>ENA-OWNT01002762-OWNT01002762.1-seawater-metagenome-genome-assembly--contig:-NODE-2762-length-17663-cov-3.629478_pt1 | contig 17663 bp, 26 predicted proteins | sample MGYA00238136_ERZ651165 | MGnify/ENA primary metagenome ERZ651165 (study PRJEB26861, sample SAMN08777766) | seawater metagenome | isolation source: coastal seawater | place: USA: Florida | collected...
CTAGCTCAGCGACGCCGCTGCCTGTGGCTCGCACCATGACTTTCAAGGCACCACCGACCCCACCTTTCTGTGCACCTACCAACAGCTGTTTGGAAACACCACATGGCACAGTGTCAGTGGGAGACGCACGGCACGCATAGGGCGACGGTCACGGCAGCACGGGGGACTTGCCTGTGCGCGAACCAAAACCTTCGACTTGCCACAGTACACTCCAGACAGCATGAACATATGAGCTCGCGCGCCGTCATCAGGCATGTGAGATCCTTCACAGGGAGCCATGCCGGAAGCTGCGATGACTTTCGCAAGAGTCGTTGCGATGTCAGGGACGTCCAAGTTGAACTTGGCTCGCGACGTCTCCGCGGAGTCGCCGAGAGACGTCCAAACACGATCGAACTGCTCCACAGCAGCGGGCACCATGAAGGCAATGGGGCTAACGGTGATGGGCTTCGCAAGACAGTGCACATCAGAGATGATCAGATGTCAGTGGTATTTCTTGAGCGACGTGCGCGCAAAAGCAGAGACGGCAAGATCCACACCTCTAGATCCCACTCTTCGTTCTCGCCTTCGGCAAACTCATCAACGGTGCCATCCTCTGGATCCACGTCCTTCAGCACAAAGTGCAAGCACGCTTCTAAAGTGGACGGCTCGGAGACCACTATATCTGCGTTGCGGGCCAGCGCAGTGTACGAGACGGCTCGCTTTCCAAATGCGGCCGCCGGCGCCTTGATGTGGATTGGTTCGTCGTCCAATTGCCACTGCTCCTCACCGCTCGTCACCTCGCAATCAACCCAAACCTTTACAAGTCCACGTGCACCAACAGATCATCAGCACGTGAGTGAATGGGTGCGCGCAGGAGCACTAAACATCAAAACCGGCAGCATTGCTTACGTCTTCGAGGAGTTGGTCCTCCACTGTGTTTCGGATGTCGAACTGGAACACCACGTGGCTGGCGAAGACGTGTGTTGTGCATTGTACAACGTATCTACGAAGTAGCAGGGCCAAACGAAACGGTTAGAAACGCGTCGCAATGCATGGTGAACACTTGAGAATGAACATGATGCGTGGAGGAGGACGCAAGGCACCAGCCGCAAGTACGTACTCTGCTTCGGCTTCACCCAGTGGCTGTGGCTTGGTTGACTTGATGAGCGCTCCAAATGACGCAAACTCGGCGATGTTGTACAGCGCGTGGGCCTCTTGTGCAGCAGTTGCGCCAGCGTCGGACAGGGCTTTGTTTGCATCGTCGTCGGCAACGTCGTCATCGTCGTCGTCACTTTTTTTGCGCGGCGACACCACCTCTTCCACTACCGGGAGGCTGTCGATGGTCAACGGACCGTCCGTCGGGGCCAGCTTGTAGGCCTCCAACGAGCGAGCTAGCCGGGAGATGCTGAACGGGAGGACGCGCTCGTAGCAATCCTGCAGTTTGTCCTCGGGGGCAATCGCGTTGGCTCCGGCGCCGGTCTTCAAACTGGCCACCTTCTGGTTGAGCAACTGAATGTACATCGTGGCGCGGTCGCGCACCTCGTCATCGTCATCAAGGAGGCATCGGCGCAGAAGAGCGACGATGGACGTGGCAAGCGTTGGAACCGCGAGGCCTAGCTTCGCCAGATTGGTCACAGCGGCTGCGCGCACCATCGGCTTCTCCAAAATAACGCGGTTGAAGATGAACCTGATGTACTTCGATGGCTGGGCAGTCCGGGGGACCTCGCGACCCAGGACGCCGAGCACGGACACAGACAAGTCGACAAACTCGCAATCCTCGATGAACTCGCACAGATGGAGGAGAGCACTGTCGCGGCACTGGGGCAGCTGCTGCATGACGTAGATGATGGCGTCCACGATGGCTTTCTTGTACGTCGCGCTTCCCTCGTCCCGCAACGAAAAGGAGAGGAAGGAGAGCAGGAGCGGGTGCTTGCGAGGATACTTGATGCAGAGCGCCTGGATAGCCTCCACAACGACAACCTTGAACTCGTCAGGGATGTCGCCCATGAAGGTGGAGATTTGCTTCATGAGCCGCTCGATGCTGGCTTCGTTTCCTGTCTTCAGCAGCGTCGTGATGGCCAAGGTGGCGATCGAGCGGTTGCCATCCACGATCAAACTCTCCATGTCGTCGTTGCACTTGACTACTTCTTGGGGAGCACGCATGGCCACTTTGTTGAGGCATCGCACAGCCGCGAAGCGAAGGGTCGGCTTAATACTCGTCAAAAACATGTGCAGCACCGTGACGGCCGTGCGCAGCTTCGTGTCTGGCACGATGCCCTGCAGCTCACAAACAGCCCGGGCGGCCTCGTAAATCACGAACTCGCTCTGGTGACGCATGCAGGCGTCGAGGTAGTCGTAGCAGGCGGTGACAATGCTCTCATGCGAGGTGGACTGGCTGAGGAGCAGGGTCTTCGTGAACTGCACCAAGAGGCAGGCTCCCAGCGTGGAGAACGGGACGCCACGTGCGTGCTTGGTGATGATCTTGGACACTGCGAGCTTGTCCGACTTGCGCATTTCGTAGAGGAGAGCCAGTGCATGGTACTGCACCATGTCGTCGCAGGTGGAAACGGCGGCAGAGACCTGGCTGCCCCAGCGGGTGACGATTTCTCGGTTTTTCGGGAGCCACGTGAGGCCGGCCACCAAGGCGGCTGAGGCCACCATCGGGTCCTTCGCCACGATCGCCTGGGTGATGTACTTTTCGATGTTGCCCAAGAGGCCACCGGTGACGATGCGCGAGAGCACGCGGATGGAGTTCGCCTTGTTGAGGGGGTCGTTGGAGGTCATGTCTTTCACGAGCGACGCGACGACGATGATCACCTCCTCCTCACGGGTGATTTCGGCGAGGTGTTTGATGAACAAGTACATCATTCGCCGCAATTGCGCATTCTTGGACTGGAAGAGCTTGGTGACTCCGAAGAACACCTCCGTGGTCTCCCGCTCGGTGAACACTTCGCCGTGGTGGACCAAGAACAAGAGCTGCGTGATGATGATGCAGCAGCGGCGCGGCTGCTGCGTGACGAACTTGGAATCGTTGAACTTCTTGCACTCCTGCAGGACCTCGCTCTTTTGGATTCCCTCGAACGGGTTGTAGATTTCGTCCTCGTCCTTGATCTTGAGGCGGTCCTTGAGGACCGACACCTCTTTGATGATCGACGACATCAGCGACTCACCATCCTCGCTCATGATGGCAGCGGGGGCAGGCAGCGCAGCTGCGTGCGACCAACAGAGTCAGTAGTCCCGCCAGAGGCTAGCAAACAAAACACAAAAAACAAGCAAGCCGCGAAAATTCGACGCCCGATCGCGACCCCGCACCACAATGCAAAGAAGTGGGATGCGCGCAACGAAGCACACGCGGAAGAAAACGACAACGCAAAAACAAACACAAAAAGAAAAAGCGCAGCACAAGGACAACAGAAAGCTTATATGCATGCAGGCAACCGCCTAATGAAACATAGCCACCACCAAGTGAATTCAGCCAGCCAGTACACCAGACCCAACGCAGCGACTTTCGAGGAAGCAAAGTCGATCGACAGACAGGCGACCAACACACGACCGACCGACCGACCAAGGTCGCGAAGAACGCAAGTAACAACGCAAGCATCAACCCAACGAACGAAGCTGCCAAGCTATCGAAGGAAGGAAGGAAGGAAGGAAGGAAGGAAGGAAGGAAGGAAGGAAGGAAGCTGCCAAAGTAAGCCAACGAAGGAAGGAAGCTGCCAAAGTAAGCCAACGAAGGAAGGAAGCTGCCAAAGTCAGCCAACGAAGGAAGGAAGCTGCCAAAGCCAACGAAGGAACGATGCTACTGAGCAGTCCAACAACAATGCACTCACGCACGCACGAACGAACGAACGTAGTGAACACGAGGGCACGAAGGCACGAACGAAGGAAGTGAACGAACGAAGGAAGTGAACGAACGAACGAAGCGAAGTGAACGAACGAAGTGAACGAACGAAGGACCGAACGAAGGAACGAAGTGAACGAAGGAACGAAGTGAACGAACGAAACGAAGTGAAGGAAGGAACGAAGTGAAGGAAGGAATGAAGTGAACGAACGAAGTGAACGAACGAACGACCGAACGAAGTGAACAACTAAGGAAGTGAACGAACGAAGTGAACGAACGAAGTGAACGAATGAAGGAAAGAACGAAGTGAACGAACGAAGGAACGAACGAACAACGCAAAGAATGTGATTCTCCAACAAAGCACTTCGTCGTTCATCGTTCGTCGTTCGTTCGTTCGTTCGTTCATCCATCGTTCGTCGTTCGTCAGCAGCCAGCCAGCCAGCCAGCGACTCACTCACTGTCAGTGAGTGAGTCAGTGAGTGAGTGACAGTGAGTGAGTGACTGTGAGTGAGTGAACAACAACGCATCGCTCTCACTCACTCACTCACAGTCACTCACAGTCACTCACTGTCACTCACTGTCACTCACTGTCACTCACTCACTCACACCCAACACATCCCTTCCTCTTTCAGGACTTTCATTTTGCACTTCTACTTCCCTCAAACCCCCCTCTAAACCTTCTCAATACCACTCAATTCCCATGGCAGGATACATCACCCACCATCACCATCACCACCACTTCCTCCTCCGCCAACTCACTCACCCACTCAGTCACACTCACACTGCATACCTATCCACAACCGGCATTCCACGGTATAACACTGTGCTCAGGGTGCGTAAAACGAAGAAGTCCTGCATAAGGATACGTGCACGGTCGCACACTGCCAACTCACACTCACTCACTCACGGTCACACTCCCAGTCCATAGGTTACCCTGGAATGCGATTCCATGGTATCGCAGGATGCTGAGGGTGGTGAAAACGAAGAAGTCCTGAAAAAGGATACATACATAGAGTGGCGGACAGTGAGTGAGTGAGTGAGTGAGTGAGTGATGGTGATAGTGCCTGCACTGTGGCTGGCCTTATGACCTTGGTACACTCACTCACTCACTCACTCACTCACTGAGTGTGCTTCGAAGCGTTGTGAGGTGGCGCTGTGTGTGTGTGGGGTTCTGAGTTATTGCCCTCACTGCTGTGGGAGGTATTGAAAGCGGTAGTTTGCAAACTGTACAGGGCGGAACAGCGTTTACGCAGCGGGCTTATTTTCTATTTTTTGGAAAAGTGGTAAATGAGCATAGAGTTCAGTAAAAGGTCGAACGGAATCAACGTAAAGGTCACCCACGCAATACCGCCATAGTCAATGGCATTGTGGATCATTATAATGTGGTGAACCACCTCAATAACCGTATAGACCTCGAAGAAGTGGCCTCCCTCACAGTCACTGAGAGTCACTCACTGTTGGTCACTCACTCACTCACTGTTGCGAACAACGACGACGACGACGACGACGACGGCGACGGTCAACGAACGAACGAACGAACGAACGAAATGAACGAACGAACAAAATGAACGAATGGTCGTTGTCGTTGTCGTTGTCGTTGTCGTTGGTTCGTTCGTTCGTTGGTTCGTTGGTTCGTTGGTTCGTTGGTTCATTCGTTTGTTCGTTCGTTGATTGCTTCGTTGCTTCGTTCGTTCATTGGTTCACTTTGCTTCTCTTCGTTGCTTCGTGCGTTCGTTCGTTGGGCCGTTCTTCGTTCATTGCTTCGTTCTGTGTCGTCAGTCGCAGGACCGACCCTTCGTTCACTTTGTCCGGCCGTTGACGTCGTCCATTCGTGTAGTTTTGGTTGACGGAAGCAACGAGTTGCTGTTGAGTGGAACAGCTGAACAAAGCAGTGCTTTCGTTCGCTAGTTGTTTGCTGGTGGTGGCGTTTTGGTGGAGTGAATGAGCGTAGTGAACGAACGAACCGTTTTGCTTTCACTGGTCGTTGGTGTCCGTCCGTTCGTTCCTTCGCTCATTGATGCGTTCGCTGGAGGCAGGCAGCGTTTGTTGTTGGACCGAAGGAAGTGCTGCTGTGAGGTGTTTGAGCGGTGTTTGATCGCCGTGGAGCGCGACGTTTGATGGTGGTTATGTCGTATCGGTTGGTTGGTTGGTTGGTGGTTGTCGAACTGGATTGCGTTGGCTCGCTGTGGTTGGCTTGTTGGCTCAAGCCGCTGTCGCTGTTGCTGATTGATGGCAGTGGTGGAGTCTTTAGACCGTGCGTGTTTTTGCTTGCTCCCTGCCTTTTGCCGTTGTTTTCTTCTTCTTTCTTTTGGGCGGTGGCTGTCGCTTTCTGTGCCCCTTTTCCGTGTTCCCTTGCGCTGTGTGCCCGCGGCCGTCCCTTCCACAGTCGTTGCGTTGCATTTGTTCGTGCTACTAGGTGGTTGCCACGGTTTGTGTGTGTGTGTGCTAAATAGCAGTCACGATGCTGGCCCGCAGTATCGCTAGGCGGGTGTCTGGGAAGGTCCAGATCTGCACCCGTGCCCTCGCGTCCTCGCGCCGCGCGGCATCGTCGGCAGTGCCTTCCACTTCACCCCTCTTGTCCCAGCAAAGCCGGCATGCAGTGGCCGCAGCATTGTGTGGTCCTCACGGCGCACAACGGTGGCCGGTCAATGGCCAGGTCGCCTTCTCGACATCCAGCAGTAGTGCCAACGATGAAGAAGCGCAAGAAGTCGAAGAGGTAGACGAAGACGACGAAGAAGTGTTCGAGACCTCGAGTAGCGTCACCTCGGAGGGGATTGAAGTCGTCGTCCGACGCCGCAACATCCGTGGCAGCTGGAAGAAGATTAACTATCTCACGCGGCTCGTCGGTGGCATGTACGCCATGGACGCGCTGGAGCAGATGGCCTACACAAAGAAGAGAAAGGGGCTCATCATGAGAGACCTGATCAACCTCGGCGCAGTCCGCGCTCTGCAGGACCACGACATCCCCATCGAGAGGTTAAGAATTGAACGAGCCATCGTGAACAAGGGTCCGATCGCCAAGCGAGGCCGCTTCCACGCGCGCGGCCGCACCGGCAAGAACTACCACCGATACTCCCACCTCTACCTCAGCCTTCGTGAGGTGGAGCCAAAGCCCGCGCAGGAGCAACTGGAGTCGGGATTCACCCGCACGCCAGGGTGGTCGTCGCCACCTCGCCACAGTGGCGACAACGCGCCGAAGGGCGGGCGCGCAGCAAGGCGCGCAGCCAACGCCGCAGCTAACGCCGCCGCTTTAGGCGGCCGCCTAGCGCAGTGAATCGAGTAGTGCAGCGCATGCTTTGTTGCCGTTTTCCCTCGTTTTGAATTGTACTTGTAAATTATTCACCGTCACAACACAACACTCGGCTGGCAATCTGTGAGGGCTGCTCCGTCCCACGACGACCTAATGCAATGAGCTTCAAATGCATTCACAGAATTTCTGCGTTGTCCAGCTCAACAAGAAACGAACACGAACACGACCACAACCACCACACAGCAGCACCAGCACCAAAGTGACTTCGTCTCACCAAGCAAGTGTAGCCACTGTCTGTCAGAAATCCGACGTCCCGTTTCTGTCAAGTCAGGTCAGGGCGAAGCGACTGACTTTGAAGTGCATTGTTGATTTTTTGATTGCATGGCTGTTGTGGTTGTGGCCATCGTCGGCTGTTCGCCAGCCTGTACGAACGAACGAAGTGGCGACGTCGTCGTCTGCGTTGTCGTCGTTGTCGTTGTCGTTGTCGTCGTCGTCGTCGTCGTCGTCGTCGTCGTCGTCGTCGTCATTGTCGTCATGGACCGTGCTACCCTCGTTCGCCATCGACGGATAGTCAAGTGTGGTGAAGTCGACGTGAAGGAACCATGCGGACGACGCGGACTGGGAGATGGAAGATGTTGTCGGTCGAGGAGCTCTCCACGCACAATGAGGTCAACGTTGTTGTGATTTGCAGTGAGGTGACAGCAAGATGTCTTGATGCGGAACGAAGGGCTTGGTGACCACGAGGCAATACGAGAGCGAATAACAATTTAACGAACGGTGAGAAAAGGTGAGCAGTAAGAGCAGAGCCGAATTTCTCTGTGGTGTGCGAGTGTGCCCCGGATCGCACTGCCTGTGACGAGGTTGATCACAATGCAGGGGAGCGGCGTCCTCGACGAGGTCATCACACCTCACGACGTTCAAGAATTTGAGTCGCTCATTAGCTACTGGTACGACGAACTTGACTTGTTGTCCCTCGCATGCATTGATGGAGGTGTGCGTGCCAGCTGATCGATGTTCGTGTTGTCGCGTGTATTTTCGCGCTCTAGGCCGGACTTTTCCTCAACAAAATCGAAGGAATCAGATGAGCCAGAGCAAGCGCGTCAGATACGGCACGCGTTCAGTTACGGCCGCCTGCTGTGGACGAGCTTGCATCAACGGACGCCGATCACCAAGAACATCGTTCTCGACCCGGCGATTTTCCAGACTGGAGTGCGGTTGGATGGCATTACGATCAAGTTAAAGGTTGGTAATATCCGCCGAACTGCGTTGAAACCGTGTCGTGTGCTCATATGCAATCTTCGACGCAGGTGTTCTTGGATCTCGTGGTTGCTCTTCAGTCGGCGACGCCGCTTGCCAACCCGCAGCTGGCACCTGACATCACTTTAGAAGCACTTGCTCCCATTGCCGCCAGCGTCGCGGCAGAGTTTGCGCGCGCGCACCAGTTATTGTACAAAACGTTCTCCAGCGTGCCGAAGCCGGTTCGTGAACGTGCCTCGCTCTTGCGCGGCCGCTTGGGCTAAATGATTTCGTTCTGTGTGTCCCCTTCGCTTCTGATCTGGTGGGTGCGGATGTCATGTGTGCAGAAGAAGCCGCCAAAAGCGAGCAACAGCCCCGGTCAAGCCGCGAAGAACCAACGCAAAAAGAAGCCCAAAACGGCATTCGGCAACTTCTTTTCAAAATTGAAGAAAGATATTAGCAAAGGGGTCACCGAACTTCAACTTGGGGTGCAGGTTCGACATTTCTGTGATTATATTCATCTTGTCGTGTCGTGGCGATTGCTTACACCACATTGTCATGATTTGTGCTTATGAGCAGAGGATGACTAGCCATGGAGTCAACGCTTTGCAACCGAATTCTTTAGAGTACAGCACTGAGCAAACGCGAAGGTCTGCGGCATTTGTTTTCGCGCTTCATCGGTGGCAACCGGTCTCTATTTTAACAGTGCTGCTTTGCGCTTCAATTGCCACAGATATCAACGACTGCTCCATCAACTCTGCCGCGGACTGTTTTCAATTGGTACGGTTGTTATTGTTGTGGTCGTTGTTGCTTCAGCGCGTTTTAGTGTGCTCAACTTGAATCTTATATAGGCCACATGTACAAGTTTGTATTGGCTAATGGCATCGATGATGGTTCCGATAATGTAGCTAGTAGCCCGGAGCGAGAACAGCAGGAAATTGTAGCCGACAACGAGAACCGGCAAAAGCAACGCGCAGCCAGTGCTGTAGTGCATGACATTCAGAAGATATCCACGTTTTTCGCTGACGTGATATGGCCGCTGCTTCTCAAGTACGTTGCACGGTTCTTGGTGAATGGACGAAGGTGTCTTGCGCGTGTGCTTGCGACTCCACTGATTGTTCTTTTGTTTTGCCACAAATCATGCCCAAAGGGACATAACCACTATGGCGAAAAAATATATCAGCAACCAGTCGGCTGCCATTTTGTAGGACAATTATGGTCGCGAGCGCCACGTAAATTGTGTAAAATTGTATCATAAAACATGGAACATTGGAACGCTGCATACAACAAGGCGCATCGCATGATACAGCTGCGGCTTGCCATTTGACCCAGGTTGACTTGTAATTAGTGAGGAGAAATGGTGTTTTGTGCTGTAACGGTGACAGTAGCGGTGTTGGTAATCTCTGCTGCAGCTGCGGCATCATCGTCATCGCTGCTAAACTCGGAGATACTGCGTACCCCGGTCAGATAACGAAGTTTACCATGCGGCACTCGCACGCGGGTGATCGGATCTTCACGGAACCATGCGACGTGAGGATGGTTCGTTAGATATTTGAGGGGCAGACCTTCGGGAACGATGACCTCTGCAGGTCCGACGATCGAATCATCGATCATCATCTGATGTGCAGTGAACACGCGTTGATTTATTACTCTGGCGAAAATAACACGACACACAGCGCAGAATAGTTATACAAAAGCAAGTAGCGGGCGGTCGCGCGTCGAATGCTTTGCAACATTCTCACCTTTGCAGTGCATTGCTGGGCGTTATCTCATGTTTCGCCAGCAAAAACCTGTATACATATGTTCACACGAACGGTTACCACGAGGTGGCGCACGCACGACGAATTGAGAAGCAGTTGTCGAAGCACGTACCGTTCGAAGAAGGCAATATCTGCGTCAGATAGCCTTCCACCAACCACCACGACTTCGGACATAGCACCACGGCACCCAAACTCGTCGTCGCCCGCTTCGGTGGAGCTGTCGTCATCGCTGGAACTGTCCGACGTATCGCTGCGCTGCCTGTACGATTTCGTCGGGCGTTCTGATTCGTCATCATCTGAGTCATCGTTCAGTTGAAAGTGGTCCGTCCCGAGCGACAAACCGTCCAATAGCCCGTCGCCAGCACCGCCGCCTCCGTTTCTGGGCTCGCGGCCGTGAGCGCAAGCGTATTCAGTCACTTTCTCAACACCTCCATCCACTGCGACGCTACTGCGATAGCCGTCAAACACTCCCGTGTAGACGTGCCATCGACCCGGTAGAGTCTCTCCTTGCAATAACTCTGTTAGAGGAACTTCCTCCTCCGTGCTAAAAGACGACTCGCTCGACGACGTCGGCGAAGTCGATACCGTGGATGGCGTGGCGGATCCACGGCCCTTTCGGGACCTGGATTTATCGGTGCCCTCGTCAGGGTCGTCAGCGGGCACCGTTTCCGGAAGAACCGGAGGCAATTCCGGCCCAGCGGGAGGCGTGTGCTCCAATGCGCCGGCTGACGGCAGTTCGACGGGCAATGTCTGCTCCGTAACAGGGAACGTTGCCACCGCAACAGGAAGCGCAGGCTCTTGCGTGGAGTGCTCCGGTACTGCTTTAGGTTCTGCAGCCGCTTGTGGATATTCCAACGCAGCTGCCGTTGGATGTTTTGACGCAGCCTCACGGTCAGAGCTGCTACGGCTTCTGTCGCGTGAATCCCTTGTCGAGGTAGAGGACTCGTAACTGGTTGAAGACGCATCATCGCTAGATAGATCGTCGTCACTTTGAAATGCCGTCAACGCAATATGCGGCGAGTCCGTATAGGCACCATGCGCGAGCTCGAATCGGTTGCTGTGACCACTGAACAGGGTACTATCTTCTGACGTCAAAGCGACGCAAAAGATGGTGACGGGCTGTCCCACCGGTTCGTCCAGGCGCTGTGTCCTTAAGTGACACAAGGGGTGTTCTGGTTCCTCATCTATGATGTTGTCCCAAAATTTCTTTGGTGCCCGCGTGATGTCGTTGAACGCCACACACCGATGTCCACAGAACATGCCCTGCACTGTGGGAGCGCCGTTGCGTTTCGAAAGAGGTCTTGCGACGAGTTGCTCCGGCGCCGTCAGCGCGTCTTCCTCAGAAGCTTCGTCATCAAAAGCGCACAGCAACCGAACCGTTATCCTGGAGAATCCGAAATGCGCAAGAAAATAGCGGAGATCTGTGTCGCCAACCCACTTCCTGAGCGCGCTGTGTGGTGGGCGTCCGCGGCGATTGCGCTGTGGAATGTGCTCTTCGCTACCACTGCTGCTGTCGTCGCTGTCGGACGATATGTCTCGCTCGTAGATGGTATCCGGTCGAAACCATCCGATGAGTCGACGTGAGCGCAGTGCGCGACGAACCCATGCACTTTGGCCCACTAAGACGCTAAAATCACGGCTGACTTGCGACAAACGAGCGATGAAGCACAAACTTTCCCCGCAAGCAAACGCGAGAAGGTAATCGAAGAGTTTCGGCCCCACGTCGCCATCGTTGAAGAGATCCACCAGGCGGATCACTGCGGACATGTCAACAGCTGCCCGTGCGAGCGTCTACATCGCCAGGTTCGGCGGGGTCAGCACACCCAGGCTCGTCAGAACATCCGCATGGCCGGAAAAGTACTTGTCTTGGACATTGTTGTCGAAGCCTGAAACTATATTTCTTCTCCAATGTTGTAAGTGTGTGTGTGCTGGCAGACGACGGTGGAATAGGTCGCGACAGCACCAAACTGCAAACAACGACTCCCCGCCACTGCTCCTTCAACACAGACGAATATTAATCAACACACGCGACACCCCAGGCACCCAACGCCAAACAATCGCGACAACAAAGCACAAAAGAAGTGCCAAACACGGACGACGGCGACCCAACGACGACGGAGACCGAGCGAGGGAACGCAGTTTGGAATCCGAACCAATTCACACCGTGGAAACGAAAACGAGGCGACGAACGAACGAACGAACGAACGATTGCAACCCCCAACGACAATCCCAACGACAAACGACAACGACCGAACTTCGACTGCAATGAATGCAACAAAGCGACGAACGAACTTCGTCATCGTTGAAAGCGACGAACGATGACCACCAACTAACCCAAAGTGACAACGAACGAACGAAGTTTGGAACTACGACGACGACGACGACGACGACGACGACGACAACAACGACGACGACGACTGAATGTATGTGGCCGCATCACAAACACGCCACTCAACCACTCAGTTATTAACCACTCATTTTACCCACTCACTGTTATCCACTGAATGGTCATCGTTCATTTCAGTGGTTAAACCGAATGGTCAAATGAAAGCTCAGTGGTTGAAGTTGAGTAGGTACGATTGAATCATCAAGTGGTCTCAATCAATGGTTAGCGACTGATCAGTGGTTGAAACCAATGGTTAACTACCTTTGAGTGGTTAAAAACCAGTGGTTAACTCTTGTTGAGTGGTTATTAGTGAGTGGTCAAGTGAGTGGTCAAATGAGTGAACGTCGACGGAATGCATTGCATGCAACGCGATGCGCAGCGGATGATACCATCCCACAAATGCTACAACAGGCGACCGAATACCAAGCTCCGTCGTTGTTGATGAACGTTGTCATGGCGATCATTGCAGACTACAGCCACACTATATTAAACTACGAAGCTCAACCACAGGCCACTTGACTCCCGTCCCTCATCATCGTGGTCGTCGTGTAGCCACATTTATCCCCATGCGCTACCTTGCGCTTCCACCAAGGGAAGCACAATGCCCCTGCTTTGACGCCTCACTCGCGTTGCGATGTTGGTGACACAATGCATGAAAATGAAGATTGTGGAATGTGCAATTGGAACTATCATATATTACTAGGTGCATGGTTGTGACCACAATGCTGGTCAACTCAATCGTCGTCCACAGCTGAAGTCATGTCTTCGTCTGAAACGAGTGGAAGCGATTCAGCATCATCTTCATCTTCGCCATCGTCATTGGCTTTCTTCGGCGCTGAGGACTTGTGAGCAGCAGCCTGCCTTCGCTGCCGAATGACCTGCGACACAACGACAAGCGTGACGATAAGGTAACCTAGTTGTTGAGGGCGTTGGCGCGATCGGTTACCTTTTCTTGCTCGTCAAATGCGTTGGAAAGCGTTTGTTGCTCTCGCTGTTTGTGCAGACGCTGGTAGAGAAATAACCGATGCCGCCACAACAGCACAACGTGAACGCAAGTACAACGCGAGCCGCCCAGTTTGCCCAACAGCCCGCTCTTCTCACGTACCAGTCTTCGTTGTTGCTTCGACACTTTCTCGGCCTCCGTAAGCTCTGATGAAAGCACTCCCGTTTCGCTCTGTTCAGGGACTTCGTCGTCTCCGAGAACATGGTAGGTTGAGTTCTACACCAAGCATTCAGCATTCGGTGAACACTTGTTGGAGCGGTGCGCAGCAGCAGCAGCAGCGACTGTACCAGGGCCGGAAGCTCCGCCCACAGCGCAAAAGTTTCCCCGCAAAACGGCAGCGGGGCCATTTCGGTGTCAGGGCGGATAAGGTTGCAAGCAAGCAGACCCGGGCAACTGCAACATGCAACCAGGTACGATGTGAGGACATGCTGCACAAAGGCGCTGCTGGTACAGCACGCAAAACCTACTGGAAGGCTGCCCAAGCACTATGATATGTCGCAGAATTGTCAACACAGCCTCGGAAAAACACCTGTTGAAAATCAGCCGAGTACACGACTTCGCGAAAATGCTGCTCGCACTTGTAGCGTGTGGACAGCGGGCTGTGTTTACAAACATCCTTGGCGTTCAAGTAACTCGGTTGCGGGACAGGGTGGTCGACAGTCTTGTGGCGAAGCTTTTCCAGTGCAACGCGATCGGCGCGCAGCGTCTCGAGACCGTGCTCAGCACTGCAGCACCACCAGAACACCCACAATCAGCACGGCATCCAAAGAGAACAGCAAGTTTATTGGTGACAAGATACCGTGAAATGTCGCCCTCGATCTGACGTGCTGAATCTTCCTTCATGCGCCGCAGGTTGGCGCTTCCCAGCCGGACTTTGGCATGCTGGCGCCATCGCGCCTCTGCCAAGCCAAAGGTGCGCAGCGTCGCATTCTGCGCTTGAAACGGAAAGTCAACGCTGTACAAGGCGTTCAAGTGGTTGACAATATCCACACACAGGCCACAAGTTGCAAGGCCTGTGTACGTTCCAAAACTCGGCGGGGGCGCCGACGCGGCCGGAGGTAGAGGCAACGGAAACTGTCCAAACCACTTGTTTGACGACGGTCCAAACACCAACTGATCGGTGTCGATAAAGTCTCCCCACCTGCCCATCGTTAACGCACACACACAAACACGAGTACAAGAAGTGAGTGATACTGGGCTTTTCGGGATATGAAGCAGAGAACGGTCGCCCTACGCACGATCGCCAAACTGTCCCACACATCGGGTCGAGCGACGTAGATTGGAAAATGTTGCAAGCGACAACACCCGGGCACAGCGCGCCCGGCATCTGGACCATCATCTCCCCAGTGCGGTCGATGCACCTACGGATGTTGCAACGGTGGAAAGCACACGTTACAGCGCTGCAGAGACATACGGGCGATGGTGGTGACAGACACCCCTACACCGGCGTACCCGTGGTCCCTGACGGCTTCAAATTCGGGCAACTTGACGAGAACTGATTGCAACTCCACGCACGCATCGTGCATTGCCCACGGCAGCGACCGGCATCCATAGCCTACTTTTCCGACCTCCATGTCCCATATCGCTGCACATGCGTCGCACAATGGGTTCGAGCTGTCACTCCGTTTCCAGATAGTAATGTCTTTGAACTTGCCGGCATGGTCCCGCCTGTGGTCAGATGGTCGGGTCAGGTCAGGTCAGTGAATGTCAGCAACAACAATGCGCATAATTTTCAGTACGAAAAGCGAACGTATTTAGCAAGTGCACGCACCCGACGAAGTCGAGCCCTTCCAGCGACAAGTAACCAACACCACTAGTCCTGTTGAGGAACGTGTCGTCGAGCGGCGGCTCCTCGAACGGGACGTCCATGTTGAACTTGTGGTGCTTGTTCAGCGGCGGCAGAGAACCCAATTTGAACGCCGGCGGCGGCAAGGGAGTACGCACAGCTTTGTGGTCAACACTCGCCGCGACATTGATGAACGGGAATATCGGAGGTTGCCCAGCGGCTGGCGCGTGGCGGACGACTTTCGGCGAATGCGCGTAGTTTGGCACCGAGAACGTGCTCGACGGGTCGTCGGCGCGAGGCTCTTGTGGCGGGGTGTACCCGACGTCAGCAAGCGTCTCGACGTCCATAGGCTCCGTGTCCCACATGAACACGGGCATGGTGAGACTGGATTTTCGCCAGAGCTCGTCGTCCGGCCGAGGCCTCTCATGGGCATCGGCGTCTCCTTTGTAGTCGTCCGCGATGCCATCTCCGTCCACGTCCTCGATGTTGTCTCTTTTCCGCTCGCCAGGTGCCTTCCCTGGCAGTTGGTCAGTGGGTAAGTCGATGTCTGATGCAGACTTTTGATTCGACGGAGGCGCTGACCTCACATACTCCATGGCCTGCTTCAGGGCCTGCTGCCGCGCAGGGTCATTGGAGCCAATAGGTTGCAAGGCTTCGAACGACGTCGGACCACGCATGGCGTCGCTGATGTTTGCCAAGAGGCAAACAAAAAGCGCGGCGACCCAGAACACGGACGACATTGCGTCGATGCAAAGCACGCGCGGTGTCATCGGCGGCAAGCCCGGCAAGCCCGGCAAGCCCGGCAAGCTCGCCAACCCGTCAAAAGCAGAACTGTTGCCGGTGGTCGGTCATACTTCCACCCGACACACCATTGGCACGACATCCCTGCCCCGGCACGGCGCCTTGCATGGCACGTCTACGTCATGGCTGTGCGACAGCAATGCAACTGCACACGCGCACAGCCGTTGCTGAGCAACCACTGCAACAGAAAGGAATAGAAAAGAAAAAGAAACAAGCTCTGGTGGGTTCTGGATACAAGTCCTGGTACATTTTCCTCAGCCGCGCTTCAAGTGCAGAATGTAGTATCTTCTTTCCACGCGCCCTCGTTGCTGCCCATTTCGGAAGTGAAGTGGTATCTTCTCATTCTCACGCCCCGAATCCCTACCCTCCACTGTTTTTTGGTCGCACATTGTTCGGTGGTGTCGTTGCTTGCTTTGTTGTGTGGTTTCTTAGTGGTTGTGTGTGTGTGTGCGTGCGTGCGTGCGTGCGTGTGTGTCTGTCAATGTGCAGAGCCAACCAACCACCGAACGAACGATTTAACTTACAAAGTGAGCACCGCGTCATCACATCACATCACATCACCGCACCAAAGCACCAGCCGAACCCAACCGAACGCAACGCAACGCAACGCAACAGAACGCAACGCAACCTCGAACCCTGAAGCTGCCACAGAGCCACCGACTGTCGAAAGATACTTTGCTCAACAAACTTTGGAACGAACTTTGGAACGAACGAACTTTGGAACGAACTTTGGAACGAAGTGAATGAAGCGAACGAAAACGTCGCCGCCGCCGCCAAATCGCAACATCGGTATACCGGTAACTTTCACCGAAACCTTCAAAATCCTCAAAACCTTCAAAACCCTTCAAAAACCTCCGAAAACCTCCGAAACCCTCGAAATCTTCGTCAATAACCGTTATTTGTGTCCTTCCGCCTTCCCCCCCACAGAGTGAGGCCGCTGCCGCGCTGCCGCCGCAGCTGCTGACTTCCTACCGTACACATTATGTACACCTTCCGTACAAAAGCTCAGTAACCCGCTTTAAACGAGTATAATCAGTCAAGTACGGTGGTATTGTACAGTGGCCGTACACTTCATCCGTACATTGCCGTGGCGGAGGATCTTGTCAACGCCGAGTCGTGATGTACAGATTATGTACGCATAGTACAGTAATCTCACTCACCCGCCCGTGGCAGTTATAATCAGTCATGTACGACCAAAGTGTACATTAAATGTACGGCCGTACACACTCGCTCGCCTCTTTGTCACATGCCGAGTCGAGATGTACAGATTATGTACACCCCGTTCAACAATCTCGCCCACCCCCGCATATACACGATAATCAGTCATGTACACCCAAAGTGTACACTAAATGTACGGCCGTACACTCTCGCTTGCCTCATCTCTGTGAGTGAGTGAGTGAGTGAGTGAGTGAGTTGGTTTGGAGCGCTCGGGACTGAGACTAAGTGGGGCGCTGGCGCCGCGCACTGACCGACCTTTGAGTGAGTGAGTGAGTGAGTGAGTGAGTGAGTATCTTCCGTCGCTGTGAGCACAATGGCGCCACGCCGACGTTTACTGTACCCACCGCCGCCGCGGCCCACTTTCTGTCTGTCCTTCCTTGTCGCCACCCCACCCAACAAGGAA
>ENA-OWNT01002763-OWNT01002763.1-seawater-metagenome-genome-assembly--contig:-NODE-2763-length-17660-cov-3.986862_pt1 | contig 17660 bp, 22 predicted proteins | sample MGYA00238136_ERZ651165 | MGnify/ENA primary metagenome ERZ651165 (study PRJEB26861, sample SAMN08777766) | seawater metagenome | isolation source: coastal seawater | place: USA: Florida | collected...
CGACGACAACGACGACAACGACGACAACGACGACAACGACGACAACGACGACAACGACGACAACGACGACAACGACAACTACAAGCGTTTGACACGTTGGAGGGCGACATCGACACGCTATACTACTCGAGTACTGTCTGATTTCCCGTCGCTCTCTTCTTTTGCGGCTTTTTGGCTCGTGTTTGTTCCTGCCTGTTTCTCTCTCGTTCCTCGCTGCCTGCTCCGTCTTTCATTTCACTTCCGCTGATTTTCCGTTGCGGGCGGACGTCGCAACATTTTACTCGACCCGTCCGAAGACGACTGGGCAGCGACTGACATTCTTCGCCGCCTTGCAACTGAGGCGCCGACCGAGTCAACGCCATGAGCCTCCGCGCGGCCGTGCTCGGCTTGGCGACGGCCGCGGTGATGGCTGCGGGCAATGTTCAAGGTGTGTCTCGCACAGACGCTGACCTCGCGCAGCTGGTGGATATCGGAGGTCTCCAACTGCACCAAGGTGCCCTGGACCTCGGCAACAGCCAGGCAATGGCCGCCGTCGCATTGCAGCAACAGTTAGACGCGGCAGCGGGTGTGCAGGCAGCTCAGATGCAGCAGCAGAATCTGCAGCAGATAGCCCAACAACAGCAACAGATGGATCTCGGACAGCAGCTCGCGGGTCTCGGGTCCGTGAACGCTGTCACGGGGAGCGTTAACCACGCATCGGCGGCCTCAGCCACTCAAGGCAATGGTCAAGGTCTGCCGGGATACTTTGGACGCGCGTATCCGTATGCCGCGGGATACCCGATGTACGTCGTTTCTGCTGCGTTTGACGTATCGTTTCGTTGCGCAAAGAACAGCGGCGTTGTTTTCCGTGCAGCAACCAAGCGTTTTCTGCGAGTATACAACGTGTTGTGATGTTGAATCTGATGTCACGTGTGTAGGTTCGGGTACGGCGTTGGAATGGGCGTCGGAGGACCGCTCTACCGCGGCGGCGTGATGGGTGGTTTCGGCATGGGTACGTTCGCAATGCGTGATGCTGCAGCTGTTCTCGGCCTTGCATCACGGGCAACTGAACTGACCGGCGACATTTGGCATGTGTGTCGTTGCTGCTGTCTGCGTGTGCATGCATTTGCGCTGGTTTCTGTCTGGGCTGCTGATGCTCTCACAGGTCTAAGCCCTTACGGCATGATGGGCATGGGCGGTATGACCTACGGCACGCCGTATCTCGGCCCGCTGTACGCCAACGCATTGTATCCCGGCACGGTATCCAACCCTTACTTGCCACCGCCGCCATTCGGCCTCGGCTACTCAAACACAGGGCTCGGCGTGCCGATGTCCAGCGGTCTGCGGTACGGGACATACCCGGTGCAGATCACAGTCGTCAAGGGCGGCAAAAAGGCCGAGGCATCTGGTCCAAGCACCCCTGCGAGTAGCAATTCCAATAGCAGCAGCACGGGGTGACACGATGCATGTGACTTTTTCATTTATAAAATCAAATGTGTGATCACGTGGTAGATCACGTATCGTATGTCGACTTGGACTACAGCTAACTGCAGTTTTCATAGTTGCTGCGGTTGCACTTGCGGCACTTTTATTGCCTGGCCCCGCTCGCGCTCCCCTCCACCTCCAGCACTTTGCTGCTCTGGTGAGATTTCTGTTCTTCTGCTTTGCTCACTTGCTGCTCTTTCTGTTGTTCCGCGTTTTGCTGAGCTTCTTTCTTCTCCAACTCGGCTTTGTATTGAAGCGCGAGCCACGTGAACTCGTCCGCGGACAAATTCCTGTACAACATCCACAGTATAATCCACCATTCAGCACTGCGTCACAATGTGTCTATGGATCGGCTCTGCACTGACGCGCGATCAAGAAAATATTGACACGTACTCGGCTCGCTGCCGTTCAAAAAACCTCTCCCTCATCGCGACATCTTTGGGGTGCAGCAACAAATCGTCGTCGATGGAGTTCCAGTCCGGGCGCTTCCAATGCAACACACCACAAAATGAGGAAAGACGTATGTGGGGACTTGTCGAACGCCGTCGTTGTTGTGTGCACAATGCGCGCACGCACCTGGAGCTGTTTCTTGAAGTGCTGATATAAACCTCCAACGAAGAACTCTGCTGCACGGATGACACTGCACTCTTCCCGGAAGCGCCCCTTCGTGCGGGCCGACGGGTCGGCGGCGAGGTTGGCCTACCAACATAAACAACGCAGGGATGAGTCATTCCACAGTGTTGCTGCCGAGTCAAAGCGAAGTTCCACACTCTGCGTACCGCAGACCGAGCCGTTGGGGGGACGTAAACACCATGTGTTGCAAACGGAAGGATCACGAGCATGTTCCCGGGCTACAAGGCAAGCCAACATGTCACAATGCCCGACAGCTACGCCGACACGATGCACACAGGAGCGTGCCCTTCAAACCTTCAGAACCGTGCATTGCGCGCAAGCTTTTACTTTCGGGTGACTCAATATCTCTTTCGCAGCCGCAGCCCCTTTGGTCAATGCGGTGTGGGTCACGAAGAGTCCTAGACAGACAGCAGACACGAGTCGTCACCAGAAGCAGCAGCAGCAGCAGAAGCCGAAGACGACGATGGACACAGCGTGACTTACCAACAAGCACAGGTAGAAAGTGAAACAAGGAGCGTCCGCTGCATTGATTGTACAAAGTAAAGTGCGGTGGGACGTGGGTGTCTTGGTGGTAGGCCGTGCAGTAGTGGGGAAACTTCCATATCATGTAGATCCTCTTGTTCAACACGCTTCTGCGCTGTGGAATAGCAGGTTCATCGCTCTTCTCACCACTTGCACTTTTATCGCCGGCCTGCCCTGCCTTGACTCTCGGCAACGGCTCTGCCAACGAGCTCGCCTCCTCGTAGAAATCGTCCAGCATTTCGATGGAGCTGGGTGTGTCACGAATGTACGTCCAAGTCGTGTTCAGGGACCCGATGCGCTGCTCGTTGCACGCGCGAACATGGGCCGCCACGCCCGGCACGTCGAAGAACAGCTGTTCGGCAGAAGGATTACGTGGTTTCAGCGACAAACCATGCCAGGCAATCAATCTGTTGGTGGCAACAAAACGGCGCACACCTGCGACTCCATTGCAAAATGATTTTGCTTTGTGACAGTGTACGCTTGGACAGGCTTCGTAAGCTCCGGTGGATACTAGAGCAGCCATCAGTCGCACACACGAGGGTAACGTTGCCAACTGCGGTAGATGGACCAGGCGCCCATTCAACATTCGGACTTTGAACACGTACGACAGTTCGATTGACAACGTTTTGAATGCTGCGGTGCACGGCTGAAAATGTCATCGGTTTCTCCAAAGCAATTTCGGAGACGAGGTCGCCGTGCAACTCGACCCCGCTGACCATGTCTGGGTCCATGTGCCCCAACGCTCGCGCTTTGTCAATGACGTCGTCGATAGTGTGACTCTGGAATGCAAACAGCACAATCCAAACAAGGTAGTTGCCACAGCGTTGTCAACAAAACGAACATGAGCAACACATTGAAAAGAGCGACGCGTTGAATGCGTACTTGAAACCACAGCTTGATGATGCGGTCCGAGATTTGCGATCTTTCAGACCACCGATCAAACAGCTCGTGCGGTTCTGTATAGCCATATCACAAAACGTGGGTTGGTTTCCGCATCATCGTCGCGGCCAACGATGTGAGTGGACAACGTTCGACGAAGCAGCGTGTAACAAAGCAGGGCACTTGGACGTACTCAGGTCTTTCATGTGCAGCTGCTTCTGCAACAATGAAACTTCAAGCTGCTGTTCGTCCGTTAGCTCTTGCAGCAAGTTCTTAATCCAGCCCGCCGACGGCAGACGGATCCATTTGTCGCGCTGCAGCACAGCACAGCAAACGCACAGCACAGTCGTTGTCAAGCGGTTCGTCCATGAGAAAAGTCGAACACGAACGCCGAGATGGCAAAGCAAAAGGTACCGTCGCAATGCAACGCGCGGTGACTTCAGCCATCTTGTGCCTGAAGTCGGCTCGACTGTCGCACTTCCACTTGCCGGGAGGACTCGTCCCTGTTGCAGTAACAGTGCCGGGCCACGCAATGAACGTTCGAGGTTAGCGTCGCTACGACGACGAGTCGCCTTCCGGCGACGAAACACAACGCGAGCGCGCATTCGCTGTTGCTCGACCTCACCTGCGAAATCTATGGACAGCTCGTCGCTCAACTTGACTTCGAAGTCGCCGAACTTCGTAGCCGTGGACGCCGCGGGCGAAGGCGAGCTATCCTCGTCCTCCAAATCCGCAACGGGCATTGGCGCAATCTTCTTCGTCTTCTCCTGCTTCGTCGCTGGCGATGACGATGACGAACTGCGATCGCCGTCGCCGTCGACGTCCGCAACGAGCATCGGCGCGATCCGTTTCTTCTTCTTCTTGTTCGCCGGCGAGTCATTGTCCACCGGCATCGGCTGGATGCGGCGTTTGGGGGACGGTCGGCGTTCCCCATCGCGCTGGCCGGGCGTGTGGTCGTCTCTCAGCATCGTAATGTGATCGTCGGGGCTGCAGCAAACTCAATGATCCGCTTCGTGGTCTCCCCGTTTCCCCACTTCACCCACCACGATCGCTTGTCGACCGCTTGTAGCACCGTTGCAGAAGAACTCCTGCGATTGTTGCCGTCCGCCGCCCAGCGATCTCCGTACTCGTCGACACAGCGTTGCTTGCCGTACACCCTGATGCTCCGCCGCAGGAACGAAACACAAAGTTTCAAACCGATATGTGCACCAAAAAGTAACCACCGAAGGCTTTCATCCATTTACAATCGCCTTCAAGTTCTGCGGCAAGAACTATTCATTCGGTGGGTGCACGACCAAACGATCGACCGCGCGCGAGAGAGATCGACTGGATGGGCGAACGCCCAAGCGACCGAGCGACCTAGTCGCCGGAGGGGGCGACCGAGCTACTCAGAGAACCGTGCAATAGCCGAACTACTTTCTGCCTACCTGCCGCCCTGCCGCGCAGACTGACTGACTAGCGAACGAAACAGTTCAGCCGAGGACGTATTTCAACGAACGGATGGCAGAGTGACGGCTGAATGATGGAACCATTTCGCTGCCGAATGCCGAATCGCTACGCACCGAGCCGTCTTTCGAAGCGCACGCATGCACCACTCGAGGGACAGCAACCACCGAGCGCAGGTAAGTAAGTCCAGAAACGCAGTTGTCGTCGTCGACGACGACGACGACGCTTCAGTGTACAGGTTAACGAACGGCGAATGGCAAACGACGAACACTGCGAATGCGGCGAACACTGCAAACACTGCGAATGCTACGAAGCGAATGCTACGAAGCGAATGCCACAAAGCGAATGCTACAAAGCGAATGCTAGGAACGAGACTGTGAATAGGTTATGATAGTGAGAATGCAAACGCTGATACGCCATACACGAATGCGTAACTGCAGAGCTAACGTGAATGCTTCGCAGCGAATTGCGAATGCTACAAAGCAAATGCGAATGAAACCAGAGCTAACGCGAATGCGAATGCTAACAAAGGGAATGAAAATGCTGCGGGCGATGTGAATGACAAAGCAATGGTAATGTGAATTCTGTGCTACGCTATGGAAATAGCATGCAATTGCGAACGGGTCCACCTCGTCGACAGGTCGAGAATGTTTTTGTGTGTTACGTTGTTAGAACACACCGTGTCAGTTGGTGTCAATCTGTGGTTGGCGTGCAAACTGTGGTGGGTCAACTCGTTGCCAGTCGCAGCAAACGATCCTAACTTCCTTACTTCAGCCAACCTAACAAAAAGATGCCAAATACGGGCTATGAGTGTCAAGACACGCGCCGGTGGCATCCATATCGCGACAATGGCATATCGTATGCACCTGCACGCTGCATGATCTCGAGCAAAACAACTGCATCCAACGCAGCATAGTGGATCTGTTCCGCAGACAGCGGTCGATTACCCTACGGAAAAGAGCGGCAGCTTGTCAGCACCACAGCAGTTGCAGAATAGCAGCTACGCAACAGCACGAACCCAATTACTGCGCTGTTGTGACTTGTCCATGCTTGCACCAAGAGTATCTTCTGCAACACGCCGCAAGGATGGATACGCTCCGTAGTCAAGGACCTGCCCTGTCGTGTGCTTCAGCTGAGCTTGCCAATGCCACGCGTGCTGCTGCTGGGGTGGTTGCTGCCACGAATGTCGCACGCACTTGCGGCTCGCAACGCCGACCTCTCCATTGTACTGTCTCCCGAGCGCAGCTCTCTGCACGTCGACGATACGCGGACTCTCCTTCGCGCTTCGCGGCATCGGAGAGTCTGTGGAACCCGGGCGTCCAGTGGCGGGGTCAACTGTAAAGATATTGCGCAGCTTGACGAGGTCCTCTTTAAACGAAAACCCAAGGACAACGCACGCAGGCTTGGCAACTTCCTCTTGCGCAGGACTGCGGACAGGCATCAACGGGGCATTGAACAAGTCTGTAAGTAAATGCCGCAACGCGCCCAATGCCTCTGCGCCGTCTGGAAGCTCCCTCGCTGCTCGGTCGAAAACGCCGTGTACGTCCAGCAACCAAACCGTCCGCTTAAGGCACAGTTGAATCAGCGCCGGGACATGCGCGGCCCACGGAGTGTCCTCCGTGGCAAACGTCCATTCGCAATCGACTCCCACGCAAACCGGGGACAGATCTTTGTTGCGCGAACCCCCGCGGTGATTCGATGCTGCTGCCAGCTTCGCGGCAACGTGCCATCGCAGCACGTTCCGCACCGCACGGAAGTCGCTCGAACTCGACGCCCACACAATTTGGTGCCCAAACAACGGCTGGTGCTCGCTCGTTTCAGGAGTCAATTCGATGCGCTGCATGGCTTTTGGCTGCGACGCATGCGCGCGCATACGCGTTAAAGTTGCAGTCATCAAGCGCAGCTTCCGCAATGCAGAGTGCTGCTTCAGAGCCTAGTGATGTCACAAACCATACAGAGAGAGTACAAATCAAATGCGCGCAAACACAATGGCACACAATGCAAAAGACAATTTCACGCACTGCAGGCTTGCGGTGTTGATGCTTGGGCTTCGGTGCTCGGCGCGATCGTTCGTTGGGCTTTGCAATGTCCACATCGCGTGCAAGCTTGTGGAAGAGCGCCGCGAGAGACGAGAATTGATCACGACTCAGGAAGCCGACGCCGACACGGTATTGACGCGCTCGCCTTGTGATGTTGTTGACGTCCGATTCATCGGAGCTGCCATCGGTATTCGTACAGAACCCGTAGTCAGGTTCGCAGTCGCGAGTGTTCGTGATCGACGCCCACTGCGTGGTACCTAGGCCCTTGATGTGTCGCGGAACGTTGCCGCTGACGGTCGGAGGGTTCTCCGTGGCGTGTTGGCGATCACCGAAAGACAATCGCACATACCTACGAACGACAAACACCGAGCATCAGGACCCGCGGGGAACGACTCTCACGAGATGGCACGCACGCAAGTACTTACAAGGCCGCGTTTTCGCGTAGGTTGCCAACTTTCGAAGCATTGAGAGTCTCGTGAGCCATGGACAACACAGTGTTGGCCATACTGTGCCAGCAATCGTACAAGCGCGGGGTGCCGGTCATTCCTCGGTGCAGCCATTGGGCCACGGCGACGCTGCCGGCCCAGACAAACAGCCGCACACAAACGCCCATGTGAGGGCCGCCATGCACGGCATGGAAGGAGTTGACAACCTGCAATCCAATGCACACACACAAATGGGTAATCACAAGATACAGATGCCGATCTGCGCAAGAGAGAATGCAACGAGAAGCTTACGGTATCTGCCGACACAAGTGTGTCGCGGTTGCAATGTTCGGCGGACCACCAATGCACCGGCGGCAAGGATTGCGACACCATCCCGGACGCCGCAGAGCCACTCTGAGCAACGTCGCTTGCCGCTGCTTGCGCGTCTGCGTCTGAACCTTCGCCCGTGGCGCTTGCCGGTAACTGACTGCCTTGGCGATCTTCCGCGGGGTCGTCTTCGCTGGAATTGCTGCCACCATCGATGTCAGCAGTTGGTCCAGCGGTCTGTTCCTCACGCACCTGAGCTGCGTCATCGGACGGGCCCAACGATTGCAAGTGCTTCTTCGCAGACTGTCTGGCGGCATGCCGAGCCCACCATCGCTTTCTCTGTTGTCGCTTGCCTGCTCCGCCTGAACACAATGGGGTGGCACAACAGTCGCACGAGATAATCAATGAGGTGCACCACTCGACAGTTACATTGATTATGCAACACCATTCGCACGCACCTCCTCCAGCAGCAGCCCAATATTTGGCACTGGGGTCTACTTTCTTGCGGTGCTGCCGCTTCAGCTTGCGCGCTTTCCGTCCGCTGCGCGCTCGCGCTCGTAACAGCTGCACAGAAGGTCGCGGGTCCCACCTGAAACAACACACCGACGGACGATTTAGGACACGGTACGAGCACTTGCACCACATTATGCATCCAACGAACCCGGCGACGGCTTGCGCGTTGGCACAACTGATGGCGGCAGCATCGGGATCCGCACCAGGTGACTTCTTTCGTCGCGCAAATCCATCGGATGTTGTCTGCAAGAGCCCGTTCCATAGCGTCGAAACCGCATTGCTGAGGGCACTCCAATCGCGGCTCTTCCAAAAGTCGTCGGCGAACGATGGATGCTGGGCGCGCCAGTGGTTCAAAAGTAAACTCCACAACTCCAAGCTCGTGTGCGGGTCGTCGGCAACGTGAAGTAGCTCCGCAATGTTGGTGTACAAGCGCGCAATTGCATTCAACGACGCCGGACATGCCAGTGCAATCAGCCGGACTCGGTAGAGATTGTGCACGGGCCGTTTGTCGTTAATACCCAGCTTGCGAAGCGTTTGGAGGAATGCCCGACTCGATGAGGCGGCAAGTAAGGACTGTATCCGCTGTCGGTGGACATCTGGCGTAACAGCAGTGTCCTCGGACACACCTCCATCACCGTGCTGCTGAATCGCCAACGGTGGCTGTCCAAACGCGAAAAAGGACGCCAATATTTGGATGAGCTGAGCATTCGAAATGCTCTCACTTTGCATGGTAGATAGCAGATGCTGAGTGATCATCAGAAGGTGGTCCTGGCAGCAGCTTGGTTCCGCAGCGATTGCATTGCAAAGCGATGCCACACACTGTGGTATCTCCCATTCCGCAAAAAGTTGCTCGGAACGCGCGTGAAACTGCTCTTCATTAATGTTGACTGCTGCAACAATTTGCTCTTGGGAAGTACTTGAGCACACGGGGCTACCCGGACTCTTTGGAGTTGGTTGCATCATCGATGCAGCCTCGTTGTCAGTCACATCGATTGTCACGACATTTCGGAATGGCACGTTCTTCGCCAACCGCTGAAGTATACCTGCATTTACACCAGAGACAGCTGAAGAATAAGAATGAATGCTCATGCCATCTCAAACGATCAAGGGCACGCGAACGCACCAGGCCACACGCGATCGTGCATGCGCTGCACAAGCTCGATCGCTGTTGGCTTCCACGGAGACGCTGAGCCCGGAATAACGAACCCACGAGAGACCTTGTCATCAACATCGTAAAGGTTGATTACACCAGCTGCAGCGATAAAAATAAGAGATGCAACACAAGGACAAACAGACCTCTCGCAAACAGGGCGGCTGATCGTCGGCAGTGCCGCTCGGGGCCACAAAGCAGACAACAAGCACAGCGCGCGTCATTGTTGCGATTGCGGAAGCGACTCTGTTCATGGTCATCAACTGCCGACAACAACAGCCAAACATCGTCATTGTTCCAAGCTGCATGGACATACACACTTATACGAAGGAGCACCTACCGGTGTGCAGTGAACACCAAGTTCGGGGCATCCTTCAATGAGCCACTTGCTTGACTCGTTTTCGCGCTCATGCAGCGGCACAGTTTGGGTCCACTTCGCGATGTTGGAGGTTCGCCTACAAGTAAGCATAGGCGCACCCTTCCATGAAAGTGTCCTCAACGGGCGGATCAAACATCAATTCAATCAACGGGCACGTTGCAAACGCACCATGCATTGTACAAACTGATGTCGCCAGTGACATACTCCGACACGTTGACATTGTCCGAGAACGCGTCAATAGGCCGCGCGACGCACTCCGACAACCAGTAGAGTTTGGGCACCACCGCGTACACAAACTGCTGCGCACACGATGCCCGACCGCCACAGTTCGCGAGTGGCTGCGGCTGGCACAGCGAAAGAGCATGCAGATGCGATGGAATGTCCAACACTTCGTCCTGGTAGATCCACCACCCCCACATGTGTTCGGACGAAACGTGCGGGTAGTGCGCCGTCCCGTTAGTTCGTTTCGCGTTCGTCGATGCCGTCACTGTGGAGCGAGGTTGAGTTTGCGAGTCGTCCCGGGCACGGAACGCTCGTAAACGTTGCGCGCCCCTCAACGAGTAGGCCATATCGCTACGTGGATGCGAGAAGAACCAGCCACGCATCACTAACTGAGATGCGATCGTGTGCTGCCACCCTGTGGTGGCGCCGGAATCCAGAGCGTTTATTGCACCAATGACGTTTGGAATGTGCGGCGGGCCCCTTCCAGTGGCCACCGCACCGTCTGTGTCTGAAGCTTGCCGTGCAGCGAGCTTGCGTTGGCGCTTTCGCAGCAACTGCAAAGCTTGTTGCTTGGCCCAGTCTTGCGTAATACGTGAACGCCTTACCAGACTGCACAAGGGAATACATTCAACGTTGAGGGAAAAGCTGGGCTGTTACATTGGGACGAGAATTCCAATTACAACGTACCTGAGCTTATTGAACACGGTGCCGTAGACGCGGTTGGCCAACGTTTCGCCAAGGTAGGGGCCGATGTACGAGTTCAGTACCTGTTCAGCCAAGACAAAGAGTTTGACGATGAATTGCCGATGCCGCAATCACGAAAACAAGGATTCGCTGGCACGAACCTGTGTGTCGTGCAGCAGTGTGTCGAAGTCGGCACGGTGTGGTATCTCCCGCGGCGCCTGGCCGTCCTGGCCTTGTCCCAAAGTGTCGTCTACACGCAAACACATCCGTTAACGCATTGGAACGAACCGAATACACAGTAGGAGTGCCCACTCATACCCCATGCCTGCCGTGCTTCTTGCCGGATTGCTGGCACAAGGCATACATCACAACAGATCGTTACGCGCCAAACGGAGTCCTTGGGCTTGGCAGCAAAGCAAACAGCGTGCTTACCTTCGTCGGCGTACGTGAGCTGCATAAGATCGCTGTCAATTGGGACTTTCATGAAGAGCTTGACGCTGCCCTCCCAATGCACACCAACCAATTCGTCCTCTTCAAAGACGTCAAGGGTGCCAGTGTTGTCAAGATCGGTGCGTGGTTCGCGAGGTCGCCGAATGTGGAAGAACCACTTCAAAGCGCCGATGACTTCCGTTCCACCGAAGCCCGATTGACTCTTCTTCAAGTATCTACACAAATGCCAGGCCGTGTGCACAGTGTTATGCTTCGCAGGCAATGACACGGGACATCAAAGGCATCGGCCGACGACGTACATGGATCTGTCCTGCATTGCCGGGTCACCTTTCGGGCCTTTGGAACGGCGGACCTGCAGGTTCGTGAGGACATCCCCGACGATGCAGAAGCCGACTTCAACACCGACACGACCACGAAGTGTTTGGCAAAACCTCAAAAAGTATTCCACGAGACACCTGTGGCGTGTAGAAACACAGCAGCAACGTTAAAGACAACAGCACCAACGAAGACATGCATGAGAACAACAGCGGAATAATCGGCAACAATTTTCGTTGCATTGTGCAAGAACTCACGAGAAATAGTATCCCATGCGGCGAAACTGCAGCGCATTCGAAGCAATCCACGTCGTCAAATGTGTGGCGTCCGCGTCGAGTTCTTTCAGCCACTTCACAGTCGCTGGATGCCACGCCACTCGTGTCGTCCACTCGTCTGGGATCAGTCGAGGGAACTCGACATCTGCATCAGCGCTAATGGGTTCTCCGAGCAAATGCGGCGTGGAGATGCAGAACCACAAGTCACGCACAACCTTTCGCGCAAAGCGCGGGGGTGCGTGGAACGATGACATTGTTATAGTCGTATGGGCCTCTGGACCTCAAAACCGCTGTTGTAGAATGGAATTGATATGTGCAATATCATTTTCGTACATTTTTTGCGGCACAAGATTTTACAATTGCACGCATTCGAATGCATTGACCTGTGTCGTCGTCTTTTTACCCGTCAACTCAATCACCTTCACACGGCAGACTTGTTTTAACGACTCAACTACCGCCAACCAATGGCGCACGGCCTGCTCCCGACTGCAACAGCACGTCGCCCAGCTCTGGCACATCGATAATCCGCTGCACGGTCGTCGCTCGCTCGTGCTTTTGAAGTTGGCCTTCATCTGCATGCGCTGCCGGTCCTCACTAGCCACTCACGCCGACCCACATAATGGCCGCACACGCGCAGGTTCCTCCCTTGCAGATGCTAATCACACCATACTGCCAAGTAGGACATCGTTGTCAGCGCGACTCATCGTGTTGACGTCACAGTGACAACGAACGATAATCTCAACACATCATACAACGCATCGAGCATCAATCACATCACCATCGCCATCAATGCGATGACATTCAGCATTGCATCCGTGTTGGCCGTTGACTGACCCGCACGCTGACACTGAAACGCGGGCGCAGCGTGTACACAACGGTGACCACTCCGTGCACCGCGGCAGAACGTTGGAACGACGACGGACGGACGGACGGACGGACGGACGGACGGACGACGAAGAACCTTTTTCGAATCGTTCGTTCGTTCGTCGTCGTCGTCGTCGTCGTCGTCGTCGTTGGAGGTCGTTGTGTGGCTGATGGCCGCAGAGCACTTTCGCGCGCTTTTTGGCACGGTTTCGCGCCATAGTGACACAGTGACGCAGTGGCGCACAAACCCACCATCACTGCACACTGCACCGCATCGTATCCTTCACCACCGTTCCCGTTTCTTCGACACCCCGCCAGTGTTTGCACGCGTTCTCGTCAATGTTGCGTGTTGAATTGTGGCTAGTTTGCGTGTGGTCGGAGAAGGTTGCGGCGACGGTGGATGTGCGAGTGGTGAGAGGCGGATGACGCTGCGTGCATGCATGCATGCATGACGGAGTTGAACATGTTGGGAGGTCTTCTTCATTTCAGCAAGGCGAGAGGTATAGGAGTGCGAAGACAACACGAGGATGGAGGAGAGGAAAATGCACGAGCGAAAGACGTTTTCTCTTGGTGGAGCGAGACCAGGTAGGTGTGGACGGCTGTGCATGCCACGTGGCGGTGTGGTTGCGGTGCTGTGAAAGGACAGCCGGGATCTGATCACTGGGCCGCAAACTACTCGAGTACTGTAGGTACGTGAAACCATTCAGTCCAATGTTCAAACCAAAAATAGAGATGAAGAAATAAATATTAAAGCGCGCGCGCGCACGAATGTGTGTGCCTACACTGTCTTCACGGTGAGTTTGTGTGTGTGTGTGTGTGCCTTTCCAATGCTGTTCACTCTTCCGCAGCTGGCACGACAGGTATCTGCAAGGTGAGCAGTAGGCACAGCGATGAGAAAAATCCACAACTCGCAACCAAAAACGTCGACATGCACTTTGTGTTTACCTCCACGCGATGCCATGCATTGTTAACAATACCACGCAAATTCCACCTGCACACGAAATTGACAAACGCCACGTTGACGCATTGGTTCAAATTGGACAGGACAACGCAAATCGTGGCGACGACACTCACAAATCTTTACACGAGGCCGGCTGAGAGTTGCAAGAGGCATCTGTGGCCTTTACACAGATTTCAACTTTGTCTCCTTTCTTCTCGGGCAGCGGGACGGTTGCCTACCGCGTTGGAGCAAAGCTAATTGAACCCATTGCTTGCGCGCGGTCACCGGGGCACGAACACAGGTTTGAACTTCACTGCACGCACCTCCCACAAAGTCCACGCCCACGCACGATGCAGGGGCTGGTCGGAGCCTTCGCCGAGCTCAGCTTCCGTCCATGTTTCACCGCCATCGGCAGACACAGCACTGCACCAACAAATAGTACACACATCACACTCGTTTCAAGCACTTGCGGGGAACACGCGCTTGGCGCGCGCTTGGTGTGTCCAGCAATGAGTTGGCGAGCAACGTACACTCGAATGATGCCACGGCCGCCTCCACTCCACGCATACCCAGCGACCGTCGTTTCCGTCTACGCGCAAAACACGCCGGGTTGAGCAACAAAGTCAAACAAAGAGCGTGATTGGAGAAGTGCGAAGGCATCGACAGAGAAACACACCTCATCGTCCTCGATGCGCGCCTCTGTGGTGCAGATGGCGGATTGCACGGGCAGCTCTTGCACGGAGGGCAGTTTCTGAGAGTCGATGCCTGCGAGCAGAGGAAGTTTCATTGAGCCTCCGAACAAATACACCCTGCATCACGAAATTGTACGGAGTCGAACCTTGGAACGAGTCTTGATGTCCCATGGACTTGTATGCAAACCCTCGCACCCATGTGCTGTAGGCCTCTTCATCCGCAATGCGAATCTTTTTCAGCCACTTAACGGATCGAGCCGCCTGGGGCAACGCGCGAAAGTGAGCTCGTGTGCAAGCCCAACAACTAAACCTCGTTACATGGAAGACACGAACCAAGTGTCCAGGGACCAGTACGCGCAACGGGGCACCATGCTCGCGTGGAATCGGTTCTCCATTCATCTCCCAAGCCAAAAGGACGTCACTAACACAAGAAAACGAAGCGACGAAAAGTCAACAACAAGGTAATCGTGCTGGGTCGATGAGTGTCGACGGGCTCGCAGGACTACACTCAAAGACGCACCTATACTCGCTGACGGCCTTGTGGAACGGGATGGACGCATCGAAAGGCTCGTCGTCGCCAGTGAACTGCACATGCTCTGCAGTATCCTTGTCGTATCCAACAGCCCGCAACACGTCAGACAGCCACACGCCGCCCCACTTGGCCGTGCTGATGGCACCGACGTCCCACTTCAGACCCTGGGTTTGCCCGAACTCATCGTATGTTTTCCTTCGGTTGCCAGCGCATTGCAGGGTGATGACAGTCTCGGCCTGCAATATTAGGGAGGAGCACGCCGGTTAATGCGCGGATACATGACACCTCAACTGTAAAGAGCAATAAATGAATCACAACTTGACAACTTACTTTCGGGAACATGGTCTTCAGGTCATCCACCGAGAGGTGGAGCACCGTGCCGTTGTTGCTCTCGATCTCCACCTTGAACTCTTCCTCGTCGATGGTGGGCACAGGGTGGTGGTGGCGAACGTACCACAGTTCATTTGGGGTCAGAAAGTGTTCCGGAATGAGCTGCACGATCGTCTCGGCATTGAAGGGTTCGCTTTTGCGGACGCGGAGCAACGGCGACCGCTCTGGCTCCTTGGCGTAAGGGTCGGACTCGTCGACGACTCGGACGTCCGCCGGGTCGAGCTTGCCGATCTTGTATTGGGCAAGAATCTTGTACACTGCTTCCGTTTTGTGCTGCTTGTACAGTGCCCAATAGCCGTCAATTGGTCCTGCGAAAGTAAACGAAACACAACGCGTGAAGAAAGAAAGCGGGTGCATGGGAGGCTGCGGCACGGGGAATGCAATGATGTCGAACGCACGTACCTCCTACGGCGAGCATGATGCGGTCGCCGCCAGGGTGCTGCTCGATGAAGTCTGTGACGTCGAACACGTCATCTCCGTAGGTCACCCAGTAGCCATCCGTTTCATTGTTGTGCTTCGCGACTTCTTCGCGGCTATAAACAGTTTCGCCAGCGAGGTGTCCCAGCCTCGAGTCTTCTGTCTGCTGCATGACGAGGTGTGCTCCCGCAAGAAAAGTCGTCGCCGACGCCGCGAATCGCGCGAGGTGCTTCAGCCGCGAGGACGAGCTGGCGGTGGCAGCAGCGGTGCGGGTGCTCGAGCTCAACCGCATTCTCGGCCGAACGCCGCAGTTTGTGCGCGCCGTCCTAGTCTGCATTTGCACGGCCGTTCGGCCGGCTGATTTGAACCACTTGTGCATGGTTGCTGCGTGCGTGGATCCTAGAATTTTATTCGAGTCTTAGTTTTTCGCGTCTTTGTTCAGCTCCCGATGCAAAGAGAGGGTCCTGTCCGGCAGTGGCGTGCAGTGACGTTGTTCAAGTGCAAGTGGCCTTCTGCTGCAATTCAATTGGCCCCAATCCTCACTCGGGCAGCTACGAAACTACAGTGGCACAGACAAGAAGGAGAAGAAGAGGGGGGGGGAGGAGGAGGAGGAGGAGGAGGAGGAAAGAGAGCGATTCGTCGACGACGCACCAGTACAAAGAGATGTCACCGGCAACAGCAACAACGACAGCAAGTACCACTTCAGATGAGCTCACCCAGGTCCATGACAGCAGCTGCCACAACAAGTCACCTCCTGTCCGTTGGGGCCTCTTCGCCCACTATCGGTGCCCGAGATGCCCAACAGTCACGGTCTCCGTGATGCCGTGTGAACAAATTCACCCACACAGGAGGTGCATGAACAAGGCCGTCACGTTTCACCCACGAAGTTTCATTTCACCAGCGGAGCCTTTTGCGCTCTGTACAGTCACCATCACGGCCGCAACTTGCTGACCCGGTTCGTGAACTGATTCAAGTCCCACTGTGAGCAGGACGGCCTGAGCAATTCCACCCCTCCTCCCTCTCCACTCATTTGTTTTAGAACCCCTTCTTCAACAGCAGCGACGGCGATCCTTCCCAAACGGTGGCCAAGGTAAGCTGTGTGTACAGCCAACCCCCGTAATCATCATCGTCATCGTCGTTCGTCGTGGTTGGTCGTCGTTCGTCGTTGTACATCGTCGTCGTTCGTCGTTTGTCGTCATTCGCCGTCGTTCATTGTCATTCGTCGTTGTTCGTCGTCGTTCATTGTTATTCGTCGTCGTTCGTCGTTGTTCATCGTCGTTCGTCGTCGTCGTCATCGTTCGTCGTCGTCGTTTTCTTTCCTTGCCGAAGCTGACGTCGGCTCAGCTCGCCAACGGCTGCGGCCACACTTCGACTTTCGTCGCTCACGCGACTGCCTATTTCACCCACACTCCATACATCGCTCCGACTGATTGAGTGACCCCTACTTCACAGTGCGTGGACGCTGAGCGCGTTCAAAAACATTGCAGAGTGGCGTCGGCAATGTATGGCGCGACCGCGGCAGCGTTCGAATGACGCGCTGGAACACGCCTGCACCGTCAGCATCTGGGTAATCACTCAATCAGTCATTCCACTCCGCCGCCGCGCCCACTGAGTTGCATTCATGTTCAACATAAAATGACTTTTCAGTCGACGGTGTTCACTGTTGTGCAGTGACTTAATATGCAGTACGGGTAGTTACTCAGTCAGTCAGAGTGTACGGCGGTCAGCAGTACATTAAATAAGTCATGTGACGGAAGTAATGAGATTGCAGCGTTCCTTGCGCAAAATCTCCTTTCGTTCAGCGTTCGCAAAAGGGATAAAACTTCACCGAGAGGTCGAGAGTGTTATAATTACAGGTTTATCCCCTACGCGACGGAGAATAATATTGACATAGCGGTTGCTTAAAGCGTACCGATACCCCGCAATGCCCACGAAATCGTGGTGAATCTCAGAAGCCGCTCGGTGAAAGTGGATGAAGTTGGCAACTCACCACCGATGGAGTGGAGTGGAATAAGTGGAGTGGAGTGGAGTGGAGTGGAGTGGAGTGGAGTGGAGTGGAGTGGGGGGGAAGAAGTGGAGGGGAGGGGAGTGGAGTGGAGAGG
>ENA-OWNT01002765-OWNT01002765.1-seawater-metagenome-genome-assembly--contig:-NODE-2765-length-17652-cov-3.439716_pt1 | contig 17652 bp, 16 predicted proteins | sample MGYA00238136_ERZ651165 | MGnify/ENA primary metagenome ERZ651165 (study PRJEB26861, sample SAMN08777766) | seawater metagenome | isolation source: coastal seawater | place: USA: Florida | collected...
CGATCGGGCGCTGAAGCTCCTCCTGCCGCACAACGCCCGCAGCGAGAAGACTCGCCAGCGCTTCATCCACGAGGCGCGGGCCATGTCCGTGATGGACCATCGGCACATCATCCGCATCCAGGACATCGGTGAGGAAGAAGGGCACTACTACTTCGTGATGGAGCTGGCGGGCGGCGGCAGCCTCGCTCACTACCTCCGCCGCTACGGGCAGCGGCCGCCCCTCGAGGCCCTGGCCTACTCGATTCAGATGCTCCGCGGCCTCGACTATGCCCACAGCGCCGGGGTGGTCCATCGCGACATCAAGCCCCACAACATGCTGCTCGGCGAGCCGCCCGACCCCGAGGGGCACGCCAACGCGCCGCTGTCCCATCACCCGCAGACCATCAAGCTGTCGGACTTCGGGATCGCCCGCATCGTCGCGATGTCCACCGGCGCCCGCCTCACGGGCACCGGCGACACCCTCGGCACCCTGGCCTACATGAGCCCCGAGCAGCGGGCCGATCCCCGCCGGGCCGGCCCCGCGGCCGACATCTACGGCGTCGGAGCCACCCTCTACATCCTCCTCACCGGGCGGCGCCCCTTCGACCTCGCCATGGCCGCGCTCGACCCGAAGGTGATGGAGCGCCTCCCCATCGAGGTGCGTCCCATCGTGCGGCGGGCCACCGCCCATCGCCCCGACGACCGCTACCAGACCGCCGGCGAGATGGCAGACGCACTGACCGAGGCCTGGACGATCCTGGCGGCCCGCGGCGGCCACCTCAGTGGCCCCGGCGATGCCGTGGCCCCCGGTGCCCTCGCCAACGACACCACCCTGGTGGCGGCAGCGGCGGCGATCGATCCGCCGGAAAGGTAAGGCTCGGCCATGCCGAGTGTCGCAGCCATCATCATCGGAGACGAGATCCTCTCTGGGAAGTTCGCCGACGAGAACGGCCCGTTCCTCATCCGCCGCCTCCGAGACCTCGGCGCCGATCTGCGCCATCTGGCGATCATCTCCGACGAGGTCGGCCACATCGCCCACGCCGTGCGCCACGCCGCCGACACCTTCGACCGCGTCATCACCACGGGGGGGGTGGGGCCCACCCACGACGACCGCACCTTCGAGGGCATCGCGGCCGCGTTCGGCGTCGAGCTGGAGCAACGCGAGGAACTGGTCGAGCTGATCCGGCGCTACGGCCTTCCGGAGACCGAGGCCAGCCTGCAGATGGCCCGCGTCCCGGTGGGCGCCGAGCTGCTGTGGGGGGAGGGAGCCTCTTTCCCCGTGGTCTGCGTGGGGCAGGTGCACGTGTTTCCCGGCGTGCCCAAGCTGCTGCAGGCCAAGTTCAGTGATGTGGCCCATCGGTTCGCTGGGGAGCGGGTCCGCACGGTTCGCCTCTACACCACCCAGCGAGAGACCGAGATCGCGGCGCTGCTGGGCATGGTGGCTACCGAGGAGGCGGCCGTGGCCATCGGCAGCTACCCGCGCTTCGGCGAGGGCAACTACCGCGTCATCGTCACGCTGGAGTCCCGCGACCCCGAGGCCCTCGAGCGTGCCCGGCAGCGGCTCGCCGACGGCCTCGACACGGTCACCCCGGTGCTCCTGCGCTGAGGTCGCGTAAGCTACGTCACTGATTGTCGATGGATGAGGGAGCGGCGCTGCGAGCGTATACGCTCCTGAGTGGCGGGCCTGCTGCCAGCACGCCGTCGAAGAACCCCACCCAGCCGGAGCTCCGTGGCCGCGACGCACCATGCCCTCATCGTCACCGCGACGTTCCACGGAACGGTGCTCGACGAGCGCTTCGAACGCTCGGCAGGCCCCGTAGAGATCGGCCGCTCGGAGCGGCTCTCGCTCCCCCTGCCCGAAGGGGTGCCCTACCTGGCGCGGGCCGTGTGGACCTCCCCCGTGCGCTGTGTGCTGAAGGATGGTCTCGGCCAGCAGCACGTGCTGGAGCCCGGCGGCGAGGTGCGCATCGACATGGGCCCGGTGCAGGTGCGGATGTACCTGGCGGAGCAGTTCGCCATCCAGCGGGTCGAGACGATGACCGTCCAGGCGAGCCTGGCGTGGTTCACCGTGGTCCTGATGGCCACCGTGGCGTCGATGCAGGGCGGCTGGTGGCAAGACCCGGAGCATCACTGCCCCTGGGCGGTGATCACCCTGCCCGCCATCGGCGACGTGCGGGAGCTCAGCCTGTGGCTGCTGGGGCCTACCGTGGCCGTGTTGGTGGTGCTCAGCGTCGTGGCCCGGCAGGCCTGGCGGGAGCTCCCCACCTGGCTGGCGGCCGCGGCCGCGCTGCTGCTGCCCATGATCTACACGGTCAGCGGCGCCCAGGGCCGCACGGGCAGCGAGGTCCTGGCGCGCAGCTTCCACTACTGCCTGCCCCCCGAGGAGCAGCCCGACGAGATCGGCTCGCCGCTCACCGCCGAGTACCTCCACCGCCTGCTCGCGAAGGACTTCGACGGCGACGAGCAGGGGGCGCTGGAGCGGCACGAGCGCGACCAGCACGAGAAGGTGGCCGAGCGCATCTTCCTGCCCGCAGGCAACAAGGGCCCCATCACGAAGATGGGGGGCGCGGCCGACACCTCCCGCGAGCCCAACCGCTCCCCCGACAGCGAAGATCAGCCCCTCCCGGACCCCAAGGTCGAAGAGTCCAAGCCGCTGTTCGCGAAAGACGTAGGCACCCCCATCGCCACGCCCCCGCCGGAAGACCAAGACGCGTCCGACGGCATCGTAGAGCTCGATCTCCCCGAGCCCAACGACGAGGCCGAGGTCGACCTCCCCTCCGAGGAAGAGGAGGGGTGGGGGATTCAAGACTGGTACGACGAGCAAGACGCCGCGATGGAGAAGCTCGAGGTCGACTACATGATGCAGGTGGCCCAGCGTCGCCTGAAGATCGACCCCGACGACCCTTCCGCCCTGGCCATCCTCTCGTACTACCAGTACCTGGCGGCCGACTACGACGACGCCATCGACACCTACGACCACTTCATCGAGCTCTACCCGGAAGACGCCGCCGGCTACAACAACAAGGCCCTCGTGTACAAGCGCCTCGGCGAGTACAAGAAGGAGGAGGCGCTCTACCGGGTGGCGCTCAGCCTCGAGCCGCAAGACGTGACGGCCATCAACAACCTGGCCGTCAACCTGGCCCACCAGGGGCGCTTCGACGAAGCCCTCTCCTGGATGGAGCAGCTCGAGCAGCTCGACCCGGACGACCCCTACGCCGACCTCCACCGGGCCAAGATCCACGCCGAGATCGGCAACGTCGACGAAGCCCTGCGCTACCTCGACAAGGCCCTCCTCGGCATGAAGGAGCTCGACACCCTCCACCACATCGAGTTCCGCCAGGACATCCGCATCGATCCGTCGTTCGCGGCCCTCCGAAAGAGTGCCCGCTTCCGGGGAATTCTTGTGAAATACTACGGAAAGGACTCCCCTCTGCAGGAGTGAGATGCCCCACCTCTACGTCAGCGTTCGCCTGAATGATGTGGTCGTCGACCAGCGGCTGGTGGTGGTGCGCGACGAGGTGTGGCTGGGTTCGTGTCATGGGGCGGTGGTGGCCTTTCCGGGCCCTGCCTTGCGGGTGGTGGACCACGGCGACGCACTGCAGGTGCAGGGGCGCTGGCTACGTCCGGGTCGGCCCGCCACGATGCGGCGTGGCGCCCTCGAGGTCGCGCTGGAGGCCATCCCCGCCGAGCCCGTGTCCAGGGCAGGGGAGTGGCCACTGCCGGATGTGCGGGTCCTGTTGGCGAGTGCCGCCGTCGTGTTGTTCGGGGCCTGGATCGATGCGGTCACGTCCTTCGTCGACCGCCATCCCGGGCCCATCGCAGCCCTCGCCGAGACGTCCGCCCTTCGCGTGCAGCCCGCCGCCGCGTGGCTGGGCTTCCCAGAGGCGGCGCCAGCGCCACACCGATCCGTCGATGACGCCGTTGCCGACGAGGTCGAGGGCCTCACATGCTACGCCTGCACCGAGGACCGCCCCCCGGTGGGCTTCGTCTCCCTGGAGTAGACCCCTTTGGCACGTGCGCTGTTCGCGGGATCCTTCGACCCCGTCACCCTCGGTCACGTCGACATCGTGCGCCGAGCAGCGGCTGTGTTCGACGACCTCGTCGTCGGCGTGGCCCACAACGAGGCCAAGCGCACCTGGTTCTCCGTCGAGCAACGGGTCGCCTTGATGGCCGAGGCGGTGCACGACACGGGCGCCGAGGTGGTGGCCATCGATGGCCTGCTCGTCCATGCCGCAGAGCGCCTGGGGGCCACGGTGCTGGTGCGTGGCATCCGAGGTGCGAGCGACCTCGACCTGGAGCTCCGCAACGGGCTGGCCAATCGCGACCTGTCCGGCCTGGAGACCATCTTGATCCCGACCGACCCTCGCTGGTCCTTCGTGAGCAGCTCGCTGGTGAAGGAGATCGCTGCCCACGGCGGCGATGTCGCGCCGTACGTCCCCCCCGGGGCCCTGGCGGCCATGAACCAGCACCTGGAGGCAGCATCCTAGCCCTCGCAGCCTGGTGGATGACCGCGGCCCTCGCCGGCCCCCGAGGCGACCTCCTCGTAGAGCAGAGTCGCCGTGCCCTGATTCAGGACCGCCCCGATCTGGCGCGGGACTTCGCGGTCGAGTCCCTCCGGGTCGACCCCGATGCCTGGGGTGCATGGCGCCTCTACCTGCGCGCCTCGAAGGCGGCGGGCCTGGGGGCCGTAGCCGAGGCCGAGGTGGCAGGCTCCGACGACCCTGCTGCCGCCGTGGCCCTGGCCTGGTGGACGGTCAGCACCCGTCGCGCGGGCATCGACACCCTGGAGCCCCTGGCCGAGGCCGACCCCCGGGCCGCCATCGCCCTCGGTTGGTCGCTCCTGGCCGACGACCGCGCCGCCGACGCCCTGGCGCTCGCCCTCCCCAGCGATGAGCCCCTCGCCGCGCGCTTGCGGCTCCGAGCCCTGGCGAGCCGGGGCCGCTTCGACGAGCGTGACGCCGAGGCCTTGGCCTGGCTCGAGGCCCATCCCGAGCACCCCGATGTGGTGGCCGAGCTCTGGGGCCGCGGGGCAGCCAAGACCAAGGCCCAGAAGAAGGCACGCAAGGTGCTGGCCAAGCGGATCACGGCAGGGGAGTCCGACCCTCGCTGGCTCCTGCTGGTCCTCCGCACGCTCATCGCCGCCGACGACGACGAGCTCGCCACGGTCGTGGCCGACCGCATCGAAGAGGCAGGGCTGCCGCGGCCGCTCACCCGCAACGGGTGGGGGCCGACCATGCAGAAGGCCATGGGGCGCGCACTCTCCGGCCACAACCCCATCGTGCTCCCGCCCACCAGCGACGCCGAGCGCACCGGGGTCGCCACCTCCCTGACCGACAACCTGATCAGCAGGGACCGCATCGGAGACGCCGTCCGCGTCTGGGACCACGTTCGCCACGAGGGCGACAGCTGGACGGCCGCGCTGGGCCACGGTCGGGCGCTGCGAGCCTCGGGTGACGAAGACGCCGCGCAAGCCGCCTTCTCGGAGGCCATGGCGCTCACCATCGCGCCGTGGCCCAGCGACCCCTGCGCCCTCGACCTGCCGCAGCGGGCCCAGGCCGCCGCCGAGATTGCCCACGCCGCCGCCGGTGGCCAGGGCGACCCCACCATGCCCTGGCCCGAGCCGCTCACCCAGGCTCTCGGTGGCGACTTCCGCGGGTGGCGCGACCAAGCCACCGACCCCATGCTGCGGTTCTGCCTGTCCACGGCCACGGCGGCTGAGATGGAGCCCCCGGCCGACCGCTTCGTGTCCGTGGAGCGCGCCCATGATGCGCTTCACTCGGCCTACGAGGCGGCCCTGGCGCTGGTCCCGAAGGACCTCGCCCCCGCCACTCATCGCCTGCCGCAGCCCGGGGAGGTCTTCCCCGATGTGCCCTTGGCGGTCGGGGGAGAGGCCTCCACCCTGGCGGACCACCGCGGGTCGATGGTGGTGCTCTCGCTGTGGGCTTCCTGGTGCGCCCCCTGTCGGAAGGAGCTCCCGGTCCTCGACACCACCGTGGCCGCTCTCCGCGAGGAAGGCCTGACCGTCGCTGCCTTCGGGCTCAGCATCGACGGCGACGAGCGACCGTACCGCCGCGCCCTGCAGCGTCTCCCCCTGGAACACATCGCTCTGGGCCGCGACCCCGCCGTGGGGAAGCGCCTCGGGGTGGAGAGCCTCCCTGCCTTGTGGGTCATCGACGGTGAGGGCAAGGTGGCGTTCGTGCACGTGGGCTACGACCCCGACCTGCCCGAGCGCATCGCCGAGGTCGTGCGGGGCGGAGGGAGCAAGGAATGACGTGGTGGTGGTTGGCCCTGGCATGGGCCGGGTCCGAGGCGCAGCTCGAGGTCGCCCGATCGCACCTCGCTCGGGGAGAGGCGGTCGAGGCACGGGCGCAGGCCGCCGAGGTGCTGGCGTCGACACCCACGGGTGAGGACCTCGCGGACGCCGTCGACATCTACGTGGGGGCCTCTGCGTGGCAGGGTCGCGCCCGGCAGGCCCTGGTCGAGGTCGCTTCCTTCGACGTGCCGGCCACCCCCTGGGCCGACGAGCCGGCCCGCCTCGCGCGGCTGGTCGCGGGCATGGAGGAGAAGGAGGCGCTGGCCCTGTCCCAGTCGCTGGCCGAGCGCTTCCCGGAGCATCCCGAGCTCCAAGCGGGGCTGTGGGGGCTCGCCGCCACGAAGAAGCTGGTCAAGGCGCGCAAGCCCTACCTGAGCCTGCCGTCCGGCGCCTCCGATGCCTACGCCCTCCGCCTGCAGCGGCTGCATCGGCAGGTGGGCGCCCCGGAGGACCCCGAGCTGACCGCCCGCGTGGCCGGCCTCGGGCCGTCGGTGCGTCCACGCCTCGACGACGTTCAGCTGCACGAGCAGGCCCGGGCCGTGTTCGGAGGGGAGCCGCTGCAGGCTCGCAACGCCGACGAAGCCATGGCCATCGCGACCCGCGCCCATCAGATGTTCATGGACGCCGGCCGCGCCCTCGAGGCGGTCGCCATGTGGGACGCCGTGCTCGACTCGACCATCGACCCAGGCGCCCACGCACTGCGTGCCCACGCTGCCGTCGCCGGCGGAGCCCCGGCCGCTGTCGATCTGACCCTGCTGTCGCAGCCCACCGAGCACGACCTGCCTCTGCAGGACGCCGAGCGGTTGCTCCACCATGCGGGTCAGCTGTACATCGCGGCGGCACGAGGGGGCGCCGAGGCCGACACCCGCCTCGCCTGGGCCGACGCCGTCACGGGCACGGTCCTGGGCGGCGTGCCCCCGGATGGTGCCGTCAGCGAGGCCCTCCGTGATGCGACACGGGGCCAGCTCGCCCCCACCGTCGAGGCCGCGATGAAGGGCATGGCCGCTGCCCCCGATGCCGAGGCCCTCGTGGCAGCGGAGGGGGAGGTGCGCTGGGCCATGGCCGCCTCGGCCACGTCGGCCGGTTCGGCGCTGAAGCAGCGGGGCCTCTTCGAGTTGACCCTCGCCGAGCTCTTCGCGCAGGCCGCGGCTCGCGCCCAGGCCCTCGGTGCCTCGGAGCTGGTGCTCCGCTACGGGCTCCTCGCCAACGCCCTCGGCGTCGAGAGCAACGACCTTCCGCGGTGGATCGGCGACGCAGCCCACGCGGAAGGCCACACCGCGGCCGCCTTCGCCTGGTGGGCGCGCGCCCGAGCAGCGGGCCACGACGACCTCGATGAAGCGCTCGGCAAGGCCTACGATGGCCTCGGGGACCCCCTCGCAGTGGCCACCGAGGTCGCGGGCGCGCCCGGCAGTCGGGCGGTGGCGGAGGCCGTCGCAGCCGATGCCCCCCGCACGCGCCGCTCGGTCGCTCCGCGCGGCAGCACCCCCTCGGTCAAGGTGGGCCAGGCCGTCCCCCCCTGGTCCGTCCACACCGCCACGGGCACGCTGTCGAGCGCGAGCCTCGAGGGGCGGGTGGTGGTCCTGTCGTTCTGGTCGGCGGACTGCACCACCTGCCTCGACCAGCTCCCCACGCTCGCCACGCTCACCAAGGGCCTGCGGCGGTCCGGCCGCGACGTCGTGTTGGTGGCCGTCTCCACCGACACCGACGATGGCCCCTACCAGGATGTGTTCCGGCTCGGGCAGCGCTGGGGCGAGCTGGCTCGTGCGCCGGAGCTCGCCGAGTCCTTCGGGGTCCGCCGGGTGCCCAGCACCTGGGTCATCGACCGAACCGGAGTGGCCACCTACTTCGTGGACTACCGGGTGTCGGCGGACGAGCTCGAGCGGGTCATTCTGCTGTCGTACCAGTAGCGACCGCGGCGTAGAGCGCCTCCACCCGCGCCCGATTCACCCCGAGGTCGCCGTAGCCCATGCGGCTGCTGGACCGGGCGTGCAGGGTGCCGTCGCGAACGACCACGTGCAGGTCGTCGGTGAAGAGGCCGGAGGGCGTGGAGCAGGCTGCGCGGAGCTGGTCGTCGGCGCGATGCTCCAGGACGCAGCCAGGAAGGGCCTCGATGGCCTGGACGACGATGTCGACCGACGGGGCCGGAGCGGACGGATGGTAGTGCTGGGCATCGGCGGGGTCGGCCATGGTGCTGACGCAGTTCGGCGAGGAAGGACAGGGCGCGAGCTGGGTTCCTTCGGGGACCGGAGCGACGGTGGAGCAGGCGAACAGGAACCAGAGCATGGCTACCTCAGAAGGGCGCGCCGCAGCCCACCGAGCCCGAGGCTCCACAGCGGGGCGGCGCCGGCGTTGACGGCGAGGATCTGCCCGAACACGTCCGGGTGGCGGGCGAGGTTGCGTACCACGTGATGGGCGAGGGGGCGGAAGCGGATGCCTCCCAGGATCAGCTCGGTGAGCGCGGTGAGCTGGGCCCGCTGCAGCGCCCGCTGTCGACGGTAGGCGGCGAGGTCCCGGGCCGCGAGCCGCCCGCGCCGAAGGCCGTGGGAGAGCACCTCGGCGGCCAGGGCGCTGTCGAGGAGGGTGAGGCTCATGCCCTCCCCGGTGATGGCGTCGACGAAGCCCGCGGCATCCCCCACGAGCAGGGCGCTGTCGGCCACCACGTCCCGTGGAGACTGACGCAGCGGGCCGGTGGCCGCAGGGGCCGATCGGAGCTCGCTCCCTTCGAGGAGGCGGGCCACTGCCTCGGCCTGCACCGCCAGCGCCCGCCAGCCCCCCTCGAGGTCGCCGGACACCGCCTTCATGGTGCGGTCCTCGGCCAGGACCGCGATGTTCACCTCGTCGGGCCCAGTGGGGGTCACATAGAGCTCGGCCCCTGGAACCACCCACACGTCGACCGTGTCGGGCGGAGCCATGCCCGGCGCGAGGCCGATGTGGGCCCGGAGGCCGTAGCGGCGGCGCCCCCGCGCACGCTGGTGGAGACCGAGCTGCCGACGGACCTTGGAGTGCAGGCCGTCGGCTCCGACCACCGCGCGGGCCCGGAGGGAGCCTCGGCGGAGGCCGACCCGCACCCGGCCCGGGTGTGCCTCCACGGTACGAACCGTCACCCCCGGGCGGAGCTCGATCCGCGGATGGGCGGCGATGCGTCGCTGCAGCTCGGTGTCGAGGCGCGCGCGACGCAGCCCGTAGCCGAGGGCACCCGAAGGGAAGCGACCGACAGCCAGGGCGGCTCCAGCGCCGTAGCGGATGCCGTGGAAGGGCTGGCCCAGGGCGGAGGGCTCCACCCCCAAGCGACGGAGGGCGGCCACCCCGTGGGGCATGAGACCCTCGCCGCAGACCTTCTCGCGGGGCAGGGTGGCGCGGTCGACCAGGAGCACCTCGTGGCCGCGCTGGGCGAGCTGGAGGGCCGTGGCGGAGCCTGCAATGCTCCCCCCGACCACGATCACCTCTGCGTCCACCGGACCTCCCGTCGAGGACGTAGCAAGGTCGGTAGGGTAGGTGCGGGCCATGGCGACATGGATCTTCGGCTACGGCTCGCTGGTGTGGCGTCCCGACATGCCCGTGGAGGCGTCCCGGCCTGCGGTGCTCCGCGGCTTCGTGCGGCGTTTCTGGCAGGGCTCCCCGGACCACCGCGGGACCGTGGACGCCCCGGGGCGGGTGGTCACCCTCGTGCCCGACGCCGAAGGCGCGGTGGGGGGCCGGGCCTACCGCATCGCGGCCCATGCCGAGTCGGAGGTGCTGCGCGCCCTCGATCATCGGGAGATCGCCGGGTACGAGCGGCGTGCAGCCTCGGTCTGGACGCCCCAGGGCGAGCTGCAGGTGTTGGTCTACTTCGCCTCCGAGGGAAACCCATCGTGGCTCGGGCCTGCCTCGGTCGACGCGATGGCGGTCCACATCGCGCGGGCGGTGGGCCGCTCCGGACCCAACCGCGAGTACCTCCTTCGCTTGCACGATGCCCTCCGGGAGCTCGGCTTCGACGACCCTCATGTCGACGAGCTGGCCCAGGCCGTGCGCCGCCTTCCATCGGTTAGGACCAGCCCGTGAACGACGCGCCCCTCGACCTGTACGCCCTCGATCTCCCCGAGCTGGAGGCCGCCCTCGCTGCGTGGGGGCAACCGCGGTTCCGTGCCAAGCAGGTGCGGCAGTGGCTGTACGACAAGGGCGTCACCGAGCCCTCCCAGATGTCCAACCTGCCCCGCGCCCTCCGCGAGCGGCTCGAGGCCGACGCCACGGTGGGGCGGCTGGCGGTGGCAGCGGAGCAGCGAAGCACCGATGGCACGATCAAGCGGCTCTATCGGCTGCCCGAGGGGCAGGTCGTGGAGTCGGTGTTGATGAAGTACCGCGACGGCCGCCGCACCGCGTGCATCTCGTCTCAGGCGGGCTGCGCCATGGGGTGCGTGTTCTGCGCCACCGGCCAGATGGGGTTTGCCCGCCACCTCGACACCGGCGAGATCTTCGAGCAGGCGGCGCGGTTCGCGGCCGAGCTGCGGAGCGAAGGCGAGCGCCTGTCCAATGTCGTGCTCATGGGGATGGGCGAGCCATTCCACAACTACGAGCCTGCGGTGGCGGCCATGCGCCGGCTGATGGGCGACCTGGGCATCGGGGCGCGCCGCATCACCGTGAGCACGGTGGGCCTGGTGCCCGCGATTCGTCGCTTCGCCGAGGAAGGCCTCCAGGTGGGGCTGGCGGTCAGCTTGCACGCCGCCTCCGACGACGAGCGCTCCAGCTTGATGCCGGTCAACCGTCGCTGGCCACTGGCCGAGCTGATGGCGGCCTGTCGCGACTATGTCGAGGCCACGGGGCGCCGCGTCACCTTCGAGTGGGCCCTCATCCAGGGCACCAACGACGACGTGGCCACGGCCCGCTTGCTGGCCAAGCTCCTGGCCGACGTCCACTGCCACGTCAACCTCATCCCCCTCAACCCCACGGGGGGCTACGCCGGCGAGGCCACCGGCACCGAAGCCGCCGGTGCGTTCGTGGCGGAGCTCGAGGCCCGGGGGATCCCTGCGACCCTCCGCGTGCGTCGTGGCATCGACATCGACGCCGGCTGTGGTCAGCTCAAGGCCAAGGTCCTGGGCCCATAGCGGCGGGTCGCTCGGGTTAGGGTGGGGCGCTGGAGACCCCGCCATGGCCCGCGTTGACGAGTACCTCGCCCTCATCGACGACCCGGCGCATCCGCCGCTGGACCGTCCCCATCCCGACGACGACGTCCTGCTGTCGTTGCTGGTGCACTTGGCCAACTCCGATGGCGTGGTGGAGGGCGACGAGTTCGCGCTGCTGAAGCGAGTGCTCCCGGAGCTCGGCGACAGCGAGCTGATGATGTGGCTCACCGACTCCGTGGGCCACGCCCTCGATGGGGCGGCGCTGCGGCGGGTGCTGCCCACCGCGGAAGCCCGCTGGTCGGCGGTGCGCTTGGCAGCGCGGATGGCAGCCCTCGACGGCGACGTGGCCCAGGAAGAGCGCGTGGAGCTGGTGAGCCTCACCGAGCTCCTCGAGCTGCCCGCCCACCGGGTCGACGACGCCATCGACGAGATCGTCGCTACCACCCCGGCCCGCCCGGGTGCCCTGGCTTCGGCCCTGCGCGGCATGTTCTGGGATGCCCTCGTGCCCGACCGTGACGAGCTCACCTCCGACCTCGCGGCCGTCGTGCCCGACGGCGCGTCACCCGTGTGCCGCGTCCTGCTTCGCGACGACACCGAGGTCGCGGGGCTGTTCCAGGAGGGGCTGGTGATGCGGTTCGACGCGGGGCCGGCCTTCGTGCGGTGGTCCGATGTGGAGCGCTACACCCGCGTGCCGGTGCCGGGCGCGGCCTTCCATCTCGGTACGGCCCAGGGAAGCCACGCCGCGAGCGACGCTCGCCTGAAGGATGTGGGCGCGCTGCTCGACGTGATCTACGGCCGCGTGCCCACCAACGTAGCCGACTGACCGGCCGCTAACGGCCCGCGCCGGTGGTGGTGCCGCTGTTGCCAGTGTCGCCGGTGGCGAACCGAACCTCGTCCAGGTCGAGGGCATCCTCGGACGTGTCGTCGTCGTCGTCGCCTTCTTCGCTGTCGGCGGCCGTGTCGTCGAGGCGCTCCTGCACCTCGGCGGACGTGAGCCAGCAGCCAGGGAGCCCGAGGAGCAGCAGCAGAGGGAGACATCGCATGGAACCGTCCTACTCCAGCGGGCGGGCCGCGGCCAGGTGGCCTCCGGCGGCGAACCACTCGGCGGCGCCGGGCATCGCCCGCTGCAGGGCCGCGGGGTCGAGGCGCGACAAGGCGTAGGCCTCGGCAAAGGACTCGTGGAGCGAGCGGGCTCCGTAGGAGGCGGGGCCCGGGCCGCTCCGCACGGCGGCCCAGCTGTCCATGACGGGGCCATGGCGACCGAGGGCGCGCCAGGCACGGCGGGCCTCCCGAGCATCCGAGGGGGTCTGGGCGCCCTGCAGCCGCACCCAGGCGAGCCGGAGCGGGTGGTCTGCGAGGGCATGACCGATCTCGTGCACGAGGGTCATGGATGAGGAGGGCAGTGGGGCGTCCACCGGACCGACGAAGCCGTCGGGGGAGGCGAAGCACAGGTCGTAGACCTCGATGGTGGGGGGCTCGGTGGTGGGGTCGAACCAGGCGAGCTCCCGCTGGGCCGCCCGCGGGCTGGCGCTGCGACGCACCAGGGTGAGCCCGGTGAGCAGCGGGCGTGCCGCGGGCTCGATGGCTCGTAGGGCGACCCGGGCCGCGGCGAGCTCCGCGACGGTCCAGGGAGCATCACCATCGATCACCTCGCCGAGACCCGCCTCCTCGGCCACGGCCTGCCGCTCGGCGGCGGTGGCCGCACGGTCCACGTGCACGGGCCGTGGACCGATGGCGCCGAGGGAGAGCTCGGCCCCCAGGCGCCGGTCGAAGCGGATGGTCACCGGGCGTCGCCGGGCGTCGGGGTAGGGGACCCAGAGGTCGATCTCAGCGGAGCGGGCCCATCGCTGCGTGAGGGAGAACAGTGCCCAGAGGACCTCGGCGTCGACCGTGTCGACCTCTTCGCTCGCGAGGGAGCGCCCGTCGATCCGGAGGCTGTCGAGTCGGCCCCGGTCGAGGTCGGCGCGCACCGCATCGCGGACCTGCCAGCTGTCCACCGGGCGGGGCTCCAGGGGCCAGGACACGGGCTCGTAGTGGGGAACGCGGTGCAACCCACAGCCCAACAACCAAAGGGCGAGCGGCGCGCTCAGCGCACCCACACGGACACCGTCTCGACGTGGTGGGTCTGGGGGAACAGGTCGAAGCAGCGCACGGAGGCGACGCGGTAGCCGGCCTTGCTGGCGCGGGCGGCGTCGCGGGCACCGGCCACGGGGTCGCAGGCGACGTGGACCACGACCTTCGGACGGTTCCGGAGGACCCGCTCCACGACGGGGCCTGCTCCGGCGCGAGGGGGGTCCATGACCACGGCATCGAAGGGCGTGAGGGAGGGGTCGAAGCGCTCGACCTTTCCAGTGCGGACCTCCACCGGCAGGCCCCGAGCATTGTGACGCAGGTCGGCCGTAGCCTGACCCTCGAGCTCTACGGCGGCCACGGGGACACCCGCGTCGACGATGGCCAGGCCGAGGTTCCCGACGCCGGCGTAGAGGTCGAGCACCCGCTCGGGTGCGTGGGCGAGGACCTGGTCGCGCACGTAGGCGACGAGCTGCTCGTTGAGCTCGAGGTGGACCTGGTAGAAGGCGAGGGGACTGACCCGCAGGCGGCGGCCCAGCACCGTGAGCCAGAGGGTGGGGTCGCCCTGGACCGCCCGCCCGTCGAGGGCAGCGGGCACGCCGAGATCGGGCAGCGCGATGGGCCCTTTGTGCTTCTTGGCTCGGTGGTACGACAGCATGACGCGCTCGCCGTCCGAGCGGACATCGACGTGAGCGAGCCCCTCGGGGAGGTCGGCCGCGGCCAACCGAGCGATGACCGGCTGGAGCTCGGGGCGTGCGGTCTCGCAGGCGTCGATCGGCACGAGGTCGTGGGACCGGCGAACCCGGTAGCCGACGCGCCCGCCGTCGACGGCGAGCTTCACCCGGGCTCGGGTATGGGTGACCCCGGGGGTCGACACGAGCTCCGGCACCTCGCGCTGCCGGTAGGCGCGGGCCACCATGGCCGCCAGCGCTTCGTGACGGCGTGGTGTGGCCAGCTGGTCGAGGTCGCAGCCACCGCAGCGGGCCGACACGGCACAGGTGGGCGCACGGCGGAAGGGGGACGTGGGCTCGGGCTCGCCATCGACCACGGCGTCGCCGAGCGTTGCCCCGCGGAACCACGCGACGCGCCCATCGGGACCTCTTCCCCCCACCCGACCATCGGGGTGGAGCCACTCCAGCAGGTGTTCGCTCACGTCGGCCTCGTAACGTCGTCCTGGCCCGGTGGGACCCAGGGGGCTGCTGGGTCGTCGCCGGGCCGTCACACGATGGTCACGCGGGGGTCGATAGACTGCGGCCCCTCGTCGGAGGCGCTGTGTCCCTGCTTCGACATCTCGCCAAGCTCGGCCTGTTCGCCTACCTCTTCTTCCTGTCGATCACGATGCTCGGCAGCGGGATGAAGTCGGCCTTCAAGGGGCCGGTCGACGCCTTCCTCAAGGATCACGGGGACTCCTTCACGGAGCTGGTGAGCTTCGTGGTGGGCGTGCTCGGCACGTCGCTGGTGCAGTCGAGCTCCACCGTCACCTCCATGGCCGTCGTGCTGGCCCAGGAGGAGATCCTGCCGCTGGTCATCGCCATCGGCATCGTGCACGGCGCCAACCTGGGCACCTCGGTGACGAGCTCGCTGGTGGCCTTCGCCTCCGAGATCAAGCCCCTCACCGGGAACCCGGTGCGCGACCTGCGGGCGCTGCTCTTCGAGCCGCGGCTGCCGGGCTTTCACCGGGCGGTGAGCACGGCGGTCGTGCACGGTCTCTTCAATGCCGTGCTGGTGACGGGCATCCTGCTCGCGATGGAGATCCCCTTCGGCGTGGTGCACCACCTCGCGGAGGCCTCGGCACAGTCCGTCGCGAGGTTGGCTCAGAGCGGTGGGCCGCTGCTCGATCTCCTCGACTGGGTCTCGCCGAAGACCTACACCAAGCCGGTGGTCAGCTGGCTGAAGGACGGCGGTCATGCCGTCGGCGCGTCCGACCTCCTCATCTCGTCGGGGCTGGTGGTCGGCAGCTTCGTGCTCCTCTTCCTCTCGCTGCGCGGCTTCTCTCAGACGGTGAAGGAGTGGCTGCTCGAGGGCAGCGAGGCCAGCGAAGACGACCACGATGGTCTGCGGCAGATGGGGGAGCGTCTGCTCGGGAAGAGCCCCGCCGACACCTTTATCCGCGGCCTGATCCTCACCATCATGGTGCAGTCGTCCTCCGCCACGACCTCCATGGTGGTGCCCCTGGCGGCGCTGGGCCTGTTCAGCCTGCGCAAGGTCTTCCCCTTCGTGATGGGCGCGAACATCGGGACCACGACCACGGCGCTCATCGCGGCGGCCCAGAACTTCGGTGAGCCGGGCTTCGCCGAGGGCATGACCATCGCCCTGTGCCACTTCTACCTGAACGCCCTGGCGGTGATCATCGCGGTGGTAGTGCCCGGCGTGACCACCTCCGTGCTGGGCGCGACACAGATGCTGGCGGACGCTGCCGAGCGTGCTCCCATCGCCCTCGTCGGCTACCTCGCGAGCCTCACCCTGGTGATGCCGGCCATCGTCTACCTCCTGCCCACGACGGCCGCGGCGGCGGTGTTGGGCGTCGGCGTGGTGGCCATGCTCGTGGGCCCGCACATCTACCTGCGGCGCGTGGGTGTCCGCGACCCGTCGCCCTCGGGCTCGTGAACGCGGGGCTCAGCGTCAGCGTCGTGCTCGCGACTTTGGGTCGTCCCGAGCGCCTGCCGGGCCTTCTTCGTGCCGTCGTCGCCCAGCTGGGTCCCCAGGACGATGTGTGGGTCATCGACCAGTCCATCGGCGCCGCTGCCCGGGCCGGAGAGGCCGCCGTCGCCGAGCGAAACGACCGGCGCGTCCACTGGCGCTGGCGGTCACGGCCGGGGCTTCCGGGGGCGCGCAACCAGGGCGTGGCGTCCAGCTCTGGTGCGGTCGTGTGGTTCCTCGACGATGACGTTCGGTTGCATCCGGGCTGCCTGGAGGCTCACCGGCGGGCCTTCGACGACCCGCGGATCGGCGGCGTCGTCGGGCGCATCGTGGAGACGCGCCTCCATCCGAACGCTGCCGAGCTGACCAACCGGGTGGACCGCGGCGGTCGGGTGCGGACCCGGCTCGACGGCGTGGAGGCCGGCGACGTAGCCACGCTCAAGGGCGCCAACATGTCGCTGCGGCGACAGGCTCTGCGGGAGGCCGGGCCGTTCGACGAGCGCTACGGCGGCACCGCCTTCCTCGAAGACGCGGACCTGTCGACTCGGGTGGCCGCGCTGGGATGGCGCCTGCGCTTCGTGCCCGAGGCAGCGGTCGACCACCACCACGACCCGAAGGGGGGCGTCCGCCAGAGCTCCGACCGGGCCCGCCTGTGGTGGAGGTTTCACAACACCGCCACCTTCGTGCGTCGTCACCGGGGCTGGCGGGGCCTGGCACCCATGGCCGCTACCCAGGGGCTGGTCGCTGCGTGGAACGGGCTCCGTCTCGGACGACCGGCGGATGTTCCCCACTGGTGGTCGGCGCTTGCCCGAGGGTGGAGCGACGGCGGCTGACCTCCCTGCTGCTGGTACGCTCCGGCCATGCCGTCCGACGAACGACGCTTCCATCGCCTCGAAGAGCACCGCACGGATCGGCGCACCCCCCTGCTGGCCGCCCCGGTGGGCCTGGTGTCCGGCGCGCTGCTGGGGGGCGCGGCCTATGCCCTGCAGGCAGCCCTCTGGATGCGCACGGGCACTGTGATCGACGAGCGGCACGTCCCCATTGCGGCGGCCTGCGCCCTCATCGGGGCAGGCTTCGGCCTCCTCGCTGGGGCCGGCACGCTGTGGAACGGTGCGTGGATGGTCGCCTTCGGCGCGTCGCTCCTGGGCTGGGTGCTGACCGGTGTGCTCGCCCCCATCTTGGTCGCGTCCGGGGTGCCGCCTCTGGTCACGGTGCTCGCCGGCCTCGGGGTCACTGTGGCCCTCGCCCAGGTGGTCGGTCGTGTGCCGCTCCCAGACGTCCTGCAGAAGGGGGGAAGCGCCGGCATCGCGCTGTGGATGGGCGTGGCTCTGCCGGTTCATGGGCACCTGCTCGCCGCCCCGATGGATGGGCTGGCCGTGGTGACCACCGGGGTGCTCCTGGTCGCCGTGTCTCCGCTGGCGGTGGTGGCTTGGTGGCTGGCCGAGGTGGGGCGAGGCCCCCTCCTTCCCGCCGGCGCAGGGGCAGCTCTTGCGGGGGGCTTGGTCGCCGCGCAGGTCGGGACCGTCGACCTCGGCCCGCCCGCCGATGCGC
>ENA-OWNT01002767-OWNT01002767.1-seawater-metagenome-genome-assembly--contig:-NODE-2767-length-17631-cov-42.265467_pt1 | contig 17631 bp, 19 predicted proteins | sample MGYA00238136_ERZ651165 | MGnify/ENA primary metagenome ERZ651165 (study PRJEB26861, sample SAMN08777766) | seawater metagenome | isolation source: coastal seawater | place: USA: Florida | collected...
CGCTAGGGTATAAAACACCTCAGCAAATGGCGGATGAGACTCTCTTAATTGCTGCTTGATTAAACGGGGGCATTACAGACCTTCTCCTTTCTTAGCAAGCGATTAGTGTGATTATAGCAGAAGCAAATCCACAGATCTTAGGGTTTTTGCATGAAAATGCCTCTGATGCCCTGAGTGGGTAATCTTTATATTATTCGCATCTTATAATTTTCATGAATTCGTTGAGCATTTTTGATGTGGAAATAATAACTGTTTTAGCTCTTGTTTGATTAATTAAATTTTTGTATTTTATTCTATTGCTTGGTGAGGTAAATAAAATGTGCTTTACCATCTTCATGGAAAACTCTTTGTTGCTGCCGGCTAGCTTTCCGGGTCTTGATGGGTCAGAGGTGATGCATCTCTTTATATATCGATATAATGAATGAAAACGATTAAAATCGAGCCATATAATATCTGTGGCTTTAGCAAATCTTTCTGGCATGCATATCGAATAGTTGCCTTCAATAATCCAGCTATCAGATTGTAATAAATGATTATGTGTCTTGATTAAAATATTATTATGGCTCCTTATCCAATTTGTATTTGGGAGGTGCGCCAGGTCATCTAGGTGTGTTACATTATCAGTGTGCATTGCATGTGCTAAAAAGAGTGCAAGCGTGGATTTACCACTTGCAACACTGCCTATAATGCAAATACGCTTTCCTAATTGTTTCATGCTGTTTGTTTGCTCAAAGAATGGGTTAAAAATTGCTGACAACACATATCAATGAGCATTATTTTATATGCTTCAGTATCTTTTTTTCCAAATGGAATGACATCTTGCCAAAATGGTGCGTGTGAGCTAAAAATAATAAATAACATAATCTGTTTGGGAGGTATTTTTTTATTTATGTCATTGTTTTCCTGTAGCTCCTTAATGAGTGGCAACCAATGCGTAGGTGAATAACATTCTTGGCTTACAAGATCTTGCTCCTGGCTGGCCAATGATCCCCACTTAATAAGTTTAGTAAATTCAGGGTTGTCGTTATATATATGAAAACGGTAGTCTAGTATGCTTTTAAAAAAAGCTCTGCCGTTGGATAAATCATAATTAGGTTGTGGGATATTGCTACCCATGCATTGATCTCTAACTGTATTCCATAGCGTTTCTTTATTGGTAAAATGGTGGAATATAAGGTTTGTATTTACTTTGGCTGTTTTAGCAATATCTTTAATTTGGGTGCCATCAAATCCATGTTCTAAAAACAAGGCTTTTGCAGCTGCTAAAATACTCTCTCTTGTTTGATTTGCTGAAGGTCGTTGTGTTCTTGCTGTCATAAAAAAGGCTTCGATAGTTGACTATGGATACATTATCTCATATAATTGATCACGAATCAATTAAAATAAATATGTCTCTTCTGGGCATAAGCGGAGTTAAAGTAATGAAAACATACAAAATTATGATACTTTTAAGTTATATTTGTGTTGCTTCTTTTTCTGCAACATTGATAACACCCGCTCTACCAGCTATCGGGCATTTTTATAGTATTAATTCAGCTGATTTGAGCTGGGTAGTGTCTATCTTCCTCATTGGGTATGTCGTCGGCCAGCTTATTTATGGCCCGCTTGCGAAAAGTTTCGGCGCTTTAAAGGCACTGAAAGCCGGGCTCATCTTAAATATTGTTGGCATTTTAGTATCGCTTACAAGTGTTCGTTTTATTAATTTTGACTTACTCTTGGTTGGGCGTTTATTAACTGCTTTAGGTGCAGCCAGCGGCTTGGCTTGTACATTTATGTTAATGCATGAGCTTTTAAATGAAAAAGAATACAAGCATGCCATGTCTTATACGGTTTTAGCTTTTACTTTGGGTATTGGTATGGCCGTATTTCTAGGTGGAATAATAACCCAATATCTTCACTGGCAAATGTGTTTTTGGCTTTTGCTCGTGCATGGCATGACTGTCTTAGCATTAACTCTATGTTTTTCAAACACGAGAAATCTTACCAATAAACAGTCTATACACTTTGGCGTCATCATTGGTGATTACTGGAAAGCGCTTTCTAACCTCCAGTTAATAAAGTATTCATTGCTTGTTGGGTTTGTTTCAGCATTTTCATATGCCTATGCAGCCATTGCACCACTTTATGTGCATTCAGACTTGCATATGAACCCTGCACAATATGGTTATTGGAATGGTATTAATATGGTCGGCATGCTGTTAGGCGGCGTACTAGGTGGAAAATTAATGAAAAAATACGGTGCTAAAATGTTACTCCAATGGGGGCTTATCGGCTTTTTTCCATGCTGTTTTCTATTGGTGATCTTAGCTTTTTATAGCCTAAACTATGCGGTATTATTTTTCATAATCACAGCTGCTATGTATCTTTTTGGTGGATTTTTATTTCCATCAGCTTCATTTTTTGCAATGGCATCTTCAAAAGATAAAGCGAATGCATCAAGCATGATGTCTTTTGTTAATATGTTAACAGCGGTATTAGCAGTTATTATCGCAGGTCACCTACCTGTTAAGCCCATACTTTCATTTGCATTATTAATAAGTATGATGTATGTCTTTTGTATAGCCTTAGTATTATCAAAGAGATCTTCTAAATGAATAATGTAACCTTAGTCACGCTTAATATTTGGGGTGGCTATTTGAGAGAAAAGCTGCTTAGTTATTTTAAAACAAATAGTCATATTGATATATTTTGTTTGCAGGAAGTTTACCATTCAGCATCAGAAAAAATATCCACTTGCGATATGAAGCTTAGTTTAAATATTTTCAATGATATCGATACAATATTAACCGAACATAACGGTTATTTTTGTCCTGTTGTTGGAGATTATGGTTTGGCTATTTTTATCAAAAAATCATTCAATGTAAAGAATTCAGAAAACATTTTAATTCATGAAAACAATCGATATCATGGTAAGGGACCCACACACCAAAGAAAAATGCAATGCATTACATATGCACATGGCACACAAAGCATGACCATTTGTAATGTGCATGGGCTATGGAATGGGAATGGAAAAACAGATTCTATAGATCGAATAAAACAGTCTGAAAATATCAAGCATTTTCTCTTAAATTTACAAAGCCCATATATTGTTTGTGGAGATTTTAATCTAGAGCCATCGACAAAAAGCTTAATGCTTATCAAAGATGGCCTTGAAGATCATATTGAAATGAACAATATTATTTCTACAAGAACACATTATTATAAGAAAGAGATCAAATATGCAGACTACATCTTCACTAGCAAACAAGTTGCTGTATCATATTTTAAAGTCATGTCAGATGTTGTTTCTGATCACAGTCCATTATTATTAAAGTTTGAAAATGAATATTTGTAGGAGGGGGTATTTATCAGAATGATGCCGAAATCCTGAGTTCTAAAGAGGCTTCAATTCTGTGTTGATTTCCTTAGATGCGCAACTGCTAAAACCAATAGTAAAGATTTCAATAAACACTGTTCTGATTTGATTCATATGCTCAAACATTATTTGGTTGATGATGCTTCAAAACATTTCTTGGATTCTTTTTTGTTAGAAAGTATGCCGGCGCCTACACATCATGGTGTATCCTTATTTGGTAGAGGTAATTTAACGGTCACACAAGCAGAGAAATCTATACAGATAATTCTAGACATTCGTAATAAATCTGGTTTAAATAATGAAGACTTAGAGAAAGAAATTAAGTTTTCAAGACGGCTAATGGAGACAAAGCCAGAGCCTGAAAAAATACCTGAAGGTTTATTTGGCGTCAGCTTAATATTCTAATATAATATTTGAGGCAAGATAAAGGCTATTATTAGGGTTGATGAAAATGAACATTAAAAGCAATGCTATTTTCTTCTTTTGGATTAAGGCTTAATCATAGCTAGTTTTTTATATTTAATATGACCTTTAGATATAAAGGCTGCATAAAATAATAGAATAAGTGACAGCAAAATAATGAGGAACTAGCATGACTGTAGAAGAAGATATAGCAAAGACTATGCAACATAAAATGTTTATGACAGCTCAGGGCCTAAAAAAATTATGTGAAAAACATTCAATGTCTTGGTCTGAATTAATGTTTGCATTATTAGAAGAAATCAAGCTAAAGGCAGTCATGCCGTTAGCTGATTTTTATGTTGGTGCTATTGCTGTCGGCAAATCTGGCCGATATTATTTTGGTGCAAGTCAAGATTTTGTGGGTACCGCCACTAACCAGTGCATTCATGCAGAGCAGTCTGCTATCTGTAATGCATTTATTCATCATGAAGCATCTGTTAAGCAAGTGATTGTCAATAAAGCGCCCTGTGGTTATTGTCGACAATTTATAAGGGAAATGGCTAATGGTTTAGATATAGCTATTATGTTTCCAGAGCATGAAGGCTGCACCCTGGGTGAGTTGCTTCCATTTTCTTTTGGTCCAGCGGATTTAAACCATGAGGGAGGCCTTCTAACACCACAATCACACAACTTAAGTTTGTGCGAAACTAATGATGATTTAATCTATCAAAAAGCACTTAGTGCGGCTAATCGCTCTTATTCGCCTTATTTTCATTCATATGCTGGTGTGGCACTTGAGCTTAAAGATGGTAAAATAATAGATGGTAGCTATTTGGAAAATGTTGCTCAAAACCCTGGGTTAGGTGCAATGCAAGCGGCACTCATCCATCTCAATTTATCCGGCTATACTTATGATGCTATTCTCCGTGGTGTGTTAGTTGAATATAAGAGCGCACCCATTAAACAAGCCGATGCTGCGTTAAGCTTACTTAAAGCAGTTAATAGTAAAGCTAACTTTGCCACTTGTTATGCTATCTAATGCGACTAGTCATTTTTGATTGCCAAAATGAAAAAAAGGAATGCCCAAATGTGTAGCAATAAATTTGCTTATAGAAATAGCCAAGTAATAAAGCCACAAGATGAAATATTATTGCCAGATAATACTTTTTTAAGTGCAATATTTAGCAATAATGATATTTCAAATGAATTTATGGATAAGTTAAGTATTGCCAAGGGTAGAATTGCTGCATCTTCATCATCTAAAATTCATTTTCATCCTATAGTAACGCAAGTAACCTATGTGTTAAGCGGTTCATTAGAAGTTATTATGAAAAATAAAAAAGACAAGGTGTCTTATAAAGCATATCTAAACCCTGGGGAATCAATTATAACTGAGCCAAACACATTTTTTCAATTAGTAAATAATACAACAACAAATTGTGAAGTCTTATATATTGTTAATCCAGCTTTTCTATTTGAGCTAAATGAATCACTCGATGAAGTTGTTTATAATGATGCTTTTATTTTTGAAGAATCTTGGGAAGAGCTATCATCAAAAAACTGGATGCATGACATTGTTTCAAATGATACAGGTTATTTTGAGAAGTTAAGGAAGGCCTCTAAATTGCGAATGAGCACTAAATAATAGGATTTATAAAAATGACTGTTAAAAGCAATGATGATAAATATGGATTATCCAGTATCAGTGATATTGCAAACCTTAAGCAATTTATCAACTCCATTGATAATATTTGTCATTGCTTGCAGGATCCTATGTTTGCCATTAAAAGCATTGACTCAAAAACAATCTATTTTTCTGAGTATTGGGCCGAACAAATTGGTATTTCAAAAGAGGTAATATTAGGGAGCATTGTCTGTCCTGGTGCCTACGAAGTTGAGTCAGATATTGAAGCGCAAATAAAATATGAAGACCAGGTAGTTATTAGTGAAAAACAAGGTATCATTACTGTAAAAAATAATTATCTAGATGGCAGTATAGTGCCTTATTACTGCCAAAAATCACCTATTATTAACCCTGGAACAAACAAGGTTATTGGTATTTTATGCCAAGGGTATTTGATGTCATTAATAAATGTTCATCAAATATTAATGGCAAATACAAATCAGCAGCTTCATGAAGCGTCTCCCAAATTAACGCAAAGAGAAAAGCAGGTGGTTTTTTTGTTTTTGTCTCAATTTGGTAGTCAACAAATAGCTGATACATTAACGCACATCGAAAATAAAACGGTTACTAAAAGCACTATTGATTCCATATTCAATGATAAGCTTTATCCAAAATTTAATGTCTTTAATAGAAAAGATTTATATACAAAGCTAAATAAATTGGGATTTACATCACACATACCACAAGATCTTTTGAAAACAAATTCTATCATAATAGATAATATTAAGGTCTACTGATAATCGTATAGCACAAAAGAACTATATAAAGATTACGCCATATCTTGCAATATTGCCTTAGTTAAACATTCTTAGGTCAACATGATGCCAAACCAATCAACCTCTTCAGCTCAGCCTCTGCTAACTAAGCCAGCTAACCAAACAAACATTAAAGCCTGGCTATGCTGTGTTACTGCATTTTTAGCTTGTGGTGGTTTTTTAGCTATCATCATTAATCAAATAGTGAAAACAGGTCAAGCCTGTCAAATATCCGGCACCACATGTGACGCTGATGGTCAATGCTACCCCAAAATTCACTCATATATATGTGATTATAATTCCAAGGTATGGCTATTTGAGCCTAGCTCAAAGGTATTGTTTAATCGCTGTGGAAATATTTCGCAAGTGACTGCTCCTGATTCAAAAGGGGTTCCATTGGAAGTCTCTGTTCATTCTGTTAGCCTTTATGAGGGCCCGTGTCAGCAGGCAATTCAAATTGTTGGAGGTATCGATGATTCCCCATCTGTCACGCCATTCAGAAGGTCATAAAGATGGCTATTGAAAAAAGAGAATCTAATATATACTGTTTATTACACGTCTCTTTGCAAGGAAGCTAAATGACACCTGCTCAAAAAGGTATACAAAAAGAACCGGCAGTTATTGGATTAATGCTATTAAGTGCTTTTGCCGTGATGGGGGCTATTATATTGACGCCATCCTTACCGGCAATTGCTACCTTTTATCATATAAAAACAGGTACTGCTCAACTAACTGTAACCTTGTTTTTACTAGGTTATGCTTTAGGACAGTTAGTTTATGGGCCTATTGCAGATAGGTATGGGCGTAAACCTGCATTATATATTGGTATTGTGGTCGCTACTTTAGGTTCTTTGTTGTCTATCTTTTCAGAGCCTTTGCACTCATTTGCCTTTTTGTTAGCAGGCCGAGTTTTAGAGGCGCTTGGAGCTAGTGCGGGCCTAGTAATATCATATACCATAATCAATGATTTTTATAAAAAACAAAGAAGAAAAATAACAGGCATGCTTATGTTGGCCTTTGCAATAGTACCAGGAATCGCTGTTTTGTTAGGTGGCCTTATCGCACAATATGTAGATTGGGTTTATTGCTTTTATTTTCTTTTGATCTATGGCCTTGTACTTATTATCCCAATTTGGCAATTACCTGAAACGCTACTTAAAAAAGACCCTCATGCATTAAAAGTAAAAAATATATTAGCAGGTTATCTAAATGAGCTAAATAACAAGCAATTACTAGGATTTGCAATCTGCTCAGGTTTATCAAGTGGTTGTATTTATGTGTTTGGTGCAGAAGGGCCTTTCATTGGTATCCATTTGCTAGGTATTCAGCCTGTCACTTATGGTCTACTAGGACTTATACCGTATGTTGGCACACTCATAGGCAGTCTTTTGGTAGTTAGACTAACCAATTTAAATGCTATATTGGTGTTAATGATTGCCTTTGCCTTAGAAAGCCTTGCGGCTATCATAATGCTTGCCTTATTTTCATTGCACATCGTATCTTTGTTCTCACTTTTAGGGCCAATGGTATTCCTTTGCATGGGGCACCCTATTTTAGCAGGTACTGCGGCCGCACTGGGAATGAGCATTGCGCTTAACAAAGCTTTTGGATCTGCTATATTAAACTTTACAAGCATGAGTGTGGCAATGCTTGTAACTTTTATCCTAAGCATCATACATATTAAATCACCAATAATTTTACCTATTATGTTTATTTTTGCTTTAATAGTAATGATAATTACATATTTAACGTTGAAATTAAGCAGAGTAGAGTTATTGTAATAAGTTATCTACAGATTGTACGCTTAAATAATCTAATAGCCTATACTAGTAGGCTATTAGTAAAGGGGGTGAGGCGTGAGAAACTCGGGTGCTGCTGTTTTGAAAATCTAAAGATAACAAAGGCTAAAGGTATACAGGTTTTGCTTTAAGGTCTTACCTTAATTTTTATCCCAGTTAATCTCAAGCAAAGCGGCGGGGCATTGAGGCTTTTTAATAGGCGATCGTGGTGCATGCGAAGAGCACCGGCAAGGCTGCCGTTATTAACTTGTAAAATAAGGTGTGTGGCGTTGAGGTTCATGACCGTCACCTCAGATGCAAGATGCGGTGGCAGTACGCCTGGTAATTGATTTTGGATGATTTGCAGTTTTTTGGTTTTGTATAAAAGACGAGCTAGTTGGCTGCCTGAATCATGAAAGACTTCAGTGAGTTTAACAGGGTCTAGTTTAGCTTGTTTGCTCATAGTTGCTCTTTAGTTCTATCATCTTGGAAGGTTGAATTAGTTTTTGTTATCCCGGGCGCTTTTGACAATCTCGACGCCCCGGTTTTCGAAGAAAGACCGGGGTCCACAGGCAATTGCCTTAATTTTGTCTAAAGCCTTGAAAAATTTTAAACAATCCCAAGATATTCTAAAGATATCAGTAGATTAGGCGCGCTCAATATGCGAGAATCTTTGATACCCTTTCTGTAACCAGTTTAGTGAAAAAATCTATGTTCGACAAGTTTCTAGCCAAAGTTTTTGGAAGTCGTAATCAGCGTATTTTACGTTCTTATGGCAAAACCGTTACCAAAATTAATCAATTAGAGCCACAAACCCAAGCATTAAGCGATGATGAGCTGGCAGCTAAAACGGTGGAGTTTCGTGAGCGTTTAGCAAACAATGAAACGTTAAATGATCTTTTACCAGAAGCTTTTGCTGTGGTGCGTGAAGCAGCTGTACGAACTTTAAGTATGCGTCATTATGATGTGCAGCTAGTTTGTGCGATGGCGCTTAATACAAATAAAGTTGCGGAAATGCGTACTGGTGAAGGTAAAACTTTATCATCTACGCTATCTATTTATTTAAATGCTTTAATGGGTAAAGGTGTTCACGTTGTTACGGTGAATGATTATCTGGCGGAACGTGATGCTAATTGGATGCGCCCAGTTTATGAGTTTTTGGGTATGACTGTCGGCATTAACTTATCAAACATGGATCCTGAAGCAAAAAAAGAAGCTTATGCTGCTGATATTACTTATGGCACAAATAATGAATTTGGTTTTGATTACTTGCGCGATAATATGGCGCAAAACCACGAAGGCCTGGTTCAGCGCCCATTATTTTATGCCATTATTGATGAAGTAGATTCTATTTTAATTGATGAGGCGAGAACGCCTTTGATTATTTCTGGTCAAGTTGAAGAAAACGTTGATCATTACCAAACAGTCAATACTTTAGTACCTAAGTTGAAGCCACAATTTGTCGAAGAAGATCCTAGTGGTGAGAAAGAAATTGCTGCTGAAGATATGGGTGATTATTATGTTGATGAGAAAAATAAAAATGTCTCATTAACCGAGCAGGGTCATGCTAAAGTTGAAGAACTGATGATGGAGGCTGGCTTGCTTGCAGCAGATTCAAGCTTATATGACACAAGTAATATTCGTTTGCTACATTATTTAAATGCCTCATTAAAAGCACATGCTTTATTTAAACGTGATGTCGATTATATCGTACGTAATAAAGAAGTCATTATTATTGATGAGCATACCGGTCGTTTAATGGAAGGTCGTCGCTGGTCTGATGGTTTGCACCAAGCGGTTGAGGTTAAAGAAGGTGTGCCGCCACAAATGGAAAACCAAACGTTGGCGAGTATTACATTCCAAAACTATTTCCGTTTATATGAAAAACTTGCTGGTATGACAGGTACAGCTGATACAGAGGCTTACGAATTACAAAATATTTATGGTTTGGAGGTTGTGGTAATTCCAACGAATAAACCAATGGTTCGTGATGACCGTACCGATCAAATTTTCTTAAATAATCAAGATAAATATCAGGCGATTATCAAAGATATTTTGGAGTGCCAAAAGCGAGGCCAACCGATTTTAGTGGGTACCGCTTCAGTTGAATCTTCCGAATTGGTTTCACAAGCTTTAAAACAAGCTAAAATTCCACATGAAGTTTTAAATGCTAAAAACCATACGCGTGAAGCAAAAATTATTGCGCAAGCGGGTAAGCCAGCTGCAGTGACGATTGCTACAAATATGGCAGGTCGTGGTACCGATATCGTTTTGGGTGGTAGTGTTGCTGCGCAAATTGAAGAAATGGATAATCCTGATGAAGCGACTATTGTTAAGTTAAAAGAGCAGTGGCAAAAAGATCACGATGCTGTTTTAGCAGCTGGTGGCTTATATGTGCTTGGCACAGAGCGTAACGAATCGCGTCGTGTTGATAATCAGTTGCGTGGTCGTTCAGGTCGTCAAGGTGATCCAGGAACTAGTCAATTTTATTTATCGATGGATGATAGCTTATTGCGTATTTTTGCTGGCGATAAAATGCGTGCTTTGCTAGCTAAACTAGGCTTAAAAGATGGTGAAATGATTTCACATAAATGGTTAAACAGTTCTATTGAAAATGCGCAGCGCAAAGTGGAAGGCTTAAACTTTGATATGCGTAAGCAACTTTTAGAATATGATGATGTTGCGAATGATCAGCGTAAAGTGATGTATAAACAACGCCGTCATTTAATGGATGCTGAAGATATCTCCGATATTATTGCCAACATGCGTCAAAGTGCCATCGATACATTAATGCAACAGCATATGCCAGATGGTACGTTAGAAGAGTTGTGGGATATTCCAGCATTAGAGCGTCAATTAAAAGAAGATTTTCATGTAGAGCTAGTTGTCGCTGATTTAGTAGAGGGCGATCAATCAATTGACCCAGAAGTTGTACGTGAAGCTGTTCAAGAAGCTGTTGATAAGCGTTTTGCCGAACAAGAGGCCACTGTAACTGATAGTGCTTCAATGCGTGAAATTGAAAAAGCGGTGACGTTACAAATCATCGATCAGCATTGGTTAGAGCATCTAGCTGCGATGGATCATTTACGTATGGCAATTCAATGGCGTGGTATAGCACAGAAAAATCCAGCACAAGAATTTAAGCGTGAATCATTTGATTTGTTTCAAGATACGTTATCACAAATTAAATATCGCATTAGTTCTTTATTGTGTTCACTGCATTTTGAAGAAGCGCCAGCACCTTTAGAGCAACCAAAAGTGCATATGCAATATGCGCATGAAGATGCGGGTTCGATATTGCAGCCACAAGAAGCAGCTGCTTTGCAGCAAACATCTGTTGATGGTGAGGTGCAGCCATTTGTGCGTGAAGGTCGCAAAGTAGGTCGTAATGAGCCATGTCCATGCGGATCTGGCAAGAAATACAAACAATGTCATGGTAAAATATCTTAAAGTTTAAAAAAGCCTAAGGAGGTTGTGTGTGAAAGAGGAAGTCACTCAGGTCTCAGTTGGGATTCTTTATCATAATAATCAATTTTTAGTTTGTGTGCGCCCTGAATGGACTAGTTTTTCAGGGTTTTATGAATTTCCAGGTGGAAAGTTAGAAGCTGGTGAAGGTCATTATGATGCGCTTTGTAGAGAGTTTAAAGAAGAGGTCGGTATAACTATTCATAAAGCTCGGCACTTTATGGATCGTCATCAAACTTTGCCCATGCGCCCATTACATTTATCGTTTTGGCTTATTGAAGATTTTACTGGTGAGGCTAAGCCACAAGAAGGTCAGGAGCTTCATTGGCTTGAGGCATCGCGTCTTACTTCAGTTACGTTTTTGCCGGCTAACCAGTTGGTTATCGAAGCGCTTATCAGAGAATTTATCCATAAGCCGCATTAGACAATATTATAAATACTGGTTACTCTGTTATAAGGCTTCAGCTCAATTATAAGGATATCAATGAGTGCTAATTCCTCTGCTTCTTTAACTTCGCAAATGTCTACTACAGAGACTATTTCTATAGTTGCAGAAATCATATCTTATGCTGTTGGCTTGGTGGTGACGGCATTGTTAACTAATCACCTTACTGCCATTGCCTATAGCCGAGTTGCTTTGGGTATGTACACACTTGTTATTGTATATCCGCTTGTAATGCGTGGCGCTAATAGAACAATATTTTCTTATTTAGGAACTTATCTTAAAGAGAGTACCGGAGCTGATGCTAGTGGTTTGCTATCATGGGAGATGAGATGTCTTCTTTTTGGGACTTTGGCGTTCTTAGTATTGGCTTTAGTGGTTGCAGTGGTTATATACATATTTGATCCTCAATTTTTTCAAACCAGTTATGTTATTGTGTTTGCATTTATATGCTTAGCCCCTTTTTGGTCGATCATAAGTCTCCAGGGGAATATATTATTGTCATTTAAACAATATAAGGCCTACTTCACTTGCAATGTTGTTTCGCGACCTCTTTGGCTTATGATTATACTGGTTATTTTGGTAAGGTTTTTTGGAGCACTTGATTTTAAGCTTGTTATGGTAGCTTATTTTGTTAGTTATATAATAACAATCATTGGTCAATCCATTTGGCTAAAGATACAGCCCAATGTGGTTGGTTTAGCTGCTATATGGAATGCGAATATAAGCAAAGAAAAAGAAAGTATGTGGCGAAAATATAGTTTGGAGTTATTTGTCAACCTAGAGTTATATAATATTCAAGCGACTGTCGGTGTTTATCTCTTGGCATTCTTTAGCAATAATAAAACAGCTGCTGGTGTTTATTCAGTAGTCAGTTCAATTGTTAATTTGTTTTTGTTAATAACAGCTGCAATGTCTTCTATTTTAAGCCCGCTGATTGCTACTAAAATTAGTCAGAGTAAAGGCAGGCAACAACTGCAAAGTATATTAAATTCAATTAATTTAGTGCAATTAGTGTTGGGTGTTATTATTTATCTCATTATTTTCTTTTTTACGAAAGAAGTTTTGAATTTATTTGGATCGCACTATACTACAGCTGTATTTATTTTAAAAATATATGCAGGCATACAATTGTTGAGTATGTTTAATTTCAATGGGTTAACTATTTTAAACTATTCTGGTAATGCAAAAACAAGTATGGTTTTGAATGGCATAATGCTGGTATTGATTTTAATTTTTGGTTCTTTGGGGGCTTATTATTTTAATACGCTTGGAGTTATGGTCGCAGTAGGTGTGTCATCCGTATTGGTATATTTTATTGCATGCGGTGTGGTCCGAAAATACTATGGTCTAAAAGTAATGTCCTTATTATAAAGGGTGCTAATTAATCTTTATTTGTCGACGTGATTGCAGGTCAATCTGAGTTTTCTGGCAACCATACGATGGTCTTGTTGTGATCGCTTTGATTGTACTTTTCTCTAAAGAAATATTACCTATGGTATCAAAATTTTTAATTTGTTCTAGTCTAGACCTAATCTTAAATTTGCTGGCACGGCTATATCCATAAACTTTGGGTTGGGCAAGTTTAAGCTGTTCATTAGATCGATGTATTCTTTTTTATTGGCGACTTGTAAGCGCGGATTAAATTTTTTCTCTTCGCCAATAGTGCTCATGCTCATGCCGTTATAATCGTGGGCTGGAAAAACCAAAGTATCACCAGGTAAAGATAGCAGTTTTTTAAAGATACTATCGTATTGATCGGAAGCGCTTCCGTTTTGAAAATCAGTTCTACCGGTGCCTCTAATTAACAAGGTATCGCCAGTAAATATTCGGTTATCCAGTAAATAGCAATAAGAATCATCAGTATGGCCTGGTGTATAAATCGGGTGAATCTCTAGATTTCCAAATTTAATTGGCGTTCCTTCTTGCGCATAAACGCTGACAAACTTCGCTTTAGTTTCTTTGCCTAATACGGTATCACATTTTGTTTGTTTGCCCAATTCGCCTAAAGCAGTTATGTGATCAGCATGCACATGGGTATCTATTGCATAAACTAATTTTAAATTTAATTCATTAATAAGTTTTAAATATTTCTCCAAATTTCTTTTGACAGGGTCGATAATAACACCTTCACCACTTGCTTCATCTGCAATTAAATAAGTATAGGTATAAGTGTCATAATCAAATAGTTGGCGAAAAATCATTGTTGTCTTCCTTTAATAATGTTTAATTTAAAAGTGCTGTCACTTTATTTTTTTTAGTGTCAAAATCTTTGATTTCTCCTTGAGTTGTTACTCTCCCTTGGTGGGCAGTCAAGATCTTTGATTTCTCCTTGAGTTGTTACTCCCCCTTGGTGGGCAGTCAAGATCTTTGATTTCTCCTTGAGTTGTTACTCTCCCCTCGAGGGAGAGTCAAAATCTCTGATTTTGGAGAGGGGGGTTATTCATTAATTTTATTCCACGGCAAATATTTCAAAATAATAGCCATGCCGCAAAATCCAGTCACCCCAGCTAATAATAAACCAGTGCCGACAAAAGCGCTTAATAATAACCACCAAGAATTAAAAAAACTTAATGCAACCCCAAGTAAAATCAAGCTACCAGCAATGATCTGCACTTGACGCATGATGTCAATTGGTGCCTTTGTTTGTGTTTTAGTAGGTAAGCCAGCTTGCTCCCAAGCTTGAATGCCCCCTTCTAAGCAATATTTTTCTTTGCAAGGCGCTTGATCAATTAGGTGTGCTTGTAATTTTGTGCGTTGACCAGAGCGGCAATGAAAAATAGCAATTTTATCTGCATACTTGTCAGTGGGCAAATTTTCTAAGTCGCAACTTGGAATGTTCAAGGCGCCAGGGATATGTTGATGGTTAAACTCGTCGGTGCTGCGAACATCAATAATCACGATATCTTTGTTATTTTGAATATCTTCATAAGAGTATTTTTGTAATAAGTCATTTAAGCTAATATTTTCTACCATAAGATTTCCTTTAAGGGCAATATATTTGGTGTAGGGTATGCATTAACAATAAGGCGGGGCCTTGTCTTAGTGAGTAATATACCGTTTGTGCTTCTTTGCGAACTTCCACAAGCTGTTCTTGTCTTAGCTTTGCAAGGTGCTGCGAAAAGGCAGACTGACTAAGTGATGAGTGTTTTAACAAGTCACTCACGCACTGTTCGCCAAGTGTCAGCTGGCATAAGATCTTCAAACGATCCTCATTAGCCAAGCTTTTCAATAACTTAGCCGCTTTCGGTGCGTTCTCTTTCATTTTTGTTGGGTTAACTGTTGGTTTCATGTTATCTAATTTAAATATCAAGTTAATTGGTTTGGCTATATTGTATATAGCTCTAATTGCTGAAATAAGCATTGCAATTAGCAGTTTCATTGGGCAATAGCACTGCAAGGCTTATTTGCTGTTCATAGATCTCACCTATTGACAGATTCTAGGTATTGTATAGAATGTGCTTATCAGCAGTTTAAGCTGTTATTTCTTGAATATCAAAATAAAAAGATTACATAGTTGTGCGCGTGTTAGAAATGTTATGTATCTAGCTTGAGTGTGCTGCACCTTGTTTTCAGGGTGGGTTACAGTACTAAGTGAGGTTGTATGCGTGAATATGTGGTTGATCAAGGGATGGAGTCTCAATTATCTGTCAATAAAAGGTGGGATGTTGATTCTATTCGTTATACTTTTGCTTCAACGCCACAGCTAATTAATCAGTATTATCACCTATTAGAAGCGGTTTATGAAGATTATTTTGCAAATGGCTACAAAGTAACGCCACAAGAGCATATGATTAATAATTTGTATGGCAAGATTATAGTTGCGCTAAATGAAGAGGGGCAAGTTATTGGTGGCACTAGATTATTAATTTCTCGGCCCAGTAACCCTTGTCAGCTTCCGTTGGAGTACGATATTATTGATTTGAAAACACAGTTTCCCCGCTTTCAATTAAATTGCTACACGTACTCAGAGTGGGGAAGGTTTGTAATTGCTAAATCATTGCCAAATAAAAGTATCATCTCAGAAAATATAGTAAGAATGTGTGTCAGGGTAGCCTTAGAAGATGGTTGTAGGTACCTTTTCGGCTTACCAATAATGCCTTTGAAAAAACGCTATGAGCAGATTTTTAGAAATATGGGGCTTATTTTCGCTGAACTGGTTTCAGCTGATAAAATGCCTGCACACTACGAAATTGATGAATTTAAGCCTTACTTATCAGTAGTAGATCTATACGATAAAGACATCACATCATTGCGGTTATTGGATACCACGGATGAAACAATACATCGTACCCTTTAATCGGTGGGCTTAATTTTATACAACTTAAGCATTCCTTGCGCTATAATATTAAGATTATGCCGGCTTAGTAATTTGTATACTGGTATGGCTTTGATCGTTTAGCGGGAGGTATATTTGTTATCATTAGATCTAAAACATGAAAGCGTTGAGCAAGGAAGGCGACTTAAGGCTGCAAGAAAGTTAACTCTACTCTCAAGGAGAGCTTTTGCTATTAAATATAAATTTAACACTAGTTCATATCAAGCTTGGGAAGATGGAAAATATAAAAAAGGAATTAGCCTGGCAAATGCACACAAAATAATTAAGTCTTTGGCTATTGAAAACATTGATTGCAATATAGAGTGGTTGCTTAATGGTAATGGTGAGCCTGCTGTAAGAAAGCACCATGCCCAATTAGAGATGTCTTTGCATACTGCAAGTGAGGCAATATTAGCATCAGCATCTCATAACAAAAAAGTCAAACTGCTTAATAATAAAATGATTGAAGCTATAAAAAGGAATAATATAATTGAGTGTAAAGACCTTATTAAGCAAGGGGCTAATTTTCATCTATTGAAGAGGTCTGATTTGTATTTATATTCACTTAAAAGATTTTCTGCTTTGCATTTTGCTGCTTGGTATGCCGGCCCTTTGTTGATACAAATATTTATTGATCTGGGGATTCCTCCAAATATAAGAGGCAGAGATGATGATACACCGCTTCATATGGCTGCTTATGAAGGCAGTCATAACTCAATTAAAAAATTATTAGATGTAGGAGCGTCAATTGAAGCCACAAATAAAGAAGGCACAACACCGCTTATGTGGGCCGCATTATCAGGGCGACCAGCCACCATTGAATATTTAGTATCATTAGGCGCCCTTGTTAATTATACAGATTTTAATGGTAATTCAGCTGTGCATTGGGCGGCTTTCCATGGACATGCATCAGCAATTGTTGCGCTATATGAAAATGGAGCGTATTTAGATAAAAAAAATTATGAAGATAACACACCGTTAGATCTTGCTATTATTAATGGGCAAATTGAAGCAGCTAAAACAATATTGACCATTTTTAATAAAGTATAAAAATATTGTAATATTAATATTTTTAGTTGAACAAGTGCTTTTATGAAAAAATAATTTGTAAAAATAACAACCAACCTTTTGTAAAAAATGGATTTATGGCTATAAAACATATAGATATCAAGATATAGTCATGATTATTGTTGTGAGATATTTCTTACATAAAATGAATACTTAATCCTAATATCAATATTCACGCAAAAAGCTAATACTCCTAGCATGACTTCATTAAGTAATTTTATAAAGAAGTTAAGCTATCAAGGAGTATTTAAATGGATATTAAACAATCAGCATCAACAGAAGCCAATCATTTTCACAGTAATGTGTATCAATTACCAATCGATGTTACTAAGGCATCTTCAGAAAAAAGATCTGTGGATTT
>ENA-OWNT01002768-OWNT01002768.1-seawater-metagenome-genome-assembly--contig:-NODE-2768-length-17629-cov-3.943881_pt1 | contig 17629 bp, 17 predicted proteins | sample MGYA00238136_ERZ651165 | MGnify/ENA primary metagenome ERZ651165 (study PRJEB26861, sample SAMN08777766) | seawater metagenome | isolation source: coastal seawater | place: USA: Florida | collected...
CGGCGAGGAGCACGCCGGCGGACAGCGCGGCGATGGCCGGGAAGAGCATGTCGTCCTCCAGCCCGGCGTGCACGGCCAGATCCGACAGCACCAGGTCCAGCCGACTTCTTTGTGTTGTGGATAAGCCCCCGCTTCTTCTTCGCCGACGTTTTGAGGGAAAAATCCCACGTTTTATTGCCAAACGACATGCTTGCCACACGTTTCGATGTCCACGTAGCGCTGCAATCCGGCAAAACAACGCCTCCAACAACGGGTGTCCTTCAAAAAAAGTTATTAGTACCACCACCTTACCTCAAAATTTCGAAATTCAAAATTCAAATTTCAAAGCAAAAACCCAACCAAACGAAAGCACAAAAGCACAGACAAGCACGTTCATCGTTGATCACAAAACTATTCTGCAGTCCTCCCCCGCCGGCTCTGCGTGAAGAAGGCCACATTCCGGTCCACGGTTCGCCACCCACCGTCAACGCAACCACGCGTGTCTCTTCTTCAGAGCGTTGCGCCTCCGTCGCGGACACTCGCCACTGCCGCTGCCGTCGTCATCGTCGTCGTCGTTGTTGTCGTCGTCGTTGTCGTCGTCGTTGTTGTTGGCGCGTGAAAATGGCGCGCGCCAATTGCAGAGCGTCTTGACACGCTCGCGAGCGTGTCAGCGCACGTTCGTTGTTGTCTGGGCGGCGCTCATCATCACTTTGCGCTGTCACTCACATGGCCTGTCTCGAGAGATAAAAATCGAAAAATCGAAAAATCGATGATTCTGATTCTCAATTTGAGCATTGTTTGATTTTTAGTGAAGGGAATCAATGGGGAAATAAAAATGTGAAATGGAAATGTATAGAATTTGTTGGATTTGGATTTGGGTTTGTTGTCGTTCGTTCGTTTGTTTGTTCGTTCGTTCGTTCGTTCGTTCGTTCGTTCGTTCGTTCGTTCGTTCGTTCGTTCGTTGGTCACTACTCAACGTTGCGGTAGTTCGTCAGTGACTGTACGAACACAAAATCGTTCACTTTGGTTATCGTATCGTCGTCGTTGCTCGGTTGTTGTGTTGCACTCCCACTGACTCACTGACTGACTCACTCACTGCGTTGTCGTCGTGACGTACGTCATTCGTTCGTGCGTTGTTGTGTGTTGCGCGATGACGAACGATGACAACACATTGTTTGAAAGAAAGTTCGCAGTGCCCTGCCTGTGCCCTCCGCCATTCGCCATTCCATGTCTGTCTGTCTATGGTATCGGTCCACGTCCGCCGTCCGCCGTCCGTTTGTCGTTCGTTGTGTGGTTTTGGTTTTGGCCTTGTGTTGTTGGTGTGTTGTGTCGCCGTCTGGCGCACTGGCCACTGACTCCCTACTTCTCTGTGTTGTTGTTGTTGTTGTTGTTGTTGTTGTTGCCTTGCGGCGTAATGTTGAATGACGACGACACCACTCCCTGACAGGCTATGGTTTGTTCGCTTTGCTGCTTGGCTTGGTTGTTGCTCCCTTGTTGCCACCTGCCATTGTACACATGCATGTTGTGTTCGTATATTCCCTGTTTGCCCATCCGCAGAATCCTTACTGCTGCACGCCACTTTGCATCGTTGCGAGGTCATCTGTTTTCGCATCACAACTGTGGCCGTTGAGGTGTGATTGCGATTGCGCGGTACAGACTATCTGGTGGACGACAGCCGCTATTGGTCGTGTTCAACGCAAAACACAACATAAATCCAATTTCGATTCTAAGTTGGTGCTTTCGCACGTGGACGTGGTTCGGATGGATTGCATGCCCAAAGGGGCGGATATCCAACAAACATGATGCGGCCTGGTGACGAGAGCAGCTCTTGGGACAGCGCCAGTAGTGCGGAAGAGTCCGACTTGTTGACGCCGGGAAGCCAACCACACGATGCTGATGGAGGAGCGCGGCGGCGCAGACGGCGTTCGGCAGGACCGCCAGGCTTTTGCTGTCGCCAGGTCCAGAAGTTAGAAGTGATTCCTGGCTTTGCGACGACCGGGAGAGTGCTCAAACGTGCTTGTTGCAACTGCAACATGCAATTTCTTGTGTGCTGCAACATATGGTCCGCGTTTGGGTCAGTCATCTTGATCTTTCTTGGAGCGGTTGCTTTTCCGACTGGTGTTTACAAACTCCCGGAAATAGATGATGCCGAAGAAGCCAGCACCACCTGTTATGTGGCTGGGGTGATGTACGTATTATGTTTTGGAGGTACCCTCGCCAAAATCATCGTTGACAAGCGCAACGCCGAGGGGCCCATGATCCGGAGAAAGAGAAAACGCTGGCGTGGCACGGGACAAAGCGCCATGTACGGGCAGATCGGCACCGACGACAAAGAACACGAGGACGAGGCCGAAGTCGCCGATAGCACTGCGTTTGGCGACAGTGTTTTGGACACCACAGAAGATCAACTAATGGAGCCGCACAGCCCTGGCGTCGCGCCTCTCGAGATGTCGGAGCACGCTTCGCCTTTGCCCGTGACTCGCAGCAAGTTCAAGGGCGCGGAAGCTATTCCGAAATCCTTGCCATTGACACGAATCAACGGTTCTGCTGCGGAGTCGTCGCAGTCGTCGTCCGACAGCTCATCGTCCTCAAGCACGTCGTCAGACGAGTCCGAGGAACAACATGTCATGGAGTGATAGTCGGCGGTAGACGACGGACCATTATCAATGCTTCAGGCAGGTTGTTACAATGACGGAGTTTAAAACAAGTTTCGGCCTTGAAGAGTTGGTACCTAGAATGGCAAATCGCCAATGGTAGTCGTATTCTCGAACACCAGTGGATAAAATTTAGAAACGACGTGACACACCTACTTTGCGGCCGCCTGCGAACACAACCAACACAAGCAAAAATATGAACAAAACCCGCTCACCGTGAACAAACGTGTATTCCATGATAAGTGTCCTCACCCTCTTGGCCATAAGCACGATTTTGTAGAACCAGTACAAATTGAGAGCAGACAATGCCACCAAGAAACCGCGCGCTTTGCCGACCGCCTGCGTCACATTGAGACACACCAACAGAGATGACTACGCGGTTCATCAGCTTGCCAGTCCACTGCCTTGAGCCTACCTTGAAATCTGGGTCGTCCCACAGTTGGTAAATCGATGTCGGCATGATCTTACATGCACAGACGAAAGTTAGTGCGACAGCTAGCAAAAAACATCGATATTGTTGACGTACTACGACTCTTGTAGCGAAAAAAGATGCCACGAACGCGAGAAGGGTCAACTTGTATCTGCAAACGGGACAGTTGTTAATGTTCCAGGCGAAGAGTCAACCTTGCAGCGCAAAGTCACTTACTCGCGCGTGTGATCCAGGCCAAGGCCCTTGATAAGCCACATCGTTGACAAGAACACTGTCGACAGCTAAGCAAAGCAAAGATCCAGAACATTGACAACAGTTGAGGGCATGAAGCATGCGTGTAATGTGTCGCGCCGCACCTCAATGATTGCAAATCTCGGTGCGAGCTTGTGCGCTGTCTCCACCCGAAAAGTTCCTTGGTGGATATGCACAACACGTGGTTCGGTCAGACCGTTGCAACGAGCAAGTGCACTCGAAAACCTCCAAACAAACCAGCCACAAGAGCAATTCCGAATACATGGTGGATCACTGTTGGAATGTCTTCGCGCCAGGTGCTTCGGACGGCAATGAAGTCATGAATGAAATATCCCATGACGGACGCCAGGAGTCTCTTGCAACCGGTAGTGTCCCGCCAGTTCGTCGAAAGTTTGTAGACAGAGTATCCGGTCAGAATTCCTGCGTTCACAATCGACAACAAGTAGAGCTCGAACATCCTAATCCCGGAGTCCCTCTTGGCGAGAGCTTTGTACCACTTAAAACCACTCAACAAGTCGCGAGACACCAGCCGGAGCAAATAGTATCCAAAGGCACTTGCAAGAGCGAATACAGCAACGCCTATACCGTTCATTGGACAAAGAAACCAACAAGTCAATGTGTGGGACTCCAATGAACACAAAACATAGCGCAACACAACATGAGTTAACATACCGCGACGGCTCAGCCGGAGATCCCCATCATCGAAGTTGTCATTTTCGTTATTGTGGAACAATCCCAAATTTGAAGCCGCAGCCAACTTGACGAGCGCGCGTCGTCTCTCGATTTGGCTGGGCGTCAGCGATAATTTGCACAGTGAACCGGAGCGTACCACAGGACTGTGACCAATTCTATCATCGGATTGCGAACGCTCTTCATCTTGACTGTTCTTCGTTTTTTGCGGCGTTGTCAAGACATCTGCATCATTTGACGCAGCGTTGTCAGTCATATTTTTAGCACAAGCTTGACACTTTAGTGTCCACGAAACATATGAAAAACGACAACAAAAAATTATTCGCGGATCGAAAACATCTCATGTCACTGTGAGCTGTTACCTGGCCAAGTGCCTTCCAGCATCACTGACGATCAACTCTGCAGGCAGCCTTCCTCGCGTTGAGTAATAATCTGTTGCGAATCCCATCGCTCCGCTGTCGCATTACACCACGTGTCGCACATCCACCACCACACCCCGGAACAAATCCTTCCAGTTGCCACATGAAACGCGTGTGACCACGTGTCAACCCCCCTCCGTCGTCTCCTCTTCTCTACCCCACCCCAAGTACAACGGCGTTGTTGTCGTTGGACGATCCGTCTCTTCAGATGAATGACTGACTGCCCGACTGCTCACCACTTTGCGCTTTGCGCTGTCATCGTTGTTGTTTGAACATTGAACGTGGCGACAACGCGACAACGTCGTCGTTTGTCGTCGGTCGTCGGCAGTCAGTGAACTTGCTCGTTCCAAGGCAGAAAGAAGGCAGCTGACTGCGGCTGACCACTTTGGCACTTTGCTGAGTTGTTGTCGAATGGGTTTCCATACCCAACACTTTTGCATGAAGTACCAAAACCGGCAACCACATTGCGGGCGACATGTATGTTGTGATGTACGTCACGTCGCGTGCTGTATGATAGCAAGCTTGGCAAGCCGCAATGATGCAGCAGCGAGTGTAGCAGTTCTCGTCGTCGCATGTGAACGACGACACGGCACGGGGAAAGCATGGGAACGTGTAATGCATGCACTTGTTGGACATTGAATGCAGGCGTCTGGTCAGACGGGATGGAGAGATGCTGTTGACTTGAAGACCACTACAGTGTGTTTACCGTGGACGAACGAACAATTGTGATGACCCAAGCACGGTGCTAGCATACGCTGATTGTATTTGCTGTGATTACAATTGACGCGGAATCGAACAATAATTGAAGATCTATGACTACTTGTTCATGAGTTTGCGAATGACATACATTGCCAACATCGTAAGGCCCATGCGAGTCGTCCCTGACACTCTGGAGCCCACTTGTGACACTTTGGCAAACAAATCAGGGACGTCATCAAGCGACAATGCGTGCCGAGTGCCATGACCGGCGTCGATGATCCGGGCAACTACAAAAGAGCCTGCCAGGCCAAGAACGGTGGCTACAAACCCAAATCGCACCTGAAGCATTGCAGCAATACTGTCACACTCGAGCACCACACAACTGCAAATGCGCACGCCAGAGCACACTACTCACAATGAATTGCCGAAGTTTGGTTCGTAAACTTGGACTACAAGGATCAAATTACCAAAATCATGGGTGAGGGCGTCATGAGAAAGACCATCAGTTTCGATCAAAAGTCAAAACGCGTCGAACCTGAGAAACAGCTGGAGTGCCACTGCTGCGATTAATACCTTTTGCACTTTGCCTAAAGCTGCGAGCGCAACGGAACACCCACGTGGTGACGATTGCTTTTCGCGACACAAACACAATACAGCAATGACGGCGCATACCAGAGGAAGCCAATGGCTTGGAAGCTTCTTTCCATTTCTCCTGCAGCACGAATTGCAGCACATCGGCGTCCGCCGAAGACCCACCACGGGCGGGATCATTCGGCGTACCCTCCTTAGTGGTCGCTGAACGACTGGGCAGGCCTCCTACATTTGCCGCTGAAGCGGCGGTGTGTGCGTTACTCGAACTATCGTCTGAAACTGACGGGGATTCCTGTGTCTGCGTTCTGTCTTGTGACCCCGAATGCTCAGCCGCATCCTTTGGCGAGAGTTCTGTATTCTGCTTTGCCGCGCGTTCACCAATGAGGATCTGCTGTAAAGACGCAGGCAACAGGTGTAGCATGCCTGGGCGTGTGAGGCGGTGCTTGACGTTCTCCGGAACCAACGTGAGGGCTCGCTGTGTGAGATTTTTGTTTTGTTTTCCGATGATTAAAAATGGTCCGTATGATCGACCTGTGGTGACAAGCAGTGGATGAAGTTGTCATCGAGTGTGACGTATCACAGTATAAAGAACGTATCAACGCGCACGAACCTAAGTCGGTCAAAGTTTTCACTATTTGATCTTCTTGCAAAGACGCCAAGAGAGTATCTTGAAAGAGCCATTTCCTCACTCCGTTGCCTAAGTTGAGATACTCCACCAATCCCTGGTCCTTGGCACGACGGAGCTGCGTTAAAGCGATGGTAGCAAATCCGACGATCACAAAAGCAACGCCCCATAGTAACGTTGCTCCAAACGTTCGCACTATAGCGACGAGACTAATGTAGAACCCAATCCCAGCGAAGGCGACACCGCACAGTGTCAATAGACTAGATCTCGCCGAGTTTCGTTGCTTCACGACAAGCAAGATGAAGGGAGCTGTGAACAGACCGATCGCTAACAGATGAGCTGGCACGACAATAGTTTCAAAGTACAGCGGGGCTGCCATCGTAGCGAGGTCCATACTTGCAGGGCCACCGCGCTCGCGTCACCGTTCTGTCATCCAAACTGTCCTGGGGTTTTCGGTCTAAAAAGTACGTTGAGGCAGTTCCACAAATGCAAATTCAACACACGACTCAGGATGAGTGCATGGTTGTTGCTGGTTTGTTGGTGTGGACGGCTTGTTCGTTGGCAGCTTGGTTGATGGTGAGTTGGCCCATTGGCTCACGCTGGTGTTTTTCGGTTCGTGTTGATAGACACTCTCCCTTCGCCCTTACCCCGCTTCTGAGAGGTGCATTGCCTTATTGAGTCCTCCACAGCTGCTTTGACTGTTTCGTCCATCGTTGTAGTTACTCTACTATTGGTGGCTCGTTCCGTTCCGCGCGCAGAGTCGAGGAGGCAAGAAGGCAGGCAGGCAGGAAGGAAGCCGTAGAGGAGCGAACTACTTAATTTTAAGGGCTTGCACTTTGGTGAAAATCTTTCCACGACGACGGACGGCGAACGGCGAACGGCGAACGGCGAACCAACGACAACAACGACAACGTTTGTGACAACACAACAACAACACAACGAACGATGTGGGTTAACAGTAACGCCATACTACACTCCGGTACGGTATTGTCAACGCATTTAACCAATAAATGACTTGGCCGTTGTGGCCATGCCATCGTTTGTTGTGTGCGACGTTGCGACGTTGCGGCGTTGCGACTTTGCGATGTGCAGCGACGACGACAAGTTGCCAGAGCACCACAGCGATGCTTTGTTGTGTTGAACTCAGAATATGATAGGGTGGTTGGAGTGATGGTTGGCGTGATGGTTGGCGTGATGGTTGGCGTGATGGTTGGCGTGATGGTTGGCGTGATGGTTGGCGTGGTGGTTGGCGTGGTGGTTGGCATCGTGGCTGCTGTATGTGGATGGCGTCGAGACAATGGGTTATTTTGAGGTATGGTTGTTGGTGACGTTTGTTAGTAGCTGTTGATTGTACATTGACGTTCGACAAATGCTTCATAGGCAGTTGTCACAGTCGTGAAAGCGATTGATTTGGGCTGTGAAATATTACTTGCGCGGATTGGATGGGATTTCTATGTCCGAACGCCGGCAGGGCCGATTCCGGCTGCCAACTCTTTTGTCTCGATGACGAAGTGACAGCACGTGCCGACAATCGTGTAAGCATGAAACGTAAACAACCACTGCCGAATACAGCCGCGAAAGGAGATGCTGCTGCAGCAGATTCTGAGCCGAATAAGAAGGGAATATGCACTCGGCCACATTGCCAACTCACGTTCATCGAATTATTCGCGGGAATTGGCGGCTTTCGTGTGGCACTAGAGCGGCTTGGTATGAAGTGTGTGTTCGCATGTGAAATCGAGGGCCAAGCGCGTGCAACATACAAATTAAATTTTCCTGAGAAGTCCACAAGTGCAAAACTACAGAGAGACATCACCCAAATTCCCGACAGCGAGTTTCCCCCACACGATCTGCTCTGTGGTGGATTTCCCTGCCAACCATTCACGAGACTTGGCGGTCAAGAAGGTCTCGGACACAAGCGCGGTCAACTTTATCGTGAAATTCTCAAAATCTTGCGATTGAGACAACCTAAAATGTTTCTCCTTGAGAATGTGCCTGGATTAGCCACCACGCGAACCCCGGACGGGGAACACTACGTCCTCGATATCATACTGCATGATTTGCAGTCGTGCGGTTACAACGTCACCTGGAAGATAGTCGACTCCGTGAATCTTCTACCCCAAACAAGAAAACGAATATACTTAGTTGGGTTCCTGCGAACGTGCGGTGTTGATGTTGAATCGAGATATATCAGCGAGACCATTGCAGAAGGTGCCATGCAATCATCGGGCTCTGTTCAATTTCGGTTTCCGTTTCTGCCGTCTCTTCTCAGACCCCTCACTGACATCCTTCACAGCCACCGAAGAGCGAACGAGCGGGATAACAGTAGCGCTATTCCTAACGAGAGACTCCAAGAACTCAGTATTATGCGAAAGTGTCAATTGACAGAAGCACAATGGCAAAAGCGTCTGGATTTCGGAGGCCCACCAAACTTGTTTATCGCAATACCGGAGTTACCTTCGGTGACACTCACCAAGTCATACCGCCAGGTTCCCGGGAAGAGAGCCGGCATCAAAGCTGCAGCGAGAGCATGTCGACTGGCAGCGGAAGCAAAAGCCGCTGAGTCCAACCCGGCATACAAGCGACCACATGCAAATCCACGATGGGGTTGGCACAACCTCGTTGAATGGTCCGCAGCAGGTTCTGATGGGAAATGCGAGCGGCCCAGGTTTTACACACCGCGCGAGTGTGCCCGTCTGCAAGGATTTCCTGAGGCGTTCCGCATTGGGAGGGAGCTCAAGGATCCCACTGGACCCCAGGCTGCGTTATTTGGAAACGCAGTAAGCCCTCCTGTGATTGCAGCTATAGTTGAAACAATGTTAGTTGCCTTGAGATCGGCCAATGGCGCCGATATTCACATGACTCCTGCACCAGAGTCCCCGTTTCAAGGCGCTCCAACGCCAATTGCCTTACACATGTTGTTGGAGGCAGTTTCAGAGACAAAAGTGGCATCGCTCAAGCAGCGAATACTTACTTCTCTCTCAAAGCCAAAGCCTGCAATAGTTGATACATCTGACCACAGTGGCACTGCAATGACAACCCTAAAGGTTCCTGCTCAAGTTTGTTTCCGATGGCGTGACACTGGCAAATGTGCATGGGGATCAAAATGTCGTTGGCGTCACGACGCACCAACTTCACCCCCTGGCAAGGTGTCATCTTAATGCATGCCGTTGTGACACCGGGTTGTGTTGTTCATGCGTACTAGTATGTGGTTCTTCACGTGGACATATTTGCGCTCAAGCCCTTAGATAATTTATTATGTTTATCATGGACGTTGTTTCACGACGCAGCATTGCGCGCAAGTAGAACCGTGGGCGGGCGACTAACCGCCTCCGCCACTTTCTTCAGAGTCAGCATTCCTGATGGCGGGCTCCAATTAGAATCTCGCTTCGCCGAGCGTCTGCAGTGACGAGGTGTGTTGTTCAACTATTCACAAGTAGGATGCAGTAGTAGGTCTAGTTCGTACGTTGGTCTTTGTTGAACTCTGGTGCGGTGCACCGGCGCGTTGATGTTCCTCGCCGTAGCCCTCCGTTGAAGGTCGGCGTCGGGCGCAGTAAGCTGTTGTTGACAGTCAATTGAAACAGTATTGCCCAATAACTATTTGGAGTGATATTGACGAAGGCATTAAATGCACATAATGACCAACTGCGTTGACGCCACTTGGTGACAACGGCATCGTTGTCGTCGTTGTGACGACGTTGGTGACCACGCGGTCACCACGACGACGGCTCGGCCCATGTGTTCATGTTCGGGGTCGCCGTCGAGGTCGCCGTCAAGGTCGCCTTGGTTACAGTTCTTTGTTGTGGTCTTCTGCAGGTGCGTTGTGTGCCATTCAATGACGTCTGTTGTGATTCACCTAAAATCGAGAGTGATGTTCAACGAGATGTCGCTGTGATTGGCAAAGCGACCTTATGTCAAGCACGTTTAATTATTTGAAATTTGCAGGGTTTTATTGTCGACGGCCTTGGAGCTGATTGTTGCCGTTGGCACGTTGCGTGGAGTGCCGTACTGGGTACGATACGAAGATGTCGTCCTCATCGCTGATGGAGGAGCTCTTACCTGGCGACGAAGGTGTCGTCGAGATCCCTAGTCCGCAAAAAGAGCGATGCTGCAACCGCAAGTGTGCCGCAAGTGTTTTTCACTTGCTATTGCTAACTGTATGGTTTGGTCTTACCATCTTTGCGATCGCACAGCACAAAGTTGCCGGACCCCTCATCGCGGCGGACGAGGTTGGCAACGCAACGTGGGCAACCCTTCCCGTCGCAATCACCGACGTCGGTGGCATCGTTTTTTCCGTTCCAGTGTCGTTGATCGTCAAGCGAATTGGATGGCGGAAAGGATTCATGATGGGTGGAGCTGTCGGGGTGGTGGCTTCGATGATCTGTTTTGTCGGCACCTGGTTCGACAATTACTACGTTCTTTGTTTCGGAAGTCTTTTCATGGCCGTGTGGAACGTATGTGGATACTACGTACGGTTTGCGGCTGCGGAATCCGTAGATGATAGGTGGGACACCGGGCGTGTAATATCGTATGTGTTCGTGAGCAGCGCAATCACGGGCTCGTTTGGCCCGCAAATGGTGTCGCTAATGAACGAATTTGTCACTGACTATTTCAGTGTCTACATTGAGATTGGAGGCATCGCCGCAATTTGCATTGCAATCGCCATTTGCATGCGGCACGACACCCCGCCGGCCAAAAAGGAACAGATGAATTCACCCGCTCCAAGGCCGGTTACAGTCGTCACGCAAGAGGACGCAATGCCAGCACAACTTCCGTTGGACGAAGACACGACGCATCTCGATGACGTCAAAGTAGGCGCAGGCGAAGAAAATGTGGCATTGAGAGCCCTAAAAGACGATACGGAAGACTCTCCTCGCTCACTGTGCCAAATTTTGCGATCCCCGGTGATCATTGTCGCGATTATTAGTGAAATGGTTGGCATGTATGCCATGCTACTTGTCATGACAGCGACACCAATCGCAATGCACGGAGCACAAACTAATAGCTTTCATTTTGACCTGGAGCAAACAACTTTGACGATACAAATCCACATTGTGAGCATGTTCCTGCCCGGTACGCTTGGTTTCGATGCATTGCACTAGGTTGGCATGCTCGTGCCGTCGATGAAAGGTTCGTTGCTCTGTAATGCGGGGTACCTTCAGGTCTAATTACAGGAGATGTGGCCCGGATCATCGGGATATCAAACACTATTTTCGCGGGTGCGTTTTTGATTCATACACGTCTTGGCGGAGTTGTGATTGACTTTCAATATTGTTCGTCAGGAACTCTCTGCTATGTTGGGAGTGTCGTTGCCGGAAAGCTCGATCACAGCGCAACTGGATTTATGATATCCCTCGTCTTGGTGCGAACAAATGTCACCTCACTGTCAACTAGAAATGTCTCTCATGTTCTGTTGACATGTCTCTCGTATGCTGGCAACTTCAGCTCGGAATCGGCTGGAACTGGACTTACGTTGGTGGAACTCGGTTACTCATCACTGCTTACAAACCGGTCCGTATGAAATAAACGGCTATTCTCCGCAAGGAGACAAACTGTGTGTTATGATATTGTGTCCCACTGCGTGCCGCTTAGTCTGAATCCAAAATAATTCAAGGAATCAATGAGTCACTTGCGCAAGCTGCTGCGGTATGTATGTTTTCACTTGAGTTCGCGAGCGACTCAGCGTCAGAGTCGCTTTTGGTGTTTTGACATGTTGGCTGTGTGCACTTGTGGTCTAACAGGCATTGGGAGCTTTCCTTGCCGGAGTCACGCTCAATGATGGTGGTTGGGACGGGGTGCTCACCGCGGTGCGTCGTGGTCGATATTTTATGATGCTGTGGCAGGGTCTGATCTTCGCTACTTGCGACTGGAAACATGCTGTAGGCAATCCCCGCCATTGCACTCAATTTGGGTCCGTGAGACTCTTCCTGATTGATTTATGTTGTGTGCTCTGATGATTTCACTGACCGATTGTGGTTGTCGATATGTATTACAGCTGCGTGGATATTTTACACGGTGTATCAGTGCTGCAACAAGAAAAGCCCACCTTAGTGCATGCCCGCTGCCTGATCTGGCGAAAACAATAGTTGCGAAGCAAGTACATGTATTGGCTTCAATAACATGTTACCATACCAAACGCTTGTACATGTTACTGATTGTCGACGCCCCCACTTCCAATTTTTAACTCTGTGGCAGCAACATGATGTCACGAGGGTAGTCAGACGACTGGCTCAGTGTAAGAATATTCAAGGCGAAGGAATAATCGCACCTGCAGGTGAAGGCTTTGCTGCCCCTGCGACCACGTTCGCGCCGTTCTCATTGCGGTTGGACATGATTCCGGCCTTTATGCGTTGCACACACACAGACGTGAACAAAGAAGTGACGACACCACAGATGACATACAACAGTTCACAACACACCGCTCCCAACGTATCTAGTGCGGTGTATCCCTTCGCTAAAACATTGGAAAGCTCGCCCCTACACGAGTAGATCGTGAGACCAGGCACACTACACAAAACCATCAAAATCAAACTTACATATCCTGATTCATGAACAATGTGTTGCTCTCGCCCGCCATATCTCCGAACATGTCGACGTATCGCATGGCCTGGAATTCACAAAACGGACATTTGAGCCACAACATATCCGGGTTGGCACACATCAACAACAGCGCCAGAACCAACCAATGTAAACCGAAGTGCCTCTTCTCCTCCTGGCTCCGCGAGAACAGCAGCAATTTTTTTGTTCGCTTCCGCGATTGCCTGTGGTGGTTCCGTTGATGGAGGATGACAAGCAACAAAGGCGCAGTCAAGATGAGTGAACGCGGCAAGTTGCGATCTCTTTTCGCCGGTGAACGGTACCTCTGCTTCCTTGACTGTCCGCACCCGGTCTGCTTCGGCTTTGAGTTCAATGGCCTTAGCGCTACCCTCAGCTTCATTGATGGACCGTGCTTTGATACCCAAGGACTCGTCAATGTCTTTTTGCTTTTGCGCTTTTGCGAGCGTACGCATCACTTCAGACTCGGCATCTACACGGGCAAGGAGGGCAAATAGTCACGGCAACATCATTGAGACTATTGCACGTTTTCCGACAAAGTTGATCGGGCGTACCTGCGCCCAAAGCGGTCTCTCTGCGTTGCCGCTCGGCAGCAGCCTGCAGATTCATGGCAGCCTTGATTTCGGGGGCTGCATCGATATCAGTCACCTCATATCGTTTGGCCTCCAGACCCCACGGTTCTGTGGTCTGCTTGAGAGCGGCCATGACAGCCTTGTTGAGCTTATCTTTTTCGCGGAAGCAGTCATCAAGCTCCATTTCTCCCAGCGCATTGCGCATAGCTGCTTCAGCAGCTTTAACGATGGAAATCAAAGGACGGCGAATGCCGTAAGTGGCCTTTTTTGCGTCGACTACTTGGACAAAAAGCACTCCCGAGAGTTTGGTGTACACATTGTCACGCGTGACGGCAGTTTGTGGGCTGATAGGAATGGTCATTTCACGCATGTCATGCTCAATGATTGTGTCAATAAAAGGGAGCGTGAAGTACAAGCCGCCCTCAACCACGTGAGAAAACTTCCCAAATCGCTGGACCACGTGGTGCCTGCCCTGGTCGCAGGTGTTGATCACAGTGTTTCTGCGCCGCAGCGGATAGTTGTACAAGTCAGGCGAATCGGAGTTGTCGGATGCGTCGCCGAAAATCCCACGAATGCTTCCGGCGCTGCCCAAGGCACCTAAATGTTTTACGGCGCTGCGGCGCACTGCATGGATCCCAGCAGACGCAGCTTTGCGACTTTGTACCGCCAGCATTGTGAGTCGTTCCACGTCAGTCCTGCTGTAGCTACGGAACCACAGATAAAGAGCCAGAAAAAATTGCCTAACAGTTATCTGTCTTTCTCGGATTGCGTGTGCATTCGTTCTGTTGATTTGCGGCGCGCTGCTTTGCTCGACTGGAGCGAAGGTGGATGCTTGCAAAACCTTTCGGCGAGCACACTGCTTGCTTGGTGCGCAACTGCACACAGTGACCCTGTCCACGCAGGTGCACGTCGCGGACGCGGCCGCGAACGTTGTGCACTGAACCATGCACACAACCTTATCACGCGAACAACCGCGCGCACCTCAACAAAGACCTTCATGGTGCACACCACGTGGTTCATATCGACTCGCCCACCGACAGGGTCTCCACCCGCGAGCATTCAACGTGACCTCAACCCAATCCCAAACGCGACCGCCGTGGGCGAGGACGCGCCGCGCTTCCAAGAAAGCTGCCGGCGTGCGCATCTCTCCGCCAAAGAAAGCCAAAGAAAGCGCCCCACACTGTTCGTCGGTTTCCCGTGCCCTCCGTTCTCCGTCACCGTCACCGTCACCATTCCTCGATCCTCATGTCCGTAATCGAACGAACGAACGAAGTGCACAGCAACGTCGTCGTCGTCGTCGTCGTCGTTGTTGGTCGTTGTGTTGGCAACGTTGTGACTTTGCGTCGTCGTCGTCGTTGTCCTTCTTCCGTGAACTCTCGCATCGACCGCATGGTCACTCATTCGGTCAGCCAGTGAGCTGCTCTCTGACATTCGCTATTTAGTATTTATTTTCAATGTCATTTTGATGTTTTCATTCCGTTCTTTTGAGGACAGTCATTGTTATTTATTAGTACTGTAGCGATGGTATAGAAATCATACAGTGTGGCCCTGTCCATTTCACATCCCACACAGCTTTGGTACTAGTACCAATGACAGTACTCAGTACTAATGAAATTGGAATTTTGAACATTGCCATTTTCGTCGTTCGTCGTTCGTCGTCGTCGTCGTCGTTCGTCGTCGTTGAAACGCTGTGAAACGTTGAAACGTTGAAACGTTTGGCAGTTCGAAACGAACAACGAAGTCGACGAATGAAGTCGTCGCCTGTCAGTCAGCTCGGCTCGCCGCCTCGCCACCTCGTTGTGTGCAAGGGAACGTAAGGTTGCGTTTAATCCACGTGTGCCACTATTGTGATGACAAAGATTTGCACGTGCTTGCGGCGTGGGGATGGGGCCTCGCACGGTTTGAAGACGCTCACTTTTTTGTTAATGAGGTCAATCAAAACATTCACTATGCTACTGGGTTTTCGAATCAGAACCAGCTCTTTCGCAATATGATACTCGCGACGTCACGATGATATTCGACGTCGTTGACGGCGCCGTGAGATAGACGCCGAATCATCATGTCGACGCAGGAATTTTCCGCTCTCGAGAAGCGCTTCATTGAGCTCTGCAAGGCAAGCTATCGTGGCGACCTAGACGCCGTCAAAGAACTTCTGAAACTCAGAGTTCTCCCAAGCTGTCAAGATCCCAGCAATGTTGCGCGTCCCACCCCGCTGCACAACGCGGCGCTGAAAGGGCATATCGACGTCGCAGAAGCTCTGCTCGACATGCGTAAATACACAAAGCTGGACGTTAATGCAAAAGATACATACGGTTGGACACCGCTGCACTATGCTGTGAGTCAAAAGAGAACTGAGATGGTCAAGTATCTCGTGCGTCGTGGTGCCAGTGTGAACGCCAGAACAGAGCGAATGGTGCGGACGAAACTTGTTTGGCCGTTGACGCGTCTCGCCAGCTCAAGTGCCCCATGTGCGTTTGTGCAGGTTCACGGGGTTGCTGCTCGAAGTTCTCCTGGCGAAATGGTTTGTAAGCGCCACGCTTGTGTTTGCAATGCAAAACCATTGACATTTGTCCTCGGATCGTAGGCTATCCAACTCGGATGTACGCGCATCTTCTTGATTCTTGGGCCAATGACCATGAGCGGCTTCAAGCAGTACTGAACGACTGGCAACGCAAGGTGTGCATTTTTTATTTCATCTGCTAATTACTAACAAGGCCGGTCGATAATTTTCCACGAGCACAACTACTTCTGTTCGACACGGCGATTTTGGCATTGTTTCAAACTCCTAACGCCCATGAATTTTAGGGCGGCGGGTTGCAGGTCGACATCGCCTTCGGATCTTTCTAACGCTAAAATCTACAAAAAAAATCCAACGGCGGACGGCAAATGTGGTCAAACTCACGCCCGTGACATGACCGATGCTCGAAAGACAAAGAGAATCAAAAGGACGCGCACCTCGCATTGCACTCGTGGCACAATTCTTTCCACACCGTCAATTTCCTTCGGATACCTGTGCAGAGCATCACTTGTGCGTTACCACCGTGCTGTCATGGATACACGTACGGTGGTATTCACGTACTTTTGCGGGATGTCGCCGGTTTTGCAGTTAAGCTGTGTAAAAAATCCACCACCATTGTCACAACCTCTCGCACATAGTAGCAGTCGAAACAATGAAATCAGAACTCACCTCATTCTCCTCGATACGCCTATCCAAATTGCGGGTCTCAGCCAAAAAGCCAACACTGTGCTCCTTTTGGTAGTCAATTTTCTGTTGTGCCGCGGTGTACAGCGCGCTGTCGAGACTGTTCATCGTACGAATCGCCACGTCTAAATCCGGCGTGTACCCGGGAATCTTGGACGCAGGGGGCTTAGCCTGAACGATGTAACAGTGCACTGTGATTGCCACGCGGGAGCCACAACGTGCAGGAGTTCAGGGACTTACAGCAGATGCCTTCCATTTTGATTTGCTCACAACGGACACAAGCTCAATTGGCCAACAAAGCCATCGGCGCATGAGTACAAGGGACCCACCTACATAGGTGAACAACAAGGGACACTCAAAACGGCAGAACTGCATGACTCCAATGAGTGGATGCCGTACTCATGTCACCGCTGACAAGGATCGTCTCATAGTTGCCAGCAATGGAGTTCAGCTTCGATTGGACGTTAGAGTTGCGATAATTGCCCTGTCCCTGGATCTTGTCGGAGCCATCCATTTTACTGACAAGAACAGATAGTGGAGATGAGAACGAGGGGGTATCACGACACGCATGAGCGCCAACATATCCAGACCACACAATGTCGCGGAAAGAACTCGTACCATGATTGGCGGTTGAACAACACGCGATTGCACACCCCGAATGCGTTCTCCGCAACTGTCATTTCGCGTAGTTCTCCACCTTTGCCTAGATGTGACCTCAAATGAAGTGCGTTGTCCTGAGAAGTTGCAGTGACACGCATGGATGCAACCCACCGTTCAGTCCTAAGGCTTCGTCTATGTATGGAAGGAATTCTTGGAGATTTTTCGTGAACAAATTTAACGGGACGACCTTGGCGAACGAAACAACTCCGTAAGTCAAGTAGCAAAACACCGCAAATCAAACGGTCGACTCACGCCGTCACTCGTGGCCGTTTTGAAAACAGGACTTGTAAAAAAACTGCTGGAC
>ENA-OWNT01002769-OWNT01002769.1-seawater-metagenome-genome-assembly--contig:-NODE-2769-length-17628-cov-4.430289_pt1 | contig 17628 bp, 27 predicted proteins | sample MGYA00238136_ERZ651165 | MGnify/ENA primary metagenome ERZ651165 (study PRJEB26861, sample SAMN08777766) | seawater metagenome | isolation source: coastal seawater | place: USA: Florida | collected...
TTCACCAAAACAATTCACTGGGGCACAGTGGGCTTATATTAGAAATTCTAATATAAGGGCCCCTGACAGCGTGATATAAAACCGCTGATTTCATGGCTTTCGACCAGATTCCGGCTTCCAGGTTCCAGGTTCCAAACTTTGCGTTGTTGGGTGTGAATCCACCGAATTCGATCCGCCGTTCGTTTGGTCGTTCGTTTGGTCGTTCGTTCACCTCGACGTCCGCTTCCGGCTGCGTGCTGCGTGCTGCTGTGATCGTTGCGTTGCGTCGTTGTGTTCGGTGCAACCACTCAGCACACCTGGGACGAGAGCCAACGTTGTGTATGCTCCAATGTGGCACACAGAAAGACGGTGGCTTACTGTATTGGAAGTGTGTGGTGGTGATGTTCGGATGGCTTGCAGCAACCGGCATCGCCACGTGCGGTTTGAAGAAAACGAACACCGCAACAACGCGAGTCGCGGATTAAAAGAGCTTGCAGTTTTGGCTTGCTTTATTTATTTTGTAGATTTGGTGGTGCCAGTGACCTAACAGAAACTTCAACACATATAATTGTCCACCATGGCGGAAGTTCAGAGCATCCCAGGTTTGAAGACGACTTATGTCGTCAAAAAAGCGGGGTCCGGCAGTCAAGTCGTGCAGGCGAAGAACACGGTAACTGTTCACGCAACTGGTGTTGTCGTGGAAACCAACAAGCAGTTCTGGAGCACACATGACAAAGGCCAGAAACCATTTACGTACCAGGCTGGCGTCGGCGGAGTCATTGTCGGTTGGGACAAGGGCTGTCTCGGGATGAAACTTGGAGAGGTGCGTTGTCCGATTCCCAACCCTGCCTCCGTGGAACAAAGCTCCTCACCTCAATGCGACAATTCTTCTGCACCATAACAGGTTCGAACGTTGACTATTCCTGCCGCTGAAGGTTATGGCAAAGGAGGGTTTCCTTCTTGGGGTGCGTTTTGTGGCATTCTCGGTGCCACGAATTGTGGGTGTCGCAGCAACGTGCCACCATCGTCTCACGGGTTTTGTTTGCTCCTACCATCAATGAATTTTAAAAAATTAGGTATTCCAAAGAACGCAACACTTCACTTCACCATTGAAGTGCTGAAAATTCGTTGAAACACGCATGGGGCTATTCCAAAGAGGGCAAATATTGTCGCATCAGCTCGTAGAAAACTAACAGGAATAAAATATGTTACGATAGGTTGGTTTGCTCTTAGAGCGGAATGTTTACGCCGCCAGAATAGCGCTCGTGCCAGTCCGCAGCTTTGTCGCCATAGTGCCGCATGTTGCCAAACCGTTGCCGCTGGCTGATCTCGCTATCGTACAGACCTTTGCGTCCAATGAACTGCTTGTAAAGGTGGTCACCTTGAGCGGCTGCGCGCTGCAAGTAGTCCTCACGCTGCTGGATTTTGGACCGCAAGCGGGCTGCGTCGGCCTTGATTCTCTTGAGGTGGTCTTGCTTCCGCGCATTCCATATCCGTGCCTGGTATCCCGCATTGCGCTTGGCCTTGGCTTGCCTGATTCTGTACTTTTTCGCCTTGTCATCGAAAGCGTCTGGCCGCGCGAACAATGACGAATCGTCTCTACCGTATCCCACTGTTTCAAACGTGTCCTGAACGAGTGCACAAAAGGAAAGTAAACACCACAATTCGCCTTAAGGGCGTGAGAGTTGAACAAGCGTACATGTGGTTTGGGTGTGGATGCTTTGCTCTTGTATGTGTGCACTTTTTCGTTGGGGTCTCGGGCACGGTATGACAACCGGAATGTGCCTCCCATCTCCCGTGCCTTGCGTTGGTTCGCAACAGCAATCCGTTGTTGTTGCACCTGAATCGATGTCGATGAAAAGCAACGCTCAGCCACTGAGCAACGCAGCATCAAACGCATAACGGACGTACCGTCTTAAAACTAGCAGCCCCGCCCCGGGACAGATCCTTCCAGTGGGGTGTTGATCTGAGCTTCCTCACCAACTTTGCCGTGTGCGCTCGCTGCTTGGCGAAGGCAGCCCGCTTGGCCAGCACTTCCTCGCTTGGTTTTTCCCACTTGGCAGCAACGTTATTTTCGGAAGCTTCCCGCTGTGCCGCTGAAAATGGATTCGGTCCATCCTTGGACACTTCTGGTCGCAACTGCGTGTCTTCTTTCTGCTCCTGAGGCTCCAGGCCGTCTACTTCAGTTGGGAGAGCGGCCGGGTCTTGCAGCACTTTGTTGAGCCCTTCCACAGTCTTCTTCATCCTCTCCCGCAACAAAGGCGTGTGCTCGTGGAAAGGACTGGAGTCAGACGGGGCAGATGACTCTCGCAACCGTTTCAAGAACGTGTTGCACTCGATGAGACCGGTCCTGCACCAAACAACAACAAAAACTACCGTGAGCAAACCACACTAGCCGTATTTGTGTGCGCAAAAAAGTAATGAATCGCACTTTTCTTGGTCAATGGAAAGAATGAGGTCCTTCATATCTGAGTCACTGAGTCCGAGATCGAAACCGTTGGGCCCGAAACTCTCTTTGAACTCGTCGTACGTCACGATGCCGTCGCCATCACGGTCGAGTTGCTTAAATGCCATGAAGTACATACGGCCATCTTGCCGAACGTTATTGCCGAAGCTAGCACTCTTCTTTTGAAGAAGCTTTGCTGAAACCAGCGTCTGCAGCTCGCCGGCACGCCTGGATCAACAAGACGGCAACAGAACAACGTTAGAGCCACAGTCACGATCAGAGGTTGTTGTAGATCAGCAAGGCGACGACGTACGCAATGGCCTTGCGCCGCTCCGCTTCGCTGGCATAATTTTCGGCAAACTCACGAAACTCCTTTTCACTTTGGTTGAGCATGTTTTTCTTCTTCTGCTTGCGGACCAGCGGGTCCTGCGCGCCGAACACCTCGTTGAACTCGTTGATGTCGATGCCTCCAGACCCATCCGGGTCTGCGTGTGCGAATAACTCTTTCATCTCGCTCTCGGAAAGAAATTTGTCCATGCTCATCCGATTCAGCATCAACAAGAACTCTTGGTAGTCGATGACATCATCGCCGTTCTGGTTGTACTGCAAAAACATGTCCGTGATCTTGGCATTGCGCACATACGCGAACTGCCTCATTTTGTCGAAGTGGCGAACACATCTCTTGTCGCGGGCGGCCTCCGACTTGTGCAGCTTCTTGTACGCCGAAGACCGCAATGGCTTCGCATCGTGCTTTGCGTGGGGATGGTGTTTCTTTTTCCCGGAGTCCTTGCCTTGCTCTTTCGGTAGCGGTGGAAGCTTCTGTGCAGGACTCGACGGACGTGATCCGGCCCGAGATGAGCTGCGAGGAGTGGATCGGTTCGTGATCCCGCCACTCGTACGAGGTCGATGCCGGGCACCTTGCAACGCGCCAGGATCATTGCGCACCCGCACGGGGATCATTGTTGCTTGAGCCGCGGACCCAGCACGGCGATAGTCAAATTAGAACCACGCGAACCGTTCAAAGGCCCGGTGACGGGCAGCGTGCGCGCGTCGCGTGTTGTTCTATGCTGTAACGCAAACGACGACAACGTTTGCGAAAAGAAAGTATCTCTTGCTTTTTCTGCTGTTTTCAGTGAGTTGTATACTTTGGGGTGCATCGACAACGTCACCACCTCCTCAACAACAACTTCTACTACGTCACCACAACAACCTAGCCGACAACAGCGGCGACGACTACAACTCTATAACAACGACAACGACGACGACAACAACAACAACAATTATGGGTCTTTCTGCGCTCGTCGCCGTCGCACCTTAGCGTGAGTGAGTGAATGAATGAATGAGTGCGCGGCAGCAGTTTACTAATTGCTTTGATAACTTTACAACCACACCAACAACCACACCAACAACCACACCAACAACAATGACATTGACAATGACAACGGCAATGCCAATGCCAATGCCAATGACAATGACAATGACAATGACAACGACAATGACAACGACAATGGCAACGATGGACGAGAAAGACACAGCACGACAGCACGACAAGCCGACAAGCCGACAAGCCGACAACACGACAACGCAACTGCATGCACCCGACAACCGACAACAACAACAACAACAACAACAACAACATTCTCAACACACGCAGACGCAAACGAAAACATCAACAGAACAGACAGAAAAGAAGCTGAGGGCGTCGAGGTAAGGTGAGGTAGGTGACGCGGACGACGACTTGGCTCACTGACCGACTGCAAGAAATGTAAGTGGCTGACTGACTGGGAGGGAGTGTCTGGCGGACCGTGTAACGACGGCTGTGGGCTCTGACAGTGAACGGCGGCTGTGGGCTCTGGGCTTTGGGCTGTGGACTCGCTCTCTCGCTCACAGTCACTCACAGTCACTCACAGTCACTCACAGTTCGTCAACGCTCCGTCTCTCACCCACTCACTCACTCACAGTCACAGTCGTCAGCTCACCCTCACCCGCACTCAGTTCACTCAGTCAACTCACGCTCAGTTCACTCACCTGACTGACTGAATGTTATCTTTATTTGGCATTTTTATTGGTTTTGCAGCTATAACCGTCATTGAAAACCACATTATGTCAGTTATGGGTATATTGTGTCGTTGTACTTTTGGTACGGTAGATTAGTACTCCTGTACTCGCATTTTCGCAATAGAAGTAATCATCGCGCACATTGTACTATCAGTACTACCTGTCAGTACCTGGTACTTCATAAAACTGTATAGATTATCCTTTTCAGCGACGTGTTCGGCAATTCAGTGTTGTCCAGTACTAGGTACTACTTTCAGTACTAAAAGTACACACTCCATATATAGTACTAGGGACCATAAAAATGACATTTTATGCATCTCGAAGTTTCCTAATACGCCATAGTAGCCATCCGGCCAGTGCTAGTGAAGTCAGTACTTTTAGTACAATACCCAAAGCCAGCCAGTCAGTGAGTAAGTGAGTGAGTGAGTGAGTGAGTGAATGGGTGGACTGGGAGTGAGTGGGAGTGAGTGGGAGTGAGTGAGTGAGTGAGAGTGCACTGACTGGTTGTGTGGGTGGGTGGGCGGTGGGACTCCGCGTAAGGCCACGGCTTCGCGTGCACAAAGTGTGGCCACTTCGCGTCCCGCAGTCACTCACTCACTCACTCACTCACTCACTCACTCAGCTCAGCTCACAGCTCACAGTCTCACTCACTCATAGCTCACAGTCGCACTCACTCATAGCTCACAGTCACTCACTCACTCTCAGCTCACAGTCACTCTCAGTCAGTCAGTCATCGCTCACTCAAAGCGACTCAAAGTCACCGTCAGCCTTTGCTTCTTCTTTGTTGTTTGTTTGTTGTTCGTTGTTCGTTGTTTGTTGTTCTGTCGTTTGGTTGTTGCAGCAGCGACACTCCGATCAACCACAACCACAGCGACGACGACGACGGCGATCGGCGATCGATGAAGGAACCGAAGAAACAACGAAGGATTACCTACCTATGAAATGAAACGAAACGAAACGGTGGGTGGGTGGGTTGGCGGGAGTGGTTTGAGTGACGCAGGATGGACGACCTGATTTGGTGGCGTGCGGTCGCTGCGGCGGAAGCAGCCGACGACGTCCTTGAAACGCGGTACGTACGTGGCGTGTTGTGTTGGTGGTCTGTGTCTGCTTGTTGTGCGTACCGAACCTCTGTGTGGACTCTCTGTGCTTGGACTGGTTTCGATCGGCGGTGTCGTTTTTTGTGTGTGTCTTTTCCGTCGCGTAGCCCACAAAACCTTTTTTTTTTCTGTTAGTTTTAGTTAGATTCACTGCCTCCTAGCACCATGGCATTCGCCGCTCGCCCCACCGTCACGGTCGCCGGTACCACCGACACCGTTGCTCTCCCGGCTGTCTTCACCGCCCCCATCCGCCCTGACATCGTGCACCTCGTGCACACCCAGATGGCGAAGAACTCCCGCCAGGCCTACTCCGTCAACCGCGACGCCGGTCACCAGACCGCCGCCGAATCCTGGGGTACCGGTCGCGCCGTGTCCCGTATCCCCCGTGTGACTGGTGGCGGTACCTCCCGCTCTGGTCAGGGTGCCTTCGGTAACATGTGCCGTGGTGGACGCATGTTCGCTCCCACCAAGACCTGGCGCAAGTGGCACAAGAAGATCAACCAGAACCAGCGCCGCTACGCCGTTGCTTCTGCTCTTGCTGCTTCCGCTGTCCCCGCCCTCGTCTTGGCCCGTGGTCACCGCGTGTCCCGCGTCCCCGAGATCCCCTTGGTCGTCCCCGACTCCGTCGAGAGCATCACCAAGACCTCCGCCGCCTACTCCCTGTGCACTTCCGTCGGCGCTGACGAGGACATCGAACACGTCCGCAACTCCCGCGCCACCCGCGCCGGCCGCGGCAAGATGCGCAACCGCCGCTTCACCCAGCGCCGCGGTCCTCTTGTTGTCTACAACGAAGACAACGGCATCACCCGCGCCTTCCGCAACCTCCCTGGTGTGGAGCTCCAGCACGTGTCTCGCCTCAACCTCCTCCAGCTCGCCCCTGGAGGCCACGTGGGTCGCTTCATCATCTTCTCCAAGAGCGCCTTCGAAGCCCTCAACGCCGTCTACGAGAACAAGACCGGCTTCAACTTGCCCCGCCACATCATGTCCAACGGTGATCTTTCTGCTATCGTCAACTCCGACGCTATCCAGTCCGCCATCAACCCGGCCAAGAAGACCCGCAAGACCCACGGCCGCAAGAAGAACGCCCTCAAGAACTTCGGTGTCATGGTCAAGCTCAACCCCTACGCCACCACTCTGCGCCGCAGCCGCATCCTTGGCCAAGGCGTCAAGACCACCAAGGCCGCCACTGCCGAAGTCGCCGCTGCTCGCAAGGCTGCTGGCCAGAAGTTCTACGAATCCATGGTCGCCGATGGCAGCGAGTCTGAGGACGAATCTGAGTCCGAGTCCGAGTCCGAGTAAATGCTATTCGTGCTTGAAACTGCTGTGCTGACTTCGTGTCGGCGCGCGGTTCCATTCGGGCCACCTCTCTCGTCCGTCGACGATGGATGGTGTAACTAAAACAATGCAATGAAACTCCCTATCCCTCTTCCTGTACCGCATCTCGTTGTGTGATTTGAGCAATAAACGGAGCGAACAGCAACGCCCTGCCGCCCACCGCACCTGGCCTCGTACAAAGCGGTATTGTTGAGTTACACTTACTTTTATCATGTGGCTACCGCACTACAAGTGCCCGACCGAGTGCCCGAGTGCTCGTCATGGGACGTGCACATGATCGACACTGTCTCGTCTGACGTAGCAGAGATAGTATGCTCGATTAGTGACCACCGATGACGCTTCGGTCACGTATTGGTCGTCGAAGTGAATCCACGGACCATACTCTAAATTCGACGCCGGCGCTCCGGGGGTGTTGTCGATTGATGCGCCGTCCGCTCCGGGTGGGGCTGAAATTTGCCGAGCAATTGCTGTATAGTGGCCAGAATGCAAGCCGCCACCAAAGTGGTTGCACACAGCATAAAGATCGTACACTGTGCACACTTTTTTGTGCGCGGAATTTTGTCCTGCAAAGTAGCACGCACAGATGCACAATCGTTTTAGTGAGCCACAAAATGTTATCCAAATGGGCGTTGGTGTCCATACCGTCGTTGCCCTTCACCGCTGCTGCCATCGCGTTCGCCTGCGAAGAAAAACCACCAAATCAATAAGCAACCGCGTCCATGCTCGGTGATAATGACCCGAGCATTCACTCACCTCCAGCTGCTGCAGCTCCAACTTGCGTTCATCAAAGAACACATCAATGACTTCTTTTTGACCCAAATCCAGGAAATGCTGGCGGGCTTTCGCCGTGGCTTCCACCCGAGACAGTTCCGTCTAAATGACACAAACAAAGCGCTTCTGATGTGACCACGAATGTTGAAGCGCAGTGAGGTGTGAAAGAAGATAGAACCTTTTCCATCAGGTCCGAGACAAAAGACTCAAATTGCTGGACAGACTTCTGCAGTGCCTTCTTTTTCGCTTTAAGGGTGTCCACAGCCTCCTGTCATGGAATGCATCGCAAAATGAAAGTGAACGGGAACTGTCGACGCCATTCAACAATGAACGCATATTCCTGCCTTAATTTTGTCCTCAACGACCTCGTCGAGGAACTTAACATAGTTTTCCCGTCCTGCAGCACGTGTATTTTGACTCTGCCTGCTCGTATCTGAACACGCACGCAAACCCAAACGCAACAGCCATACCTTCGCCATGCTTAGCGTCTCTCCTCTTGCGAAACTTTTCGTTAGTATCGTATTTCCTCAGCTTGTCTGCGTCAGAAAATGGTGATGTGAAACGGTCACATGTCAAACCGACCACGCCACGGTGCACAATGCAACTCACTGTGTCGCCAGGTTTTCAAGCTTGCAAGTAGATCGCGTATTTCCTTTTTCAGCATAATCTCGTCATCCGTTGAAGCGCATTCACCTTCACTGGACTTCGGAGTATGCTCTGTCGAAGTGTCCTCTCGGCGTGTAGACTCGGGGTGCTCAAGAAACGGCGCCATATCCAGACCCTCAGTTGGAAAGTCTACGAATGTGTTGATCTTGTCCGAGAAAATTGAGTTGCGAAACCGAAATCTCTTGAGATGAAACACCAATACTTTTGGAAGCATCGATATCGCCATTGTTTTCGTCGCCTCTTTGTGCTCTTCGCACTTGTTGCAGTACCACATGTTATCTCCGTCCTGGAAGATGGTGTCCAACAACACGTTGATGACACGCTGCACAGACCGTGGCCAGGTGGTAGCAAACAAGGCAACAAGGATGCATATCAACGCACCAATTTCTCAGGGACGCGTAGTCGGTGCAGTAAATTTTGCAGCGTCAAACTCGGACCACTGATGGCACGCGCGCGAGCTTCTTGCTCAGCTTTGACAGCTTCCAAATAATCGGATGCGCTTGGATCCACACGTGGTTTAGGTGATGCCGTGACTTCTGGTTGTTCTTCAACACAAAACAGCGCACACAGTTGCCGGCAGCCGATCGGGTTTTTGGGTCCTGGAAACTTAATCGTGGACCTGGATAGAGCACATCGTTTTGAAGCGACATTACGACCAACTCGCGACGAAAGCGTCAACGTGACTCGTACCCGTCCGGCTGCACAACCCCTTGGTCGCCGAACGCGGCGGGTAACAAGATTTCGTCAGGCAGTACGTCCATCGCCAATGTGTCGTCCAGGTTGTCTTTCAGACCATGAAGAGCTTTCAGTTGCGATGGTTTCTGCGTGTCAACAACGACGCTGATATTGTTACAGGAACTGACTTTTCAGAACAAACAAGTGCAACAGACGAGTACAAACCCCAGGTTGGTCGCCCTTGCACAGGAGGGTGATGGATGCGCGCCCTAGCATGAGATACATTGCAATACATCAGGGACGCGCGTATCATCAAATCTGGCGACTGGGACTGCGAATCACCTTCTGTTAGCATGCTGACTAGCTGCTCACGAGAGATAGCGACATCCGCTGTTGCGTCATCGACGGTGTCGCCGGAGAGCGCCGCGTTAACAACACTGCACAAGTGCTCGGCACACAACTCCTCGAAGACTTTCACCGTGGTAGAGCGTCTCTCAAATGACACCACGACAGGGTCCGCAAGTAGGCTGTGAAGCAATGCAATGTGTCAAAACTTCCATCGTAATACGAGACGCAACACAAGTTAACAACGCACGGTGATGTTGTCATAGAGCCGTCGTTGTCACTGGATTCATCAGTAGCTGTAAGGCCAATCCTTTGATGAACCACTACATGGGCCCATTCGGGGTGCGTGACTGCATGCGGTAGTACGTAGAGGAACGGTCGGTCTTGTCGCTGCACCACACAAGAACAAATTCGTGAATTGAAAACGTCACAGGGTCGCGTGCGAAGCGCAGAATGCACAGCATTGCAGTACCTTGATTTCAGTTACAGGCAGGTTGTCATAGAACTCCGCGTACACGCGTCCTTGGTAAATGTCCAAGAGAACAAGCTGGTCGACGGCAACTTCCAACAAAGTTGCAAATTTGCCCTTTAAATCTACAACCAATGAGTCGCGCTCGAGCTCCACTGCAAACAGTGTTGGAATTTCTCCTCGGCGGACAACAAATACTGTCTTGTGCACAAAACCGGGCCGGGTTGCTGGTTGGACATGCACATCAGCTGCCGGCTTAGCGTCTGCTAGCTCCAGACTCAAACTTGACAATGCCTCCTATTGTCCAGAAAAACGGGTGAGCTTCAGCAGTGAGTGTAGTACAAAGCGACAGTAGAAACTTACAAAAGATACAGAGACTTTTTGGCATGTCGGGCACACCAGCTTGGACTTAAATTGACCATGAAATAGCTCCACAACTTTGGAATCATTCCGTAGCTTGTGCAAACCCCACGCTCTCAGTGAGGCAGCTCGATCTTCGGCAGATGAGTCATCTCGTTCCACGTATTCCTTTCGCTTGATACGATTTACGTCTTCATGAACCTGCATTTGGTCACGACACAGCTTGTTGATGACCCAAACAGGCTTTGTGCGCATCACTTGTTGCAACAAGTTCGCGTAAATACCAGGTCGAGAAGGGAACTGAAGCACTCCAAGGAGTCCTCTTGCGAGAAGCCTCGAAAAGCGGAACGAAACTCTCCAAAACATGACTAACAGAATACCCAATACCAGGGTGAGCAAGAAAGACGACTCCAACGCCGAAGCAAACAAGCGACCAGCGACAAACCTTTAGGCGACCCAGAGACATTGTCGACAAGCCAACATCGACCCAATACTTTCGAAAAAAGTCGGCAAATGCCTTTACGAAAATACCCTTGGAGCCTACACAACGGCACGAGAATTACTCCCACCCATGTCTACGCCGAGTGTTCACAATTCGAAGCACATTATCGTCAGGCCGCACACTCACCGTGCACACTGTTTGGATTCAAGTCATGAGAAAACACATTCACCGGCAACTTTGATACAACACCGTTCAAAGAGCGCAAAGCTTTTCGCTTTGTGTCGTCCGGGAGAACAAAGAAGTTTTTGAACCCAGTGGCAGGCGTGTGCGTCAAACACTGCAGCGCTGCGGCCATGTAACACGTGTTTCCGGAGTTAAATATACCCTTCACCCCCCTTCTTGCGTAGCTTTTGGCAATAGATATTGTATTGCAGGTGCGCCGATGTCGCCCATCTACCCAATGGAGTCGCTGGCACTCGACAGAGCAATAAAAAACGCCTGTGCACTTCGGGCAGTGTTGAGTGCAGGGGGCATCACACACGAAGCAATATCCTTTGTGATTCCCCTCTGTAATATCCTTGTCTTCCTGCGACGATTGACCTGACTCACTTTGAGTGAGCTCTGCGAGCAGACTCTTTGCCGGCTTAAACTTCGGAAATCTTTGAAGGAATACCTCCAAATACTCAAGGCACTTGTCGCGGTGGCCCAACTCGTTGTGAGCCTGAATCTGTCTCCACGAGGCTTTTTTGCGAGCACGAACGTCATCGATGCCACTGGCCAGAACCTGGTCGCAGTACTCAGCACATTTCTCAAATTGCTGTTGTTTCAGCGTCATAAGGGCCAGATTGTTCAGGCATGTCACCCTATCTGCATCTGCTCCTGTGCATCCACAATGGGACTCCAGGATCCGGAGTGAGTTTGAATAAAACTGAGCGGCTTTCTCAAAATTTTGCCCCTGAAACTCGACTTTTGCTGCGTTTGAGTTCAAATCTACCAAGCGACGGGCTTGCCCGACCGCAAGATCAAGCTCGTGCTGGCGATGACTCAGTAAAAATGCAGTTGCATCTTCAAAATCACTGTCGTCGAACGCAGGTATTTCGACCACTTTGGCGGTCATTGCAACGCCGGTACTTGAGCCCGACAGAGAATAGAGTTTCGTTGCACAAAGTTAACCCCTTTTGTTTTGAATTTTGAAATCCTGCTACACTCCGCTTTCTACGCGCGATTGTCTGCGAAGTGGCGGCACACCAAAATGTACCGGCGTTATGGCAGCCTTGCCGCAGTTTTCATTTTGCTCCCACGACTTTGTTCCAAAAACTGACGTTTTTTCTTCGCCGCCAAACGAACCATCATCTACTGATTCACGCGTATTGACCGCAACAAAACACACAATTCCGGCCACCATATGGTACACCTTCGCATGAATCTGTAAAGCAATAGTAGCGACTGCTTCGAATGCAACGATCTTTCCCACCTCGCCCTTCCGACCTACCACGTAGATCGCCGTCCATCGTCGTCGTCGTCGTCGTCGCCGTCCATCGTCGTCGTCGTCGTCGTCGTCGTCGTCGAAGCTTCTTCTGAACACGAAAACACCGCTGGCCGCCGTTATCGGTCGCTGGCTCCGGTATCCAGTAACGCCGTAAATGTATTTCCCACTACACTACATATTCATTCGCCAACGCACTTTTAGACAAAATTGGGCATGTAGATATCGCTGTAATTTTGCGGAGTTGAGGACGATTGTTGCACAACGCACTTTTATCATATCGGATACAGTTCGTCGTTCGTCGTTCGTTGTTCGTCGTTCGTTGTTCGTCGTTCGTTCGTTGTTGCTGCCGTTGTTCGTTGTCGTCTGTTGTGTGGTGCTATCGCTGTTGCGGTGATGCCATTGTGGTGGTGACGGTGCGTATGTGTGGCCACGACAAGGTCAAGGTGGCATACATCTGCGATAAGCAACGCAAATCAGAATCATCAGAATTGATTTCGAGTTTGTTGGGAACGCCTTTGCTGTCAGCATTGATAGCGAGTGCGCATGAAGACAGTCAGTCTTGTTTTCATTGTTGTGTGGTGCGGAAATTTTGGGGGAAAAGTCAACCCAAAAGCTGCTCGAAGTCCTGCAGCGAACAGTTCGCATTTCATATTTTACTTTTATCATGGACTGAATTTTGTAACCATGCACCTCGCTTTGCGGAATGCGGTACGCCGTGCGCGTTCGTGGACGTCCACCAAACTAGGTAGGGCATTCTCTGGTGGCAAGTCAGTCCCCAAAGCAGTGGTCTATTCCCCTTTTGACCGTGACATGGTTCCGACTCTGAACCTGGTCGTGGCAAATGGCCCCGTCTGTCCAGACCAGTTGTCGTTTTTCTTACGGCGGTCAACCAGATTGTATTGTGCGGATGGTGGCGCGATAGCGCTATCCAACCACTTTCGACGCAACCCGGAGGATGCCGGCAAGCTGACTCCCACGATCGTTGGGGATTTCGACTCCGTGTCGCCAAAACTCTTGCAATATTTCGAAAACTTGGGCGCAATCATTGAACATGTCCATGACCAAGACCGAAACGATTTAGAGAAGGCGCTGGCGTCACTGAGGTTGGTTGCCGTTTCGTCTCGATGTTCCTTTGCTTCGCGTGTGCCACTTCACTCTCCTTGACCCTGCGGGTTGTTTGTGCAAATGTCCGCGTTCCATCGGATACTATTCAGTGCTCTTTCGAGCGATGCTACAGTCGTCCTCGGTGCCATGGGTGAGTTTGCACTTTATGCTCATGGTTGTGTCACCTACATTGGTAATCTTACGATTGGGTGCGTCCCTACAGATGGCAGACAGGACCATCACCTTGGCAACTTCAATGCCATGTTCAAGTTCCAATCTTCGTTTCAGCAATTGCACTTTATCTCCGGAGAAAACTCTGTCATTCTAATTCCTGCAAATCAGTGCACTGAGATAATAACGCACCCTTCTTTCGAAACGAGACATTGTGGTAAGTATGTTCGTCGCTTGAATTCGTTCCAGTGCCGAAGACATTGATGACATCGTGCGTATTCTGCCGTCAGGCCTAATTCCAATCGGAAGTCCGGCTGACAGCGTTACCACGACAGGACTCAAGTACAATCTGAACGCCCAACCCCTCGCGTTCGGAGGAATAGTAAGCAGCAGCAACACCATCGAGTGCGACCCGAACACGGCGGAACCCGACGACGTAGCTCCCATTCACAGCATTCGAAAGAGAAGTACTGTTGTCGTCCAGACATCTGCGCCATTACTTTGGACGTTGCAGCTCGAACAGGCGACGCAGGCAAGGTTATAGTGATGATCTAATGTGGTTCTAATTTTGAAAGCCAAAGCATTCGTGCGAAATAACGGCAACTACGTCACTCATGGTTCGACACTGCGTTGCTCCGGGTTAATGCCCATGGATCTCGCCGTGCTGGCGACCATACGACAAATGGATTCCAATTCAATGTCGGGAAGATCCTTTTGCTTCACTTTCGCGATTTCATAAATAGCTTTGAGCGGCAGTTCACCCATGGTTTCTCGCCCAGGCATGTTTGCCCCATACTTAAGATCCAAACACCTCTTGATTAGCCATGACGTCGGTGCTGTCTTAGTTTCCTGCACACAGAGTACCCACGCAGAGTTAGTTGATGAATTTGATCGCGACTCGGATTAGAGACTTTCGTTCGGACTTACGAAGGTGAATGTACGGTTCGTGTAGGCACTGAGAATTGTTGGTGTAGGCACGCCTTCAACCATGTTTGCTGTTCGGTCATTGAACTCTTTGCAGAACGCGGCCATGTTCAGCCCAAGCGGACCGAGCGCCTGACCGATGGCAGGGGAAGGCTTGGCCTGGCCCGAATGAATCAAAAGCTTGACAGAGGCTTTGAACGCCATCGTTTCAGAAGTCCAACGACAACTTTGCACCTAATGTGCTGATATATCAGTAACTAAGAACGTGCCAATATTCCTTGTTCGGTCAAAGGTTACGAGTAAAAAGTGACTCTTCCTGGCAGGCACCAACCATGGCGGTGCTGGACAATTACCAAGGTCCCAACACAAAGCAAGATGCCATTGTAGTTTGGCTTGCAGCGCTACGTGAGCCTTTCTGGCCGTCTTCCAGGCTTGCACGGATGCAACACAACAATGAGAACACAACGATGAATGAAGCGACGAGGACGAATCACAGCGACGACGGCGACGACAACACACAACTCTCAACAACAACTCCTACGACTACGACTCCCACGATAGCGACTAGCCACCGACGATGACGATGACGACGACAACAAAAACACAGAAACACAACACAACAACGCAACAACAAACGCGGCAGGCGGAACAACAACGACGACGACAACGACGACAACAACAACCGCAGCACGCACGCACGACGACGACACAGCGCGCACGACGACGACAGACGACGAAGCAGCACAAGCAGAAAAGAAGACGACAACGACGACACAACAAACAACAAACAACCACCTTCGTTGGCCTGACTGACGGCGACCGTGCGGTGACCGTGACACTGTGACTTGACACTGACCGCCATCGTCGGTCGTCACGGAAGTCACTGTGAGAGGGTGAGAGCTGACAGTGAGTGAGTGAGTGAGAGCCGTGATGGGAATGTTGCGGTTGTTCCGGAATCACCTCGTACCACTCGTAGTTCGGTGGTGACGCTCACTCACTCTCAGGCAGACAGACAGTTCACTCACTGTGAGCAACGGGGCAACTTGGAAACCTGGAAACCTTTTATATTTTCGTGCATTTCATTTCATTTTTACCAGTTTGTAAATTTCGTAATGTTGTACTATGGGTTTGTATTTCCTGGAGCATTTCGCGAGATTTTCACGTTAGGTCATACTCACTCCATTACATTATACAGTATGTTGTACCATACAGTACCATGATTTGAGAACATAGAATACGAGTTTTAGAAACGGAGGAAGAAACTGAGAACCAACCAACAGTGCGCCGTCCGCCGTCAAATCAACCAACCGTCAAACGAACGAACAAACGAACGAACGAACGAACGAACGAACGAACGAACGAACGAACGAACGAACGCAACGGACGGTACAACGGCAGCACGAAGAGCGAAGAGCGAAGAGTGATGGCAACCACCGAACGAACTGCACGACGCACAACGACACCACGGCAACGAATGCACAACGATGTCAGTGGAGATTCCAACGACGCATTGATGATTGACGTCGGTGGCCACGGGACGGTGTCAACGAACGATGAACACTGTGCGGTGGATGCATTGTGAAACGCGAAAACAATGCGGTGTTTGAGACCCTGAGGCGTGGTGCACATGGGAACTGAACGTGCTGGTGAGAAGGTCAACGAAACGCCAACCAGCTGTGTTCACATTTTCGCCACGGTGGCGATGGCGTAGAGGACAACGTGACTGCAGTTCTATAGTAAGGATGTCAACACTGAACAACCCGGCACGCACGCGCGTGTTGTGTTGTGTAAACATCTTGCTTCGTCTCAAAGAAGTGAATATTTCAGGCACAAAATCGCCACTCCATGCTTTCGATTTGCATCGTGCTGTTGGTGACTTATGATTAGGTAAATTTTGTCCCCCTTGGAGACAAAGTCTGTCTTCGACCTCGAAGATGGATATTTTAGACGACTCCGCCCTGGAGGCAGCCGCTTCCGTCGCTGCTGCTGAAAAAATCTTGAAGAAAGCTATCAATGAAGCCGTCAAAAATATCAAAACGGCAGAGAGGAAAAAGCTACAAAAAGAGCAAAAGAGAATAGCAGCGGTTCGTTGTGAATGCAATTCTTTTGCATGCCCCTTGCTCTTACTCGAATGTTGTTCCGCGAGAAATCTCACTGTGTACTTGTCTGTTCTTTCTTGCGTGCATAGTTACGAGAGCGTGACCAGATTTGGACAATTGAAATGATAGAAAACGAATTAGATCTGTTGGAGAGGATGATTGCTAAATGATTACCCTACTTTCTGTGACAATGTGTTGGATACCTCTTAGTCTGCTGCGTCCGAAGGGATAGTGATGCGTAGGAAATGGCGTTTACTTGCCTGCGACAATACGTATGAACTTGGTATAACTGTGCGAAGGATACTGTATCGTTCTGACCATCGTACTTCTAGTAGTAAGCTGTGGTAATTTCCTTCAATGTGTCATGAATTGTCGCTGTATCACTATTTGCGGGTTTCTTGTCATTCGCAGCTGCAAGATAGATCATTCGCTAGTGATCATAACGAGAAAGCATGCTTTCACACTTCTTGTCAGCAATCTGTTCACGGACTCCGCGAATCCTTGTTACATACTCAGCGTTTCCATTCCAGCATTCCTTCCATTCACCCAACATTTCCATTCCATCTGATGAACATCTACCATCATCACCATCATCTTATTCATAATTCCTGCCTAGCCTCGTCGATTACCGGAGAGAGAGAGAGAGAACACACCAACCAACCAACCAACCTTCTGTTGTCCTTTCGTCCTTTGCGTCCTTCCCCTTGCTGTGTTTACACTTTACACGCAGAAAGCTCCTTGCTCCTCATAGTTGTACATTTTATGAACTTAGTGCTAAGTCGTAATTTACTCTAAGAAACGTTCGAAATTGGCAATATGCGGAGGCCAAGCGGGGCAGACTCACTCACAGTCACAGTCACAGTCACCGAAGGAAGGAAGGAAGGAAGGAAGGAAGGAAGTCGTTGAACGCCACAAAGGGAGTGACTGACTGTGAGTGAGTGAGTGAGTGACTGTGAGTGAGTGACTGTGAGTGGAAGCGAATTCAAAACCGATGCACTCACTCACTCACAGTCACTCACTCACAGTCACTCACTCACTCACAGTCACTCACAGTCACTCACTCACTCACTCTCCGTTCTCACTCACAGTCACTCACTCACTGCTCTGTCACTGTCATTCACTCTCTTCACTCTCACTCTCACTCACACTCTCACTCTCACTCTCACTCTCACTCTCACTCTCACTCTCACTCACTGGA
>ENA-OWNT01002771-OWNT01002771.1-seawater-metagenome-genome-assembly--contig:-NODE-2771-length-17623-cov-4.154109_pt1 | contig 17623 bp, 14 predicted proteins | sample MGYA00238136_ERZ651165 | MGnify/ENA primary metagenome ERZ651165 (study PRJEB26861, sample SAMN08777766) | seawater metagenome | isolation source: coastal seawater | place: USA: Florida | collected...
CGACGAACGACGAACGACGAACGACGAACGACGAACGACGAACGACGAACGACGAACGACGAACGACGAACGATGACCATGCGGACGGCGGCAGCTACGACGACGAAGCCCCGTATGGAGAAAAAGCACGATGATCGATGACGATGGCCACGACACCGACGCGGCAGCGAATATCAGTTTCAGTGAGCACGAGTAAGTAGGAGCATTGTGACAATAGCAATGACGACGTCGATAGTGACGCTAAAGACGAAGGCGACGGAGATGCAGAACGCAATGACGTTGACGGCAGAAGGCGAGGATGATGAAGAACTGCACGACAAGAGAGACAAGGGCGGGTACGACGACGGCGACCACAACGACCAACGTGATGATGGCAGTGTCGTTGTCCACCGAAAGAGATTGCAAAAAAAGTTAAGCATGCGGATCTTACACCAAAAAACAAAGCCGCACCGCTCCACGTTGAAGCATCGCGGCCGTCTGCCCAGTGCCAGCTCATGCCAAACTTCGGCCCGCGTGCCCCCGCGTGGGGTGTTCGCACCCGTTGCTTGGCTGCCGCTTGCATCGTGGCGTTTGCACGAGCGTCCGGCGTCTGCGATTCTTATGGCGGAGACATGTTTGTTCCTGTGGGCTCATCCGCGCAAGTGCAGCTGCTGACCTTCCCCAATGCAACATCATCGTCGTCGTCTGCACCGTCGTGTGAGGGTGGCGCCGTGGTGACGAAGCTGCAGAGCGGCATGCCCACGAAACTGTCAACGGCATTTCGAACGTTCACGTGCTGCGAGTTCGGCTCGTACGTCGTCGTGGAAGAGGGCGACGCGGACCCGTACGCCGTGGCGGCGGGCGACTGCACATCATTCGTCGGCGACGCTGACGCCAACCCAATCAAGCTCGTTTGCGAAACTACGACAGAGATTCCCATCAGGTATGTTCGCCACCGCCAATGCCGCGTTGAAGCGCTTTTGCGTGTCGTTGCTGAGGCTCGGACCCTATGTTGGGTGCCAACACGTCCATGTGTCCCCACTTCACGCCGGGGCAGCGCCTCCGCACACAACGCCCCTCGCTCGAGGTGTCATTCCCTTTGTTAACGGATTGCATGCTGGTTTACGTGCTTGTATGTTTGCGCCCGCTTGCGGTACCCACAAATTCCGAACGCCGTACTACAGTGTCACCGTGAACGGCCTCGAGAACTGTGGCGACTTCACCCCGGAGATGGAACTGCCAACGTACGAAGGCTGCATTTCCGTGGGAGAGTTTTCATACCGAGCTGCGTGTGATGGTGTCGACGTGGAATGGTTTTCGTATGCTGCCGTGGACTGTTCGGTGCGTCGGACTGCATGGGTAGCGGTGCTGGCTGGGTCTGTGGCACGGCTATCAGGCGCACACTACGCATGTCTGCGTTTGCTGAACGCCTGCAATGTCGTGCTGTCGTGTGATGCCAGGAGAATGAACAAGTGACGGACGCGATTCTTGCGGACGGGTGCGTCTCAATCAATTGATCAAAAGTAACATTCGTGTTTGTTCGACCACATGAACATGTGCCGACCAAATGTAAACAGGTGTAACAAAGTTCTTGGCGGAAGCATCGAGCTGACATCTTCTGGATGCGCCCCGTCGTCCGAGGACGACACTCGCGATCTCATAATTCTCGGTGGGTGCGACATGCGTGCGCGGCGAGAGGGATGCGATACGTGCTCATGGGCGATGTGGTGTGTGCAGGTGTATCGGTCGGCGTGGTGATGGCGGTGATTCTCGGAGTGGGCACATATTGCCTGATCAAGGTACAGCAACAACCACATACGAGCAAAGCTCCTGCGCCCCGATCTATCTGCGTGTATGCTGGCCACATGTTGTTGACGCCGCGAACTCACAAGTTATGATACTTTCCACCCGCAGGCATACGAACGACGCAGGTGGCAACGGTCCACGTCCATCACAGAGTCAGACTTGCTGTTATGAACCAGCGGCAGCTCACGGCACGAAGCAAGTGTGTACAAAATAAATTTCGTTCACTTCACCGGAAGTTGTTAGTAAACACCTCCAATGCTCAGTTGACGTTTGGTCGATCAACTGCAACGACTTTGCTGGTCCAGTATCAGAAAGTGTCCATTTGGGGGAACGTTTCCGGCGGGCTGATAATAACATGTTCAACGACATCCAGCAACGTTTGCCGTCGACTGCGTTCCGACCCTTCGGCCTTTGATGTTAAAACGCGACTGCGTTCCTCCGCTTGGGCTTGCCCACAAGAAGCGTACCTGCCATGCACATGTTTTGCAGCTCCATAGGTCTCCACATTGGCGTACACCACGCGCATGCGCCCGTTCACAGCGTGCTCAACCACATCCTCTACAGTCATACCCAAATCGGTCGTCACTTTGTCAAGTGCCATGAACAATTTATCCGCCGCCATGGGACCTGCTGACCGAATCTCGCCAACCATCACAATGCTCACTTTCCACGCGTCCTCGTCGCGATTATCGGTTCCAGAGTCGCTGCCGCCATCATTGCTACCGCTGCTGCCGTCGTTGCCGTCGCTGTCGCTGTCGCCTTTGCCGTTGTCATCATCATCGTGTCCCACGTTCACGGCTGCGTACGCGAAATTTATGCCTTTAGCGTGCTTTGCGAACCAGAAGGTGCCCTTCAAGCGACCCGGTCCGACTTGAATCTTGGGGTCTGGACTGTCCGACGAACGCTCGTGAGCAGATGGATACACGGTTGCATCAATCGTCCAATAAGGTAGTTGCATTGTTTCGCGTGCGGTGGTGCAGAGTGTCCAGCAAAACACGGTTCGTCGGTGTCGGTGGTTCGTGGCCATATACTCCCGCAGCATGTTGCGTTGTCGTTGGCCAAAGTAATAAAACCTGTTCGCATGGTCACAGTGCCACGTTAACAGTTTGGCACGGGTGTGCAGGTCGAGTGAGCTTTTCCGGGCATCCAATGCAGCGTCCAACGCGCATGGCACCAGTACAACAGCAAAGCCAAAGCTAACGCTGTGCTCCGTAACAAACGCAATCCCGGCGGCACACGCCTCGCGGAGCGATTGTGGCATTGTCCGGGAGTACGCACACAACGTGTCGACGTCGGCGGCGGTCATCTTGATCGCTGCGGCCTGCACGGCCGCAACGTGAGAAGAAAAGCCGTCGGCGTCAAGCTGATGCAGTCGTCGAAAGGGTCCTGCCGTGTTCCAGCGACGTAAACGCTCTTTGTCGCCGTAAACGGACGGGCAGTCAGGCTGGCAGCAAAGCCAATGTTCTTGTGCGTGCAGTCGGCGCATGGTGGGGCAGGCCGCGTCGTCAAGTCCAGCAAGCAGCACGATGACGCCCCGCGCCTGTTCGAGGTTTGGGCCATGCTCGTGGTGGTCCATGATCCAAGCGGTCGAGTGTGCAAGACACAAGCTGCAAATAGCGTCGTTGTCGCCGGCATTGTAGTGGAAAGTCGTTTTCAAGTTGCGGTCGATGACGACTGCGTCGAATGCACCGCAACTGCGAGGAAGTGTCACTATGACGTGCCGTACGGTGCGTCCGCCATTCGTAGCAGCGTTGCGCATTGACAGAACAATCTCACGCAGCAAGAAACCGAGCCCGACCGCAAAGGTTTTCCCGATGCCGGCCTGTCCGCGGACCAAGATGCGGCGACGCATCCCGGTATATTGAAGCACGGAGCTTCGTAATACGTCAATCCGCCATTGGTAGTGTCGCACCAATTGTGTGCCGGCGGGCTGTGGGCCTCCGTGCACGGACAGTGGATGCGCTGCCTTCACCTCCAAAACTTTGATGAACCTTCCGTCGTTTTGCCGGATATTCTTGAGAGTAGCTCCCTGCAGAGCTGTGACATATGATTGCCAATGTGCTTGTTGTACACCGGTCGTCACAGCAGGCGCAGTCGTCACAGCAGGCGCAGTCGTCATAGCAGGCGCCATCGTGGTAGGCGGCGAGGTCGTCCCACTAGGCATCGACGCACCGCGAAGCGTGCGCTCCAGTCGCGCTCGAAGAGGGATGACAACGACGAGCAGGAGTTGGCCTAATGCCGCCGCGAACGCCAACACGAACTGCAGCGCAAGGGAGTAAGCACTGGACACAGAGAGCAAGTGGTATTGCGGCCATGGAAACCATGTCAACAGCGTGGCCGCGAGCAACGACTGCATCGTGACGTCCAAATACCTCGAGTGGGCGACACGGATATGGACCCGCGTGACGAAGGGGACCCGCGTAACGAAGGGGACCCGCAGCAGCACACAAAGTTTGAACGCAAAGTTGGCACCGACCCAAAGAGAAAGCAACCTCCAATATCGAGGAAACGAGGAGAAGCCGTGCTTCAAGTAGTCTTCCGCGCCCGGCACTACCACGATAGCCGTGCAGCAAAGGGCAGTGAAGACGAAGGCCCAAATGCCGACGTCGATGCTCACAAGTATCGAACCGAGCAGGCCACTCCGCTGTAAGCGTCGGTGAAACGTGTTCGAAAGGCCGAGACACGTCGGGCAGAATGCCAGAAGGACGGCCAATAACCCAGCCCAGCACGCCAACCATTTGGTGGCAAGCCAGACATCGTCGTAGGACTCCGGTTGGCAGTGATCCATGGTGTTCGCCGAGTTGCTGAGTTGCTGACAAAGGTTGCGGCGGAAACTTGGTAAACTTTTGATTTGCGACAACAATTGTTGGTCCCAGGTTTTTAAACCTAACTACGAGCTTTTGTAACCTAACTACGAGCAACCGCAACCACTACTTTAATCGTGTGGCCAGTCTACTCCAATGCTACGCAGAAGTCGCATGACTGCGCAAGCCAACGCCACCGACACACCGCAGCATCTTGTGGTGACGACGAACGGTGGCAACATCGACGGGTAACGTTCTGAATAACTCCCACTTGCGACCCAACTTGGCACAGTCGACGAAGTATACATTGAGTTGCGCTTGATATCCTTGCCTCCGCGTCGACGCTTGTGGTCGCTGTATTGATGCAGCAGATTGAAGTTGCAGCGAGCACAGACAACGTCGCGTTCTACGTGGTGGAGCCTTATGTCGAGTGTCTCGCGAGCGCGTCCCTACGCTCCGGCCGGTGGGCACGTCGCCCACCCGTGACAACGTCCATCGCGCGTCTGTATCGCACATCAAGCCCCCACAACGCCCATGCACGCGCGGTTCGGTCGCTAGTGAGTTGCGTTGGATAGCCGCCGAAGCTACGGACGCTTTAATAGTCCAAGCCAAGGCCACCGCCGCCTTCCGACGACGCTCCCCGAAAGCCGCAGCATCGCCGCCGACCGCTGCATCACCGCAGACAACGCCGTCCTTGCATCTACGAGCGGCAGCGCAAAGCCATGCTTGCGACGCTAAGCTAAGCTAAGCTAAGCTAAGCTAAGCTAAGCACATTGCACTACCACTGAAAAGGCCGTGTACTTGGTGTCCTTGGGCGGCGAATGGCCGACGAAGCAGCTCAACGGAACTCTCTTCAACAACGTAGCTGCGCCCTTTATTACTGCGTTGCTCGACGTCGCTTCGCTGTCGACGGATGGTGTACTACCGCGGTCATCGTCGGGAATCCGCGACGTAGTGCCGTAGGACGACCACACAACGACAGTGTCCTGACGATGGATGAACGAAGCGTCGTCGCAACAGCGTCGTGTGGTCGGACGAAGAGAGCGACGCGACGCGACGCGAAGCGAAGTGCGATGGATGTATCCACCACCAGGAAGTGTCCGCGACGAGAGGTTGTTTCGGTGCGCGATAAGCGGCTTATAATGGTTGGCGACAAACCAGTAACCGTTCGGCGCTTCGAACGAACGACCGAATTTACGTCAGGCCGGAACGAGCGAACGATGGTTAGGGTCGCGACAAGGTTGGGGTTTTATTTTATATCCAACAACGGCGTGGGTTGGGTTGTTGGGTTGGGTTGCGGCGGTGCTTAACCAACACTGAACACCAGAAGGACCGTGCCCTTGCGAGCGCTGCAGCGTGACGTTTGCAACAAGACGCCCTCGTGCGAACGTCACACTTGTTGCATGCGCTACAAGACTTGCTTGGGAGGGAAGGTGCAACGTGACAACTGTTTGTGATGGAGCACGTCGACGACGAACGCTGGTGGGCCTTTGTGCAGCGTGCGGCATGACGTGTACGTCAACTGGTTGTTCCCGTGCCAATGTCCGACAACACTTGCTGCTGCCGTCCTGCTGTATGGTGGTGTAAACGTCCCGTACGTCGGTCGCATGCCGAGAAATCTCTTCGACACTGTTCTGCACGGATTGCGCACCGGACAAACTCACATTAGAAGCACAGACAACCGTCAAACAGACAGAGAGCAATTGATACCCACCAAAGTTTTTCCAGATAGTTTGATAGCGATAGCACGACGGCGTGTCCGTCAACAAAGAAGCTACGTCGACATTTAAAAACCATATTGCCATCATGCCGCACACGGCCACAGCTGCTGCAAACGACAGTCACCAAAGAGCCTTGCATTACGACGCGAGGCCTGCCGCGAAAGGTGTCGTCTGGTGGGCGGCGGCCGTGAGTGTTATTTTATATTGTGAGTCCTTGGGTCTCCGGGGGAAATGGCACGACTGCATACCGCAAACTGGTTTACCCAGCACAGTTTACGACGACGTCGACAATGCGTACACATGGCCATGCACCCCTTATGATACCAAAGGAATGGCAACGGCAGATCCCACGCCCAAAGAGGTGGCAATGATCCCGCTGTACGACCATGATTTCGCGATCGTGGACGCTGTTTATCTAGACCCGGCGGCGCCATCGGATGTGCAACATTAGGATCTGCAACCTAGTGTTGCACATCCGATAGCGCCGCATTAAGATGCGCAACCAGTCATAAAAAACGAACATGTTTGGTAACTAAGTGCCCACAACATACATACAGGAGCTCTCGGAATCATTAGGAAAACGCGAGATTGTTGCGTTGTTGGTGAACATTTCTGAAGATCAAGAACTAGAATGTGCAACCAATCATAAAAGCGAACATGTTTGGTAACTGAGTGCCCACAACATACAGGAGCGCTCGGAATCCTTAGCAACATGCGAGATTGTTTCGTCGTTGGTCCCTCGGTACATAGTATAAGTGAAGACAGAATGCTTCTTCGCTGCGTAGCGTCGCTGTGTTGGTTTATTATGACACAAGTGTTTGTGGTTGAAGTAAATCCTTACGCCGCCATAGGGTTCAAAATTTAAAACTTTATGAATCAAGATCGACATCGAGTTGGAGTTGCAAACCATTACGCTCCCGGCGCTTCTTACAAAGTGCCACACTGTGAACGTTCAAGCACGCTTAATTTTAAAAAAACTCCGATGGCGGGCTAATGGCAGCGCACTCGACGACGTCCAGCAACTGTTGCCGCCGCGTTCGCTCTGAACCCTTGACCGTGGACGCAAGACGGCGTGGGATACCGCATGATCTCGCTTGGCGAAAGGCCGTCAGATCGGCATACACGAGGCGCAAGTGGCCCTGTTTAACGCTGTCGATTGCTTCCTCTAGCGTTCTGTGCAGTGAGGTGATGACTTCGTCAAGTGCCCGATAAACATCGTCCCCGGTCATACTGCTAGTTTTTGTTGCCATGACGCGACCAACCATGATCATGGAGCGTACTGTGGGCGCGCTCGCGTCGGCGGCAGCCTGAGTGTCCCCGCCGCTGGCATCATGCTCATATGCGTACACAAAGGCTTGGCCCTTGCCTGAAGAACTCCAGAAGCCGTTAGCGCGCGTCCCAGCACACGCGTATTGCGGCCATTTATGCCCTAGCCGTGGCTGTACCTGGCCGTCTTTCGTCCAGTGAGGCAATGACATCGTTTGTGTCCGGTCCGTCCACCAACAAACGGCGTGCCGATGGGTGTTTACGTACTCTAGCAGCAAGCGCCGAAGCGCTGGACCAAATGCTGCGTACTCAGAGGCGCGGCTGCGGTGGAATTGCAGCAGTTTGGCTCGTGCGCGCAGGTCGAGCAAGGTGCCTTCGTCTGCAGTCATGACAGCGAGGAGGGCACATGGAGCCAACGTAACGTAGCATGCTTTCTCGTCGCTGTCCGCCACAAATGCTAGTCCGGAAGCACACGCGTCTCGCGCCTTCTTGGAAAGGAATTTTGACCTAGTGCAGATTGCATCCCAGTCGGCGGCAGTCATAGACATCGCTTGTCGCTTAACCTTCTCAACGTGCCGTTGAAACGCATTGTCGTGGATCTGCAACAAAGACGGGATGGGCCCAGCGCGCCGCCAGCGCTGCAACGCCCGTTCACGACAAAGTGGGGTGCAATCGTCGATTCTCCTCATCTGATTGTCAGCGAACCAATTTGCACAAGGCATCACATGTTCGTCCGCGTGCAGCCTGAGCATGGCGGAGCAAGTGTCGTCGTTCATTCCCGTGAGCAATACGGCGACTCCTCTCACCTTTTCGAGATCTGGGCCGTGCTCACGCTGGTCCATGATCCAAACAGTTGAGTTGGAGACAAGTAGCAGGTAAATCTCGCTTGTGCTCTCGACGTTGTGCTGGAAAGACACGTTGAGGTGTCGGTCAACGACGACAGCATCGAATGAACCGCAGCTGCGAGGGAAAGTCACGACAACATGCCGAATGGAATCTCCAATGAAATAGCGAGCGGAGTGCAGGAGCCCCATGAGTTCTTTCAGCAAGGACCCAGCGCCAAAGCCGAACGTTTTGCCAATGCCTGGCTGGCCGCGTAACAAAAAGAGGTGTCGCCGGCGCGAACATACGGCGTTTTTAATAGTGCGGCCGAGCATCCAGCGGCGGTGGCCGCGTACAAGAATTGTGGTTGTGTTATTGCTACGATGCGTATCCAGCGGATGCGCGGCGTTGACAACTAGGATATTCGGCCCGCACGCGCCGATTGTCCATCTGGCGTCCGCCAGGGCTGCGATGTAGGCCTGCCAGTACGGTTCTTCTTCTTCCTTTTGCGTCGACAAACTGCTGGACCCCCGAAGGGTGCAGTGTAGACGTGCGTGAAGCGGGCGTACGGCAGTGTAGTATAGCTGTAACATCGCCACGGCTTGCACGAGCAGGAGCTGCATCGACGCAATACCACTCAATCCAGGAACCACTTGGTACTTCGGCCACGGGAAGTGAGTCAACAAGGTGCAGCATGCCACAAAGACATGGAGCCCCACTTCCATCATGCTTGCATGGCTTTTGGCCACTGGTGTTTTTGCATTGCGGACCGCCGCGGCCTGTGACGTTGCGCCGCTGATGATCACCAGCAGAACCACCTTGTGCAAATAGCACATGCCGAAGAACACCCAAAGTACCATGCGCAGGCAGAACGGCACCGCCGAGTCCTCCAGGATGCCGTGCACGCCCGGCACCGTCATGCTCGCACTGCAGCACAACGCAGTTGCGGCGAAAGCGGCGATAGCAACGTCGATGGTGAGTAAAACGGAGTTGATGAGGCCACTTTTGCGCAAGCGCTGCCGCCACTCGGGACCAAGGTGTAGGTGCTGCGGACTGCCAACCAAAACAATCGCCAAGAGCACGAACCAGCAACCCAAGAACATGGCTGCCTGCCGCGCGCGATCGTCGTGGGATTGCGATTGGCAACTGTTCATTGTGTTGGCAAGTGGTGGGCGGGAATTGTTCGCTTTGAACGAGTTCGTGACCAAACAGCGTGAGATGTTTTGAAGTGATTTGTTTTGCTGTTTTTTTTTCTCGAAGGACAGTGATTCAGGCCGTGGACGCTATGGTTGACTCCTATCTCTCCGTTGTATGCTTATTCCTGCGGCCGTCTGTGCCTTCAGCGGCACCAGGTTGTGCACGAAGATTGCCCCGATTCGCCGCTTACACCACGAACGACGACATACGTGTCTCCCACATGGCGACGCCGACTTGCAAAATCTATTGCTGCTTTTGTCGACGGGGCAACTGCTTGTGGAAGCGTTTGGAAACGAGCCCGCACGGCCGGTGCAGGGTTCACCACGAACGCAATGATGTGCGTCTCTCAGAGTAAAGTCGTCAACTTTACCAAGTGACTGGCTGTATTCGCTGACGGCACTTGGGTGCAGAAGTGAAGCTAGTCTACTCGAGGTAGAAGCCGCACAAGTATTGCCAGGGGAATCTCCGGTAAGGGTTGTGCGTCGATTGGCAGACATTCTTTTCTCTAAATAAATGACAATGTATCGTCGCCGGAGTGACCTCGACCTTGTGACGTCCCTAACCTTTCCTTGCAGCTGCCGGCCTTACGGGAGTTCGGTAGGCGCGGTGTCAGTTACTGTTTTCCCCGCGAGCGCAAACGCGTTGCCGTCTCCGCCGCGCAAACATGTCCTGCCGGTGGATACATCCAGCATGATCAACGGCATCGCGCAGCTATCTCCACCCACCTTGCCCCGCGCATGCATTCCCACAAACACCATTGAATTGAACGACGCTGTTGCGCGACGGTGCTCGCGACAACGTACCTGCTGTGTCCTACGACGTGGAAATAGCCCGATGACCGCGGAAGTACATCGTTCGCCGAAGAAGCGAAGTGTGGATCGTCCGCCGTCGCATACATTGAGGTGCATTGTTCCGTTGACTAGCTTCGTCGACAATACGTCGCCCGTAGTACCATCGGACACAGCAGCAATGTCCCGACGATGCATCAACGAACTATCGATGCAGCAGCCAGCGTCGTGCGATGTCGCTGTTGTCGACCACAGGGACGGTGGTTGAACGGAGGGAGTGATGGTGTAAAGCGATGTGCGAAGGAAGTATCCACCAACATGTATGTGCCGGCCTTACGCACCAAGTACAAGGCCTTTTCCGTGGTAGTGCAAAGCGCTTGGCCACGGACGAAGGATCCGCGTTGCTGCGGGCGGTCGCCATCGCGTTGGCCGCAAAATGTAAGTGCGTGGAGTTGCCGCTGGGAGTGCAATGGCTTCCTCGACACTTCGTTCGTCGCCGTCTTTCTGTGGCCTTGACCGCGCGTAGTACACTGCACGTTCGTGAGGTAGTACAGCACCGCGCAAACCACTGAAGATACGTTGGATTCATCGCAGTTGTAAAGTTAGACCGCCACAGTAAGAGGTCGCTGGCATCCAAGATGCGCGGAAAGGTCAGCGTTGTGTGTTGCTCGTGGTTATTCCAAGCTGGACCACACCTTGCTAGCAGGCGAGCGTCCATGCAAGATCGTGCCGTGATTGACGTTGTGGTAGCAACCCTGAAGAGCGATGTGGTGCGTCTCCGAAAGGTTTGCAACAGATAGCCGGTCAATTCAGAAGCCATCCTGTCGTCGATTAATTAAGTGTGGGGGTCAACTTATTCAACTCCACTTGACCTTGCTGCCGGCGACGTTTCTTGGACACAAACTAGATCAGATTGGCGAGCAGGCCAACGTTCTCAACAACAAAGTCGACAACGCCACAAACAAAACATTCGAAAACTTTTGCATACGTTTTGCCGGCTTGACAAAGAAGAAGCAAAAGAAGCTGGTGTTACGCTATCGCCGCAATGGGTGATTGCCAACCTGAGTCCTACGACGATGTCTTTCTGGCTGTCAAGTGGTTGGGATACTGGGCTGTGCCGTTGGTCATCCTTTTGGCGTTTTGCCCGACATCTCTAGGCCTGCCGCGACGCGTTCACTCGCGGTTGCTGCAAAGTGGCATGCTGACTACGTTATTCACAAACATCGACGTATCGATTGGAGCTTTCTTCGTTACTGCGTGGTGTTGTGCCGCGAGTGCAGTGGTGCCAGGTGTGCACGACACTGTGAAGCACTGGGCTTCAGCGCGGTATTTTTTCGGCGGAGCGGTGTGGGCTTGTGTTGGCCTTGCGTACTTCCTCCGGCTTACGTATTTCTTGTGTATCAACCAAGCCGGGAACAATGCGATCAAACAGCACCGCGCGAAGTCGGCCATAGAAGTCGGGCTACATGCTTTGCTGATGAGCTGGACGGCGCTGAATTATTTTCCGTGGCCAGTTTACCATGTGCTACCGGTTTCGAATGGCCTAGCGGTGCTACAATTCGTGTTGCTACTCGCCGTTGCGATGGCACAGCTACTGTATTTGGTGGTGCTCCCACTTCGAGCACGCCTGCATCGCACATTATTAGGTGCAACGCCGGAACGAGTGCTGTGGCAGACCTACATCACCGCATTGCACGCCACGAAACTGCCTCCCCACGGACACGAGCAACTGTTTAGCGCTGGCCCCCTCGAAGTGAAAGCGGCACATCCGCTGTCGGCGAGTAATGACGTCAAAACCACTATCATACTCCGTCGTTGTTACGATGCAATACAAAAGGCGGTGATGGCCTCCGTTGGGACACGGGATCGTATACTGATCCGCGGCCAGACTGGCATTGGCAAAACCTTTGGCTTCGGGCTCGGATCTTTGCTACGTGAACTGATTTACTTGATGCACACTGTCCATAAACCAAACCTGAAGCACGTCGTGGTGACATTTCCTTGCAGCGGTGGATCATTCGATGCCGTCGTTATTGATTATGAGCTGGAGGCATCTTGGTACTACAATGCTGGGAGTAACATTCGCCGCTTGTGCTGCGCAAGTTCTACTGTGTGGATCATGGACCATCACGAGCACGGCCCCAACATTGAGCAAGTCAAAGGTGTCGTCGTGTTGATCGCCGGACTCGGCGACGCGGCCTGCCCAACAATGCTCCGGCTGCGCGCGAAACAATATTGGCTAGGTTGCGACGTGTACTCCCCTCAGGGTTTCATTGACTGCTCGCCGCTGGTGGGTGAAGTGGCGCATCGGCGCTGGAACAATGCTGGCCCGTTTCCATTCCTGTTACAGCTCGACGACAATGCGTTTAACTGCCACGTGGCTAATGTGGAGGAAGCAGCACGGTCCATAACTGCCGCTGACGTCGATATTTTGTGCGCGTCGTCGACGACAATGCCGTTCAAGGCTCAAGACGCTTGCAGTACCGGCGCGGCGTTCACAGTGAGGCGCAGGGGCTGGGGCTTGGACGTTGCGCTGGTGCCGCGCGCGCTAGACGTTGTCCTAGATGACAAGAACAGCTCTCTGGACTTGCACGCACGGGCCAAAGTGTTGACCTGGCAGCATAAGGTGGCGAAGTCATTCGTACCGTTGAATAAGCGAGTGCGCCGTGTGCTGCTGCAGTATTTACACGCCACGCGCAGTCGCAACGTGTGTTGGTGGACACCTGATCGCCACCGCTACACTTGTGCGACCAAGGAGTTGCCTCACTGGACTCACGACGGGGCCAATTGGCCAAAGATTCATTTTTGGGGTTCCAATGCGCAGTCTACTTCGTCGGAGTCGCCCCGTGGGCTTTTCTGGACACGCACTCGCGACAACTACTCAGAGTATGTGTACGCATGCACAACGGGGACGGTTGACGGCTCTAGCAATGGCAACGACGGGGATGGCAATGATGGTGGTAGCGACCACGGTATGTCGGCAGTGACAACTTTGATTGTTGGCCGGGTCGGAGGGACCCCGCACGGCTACGCCATGACTGGAGATGAAATATTTCTGGTAGTGGACGCAGCCGCCACTGCGTTGTCCATGACGATAGAACAGGTCATTGAAGCCGTCGGAGCATGCCGCATGCATGTTGTGGACGCCAATGTAGCAACCTATTGCGCAATGCAAAATTTGTCATCCCACCGTCAACCTTTGACGTCCGGAGCACAGGGCTCCGAACGCCGGCGGCGGAACGCACTGCTCAAATGCGTGCGGAGTGCAGCGATTACCCCACCAGAAACGTTCCTGCGCGGTGTCGACCTTGGCCTGCGCGACACTCACTCTTGAATGGACTGAACGACAGATATATCCGGCGTCCCCTGAATCCGGTGCCCACGATCGGCAATCATTGCTGCATGCATCCAAATCCATTGCATACATGCACTTCGAACAGTTGGTCGTTTGAACTCATGTTCATGGCGAGATCATCTATCTGTTCCCGTGTTCAACACACAGGTGGGTTGTCGCGTGGCTGTAGAGCAGGGCTTGCATGGATATGAATTGTGCAAATAACTAACTCACAAACTGCCATTGTCTCAATCGATGTTCACGTTTCCTTTCCGGGTCCCATGTCCGACTTGAGCGCTGCTCTCCCTGCTTTTTCGGACATGGGACCCTGAACGCATGCTGTTCTAATCAACAGACGTTTCGTCGTCCTGCCACATCCGTCGTGGGTTTGTACCAACAGCGACGAAAGCAACATCGATGGTGACTGCTCGTCGCGCGAGATTGGATACATGAAAAGGCGAAGAGGTGCTAAACGCAGTTCGACCCGTCAGAGCTGACTATCCGGGATTAGGTGCCGAGAAATGTGGGGTTACTCTCGAAATCACCCGCCAGCCGATCGCGCCGATGCAGCGCCTGTTCGACAAGCTGCGGGCGGTCACGCTCCACCCGAAACGCAGCGTCGTAGTCTCCTTCGTAAAGGCTGATGAGCACGTCGGTCTGTAGTTTCCGGTACTGAAAGTCTGGCGGTAGTGCGCCCGGCCACCGGCCCAAGGCTTGCGACACGCGTTCGCGGGCTGCGCAGGGGTCATCGTCTCGAAGCAGGTCGACTTGTGTGCCAACCACCAATTGCGTCACGATGAGGGTTCGAAGGTCTCCTCGTTCTTCCGCCTCCGCGACGAGTGCGTCCACCTCGTCTGCCATCTGGTCCACCGAGCTTCGGTAGATTAGGCCCAACACCCACCCGGTCTTCGAGAATCGCTGCCCGTAGAAGCGCTCACCCCCTGCTCCGTACCGACGCACGGACTCAAGCAATTCCGCCTGTCCGTCTCTGAACTCGCAGGCCAGTTGCATCCCGTATCCCCGGTTGGCGTGTGCGTACGCATAGAGCTCCTCCGAGGGTGACTGAAGGAGGGCCGTTCCAAGCTTCGACTCGATTGCGTCCACCTCCGGCCATGGGCGTCCTGATGCGCGTACATGAAGCATCGTGTAGGCGATGTTGCGGGCTAGGTGCTCGAGGTCCTGTTCCGCTTTGGCTCGTCGTCCGTGTTCTGTGAGAACCTTCATCGCACCGATGGGATCGAACATGCCCAGCGCCGAAGCTGAAATCCAGAGCACGTCGAGCTGAGCGCGCGGGTCGGCCATCCGCAAGTCCACGTCGGGTACACCATCCGGACGTCGCCAGCTGGCATATGCGCCTGCGGGCAGCTGGACGCCGAGGTCTCCCAGGAGGTCCTCGAGGAGGTGTACCCCCAGCTTCAGGTCCCCCAGACCGATCGCCATCTCCGCCGCTAGAATGCGGAGTGTTCGGGCCACTTCGGTGGACGCGTGGCGGGCGGTGGACAGCCAAGTCCGGATAGCCTCGGAGTGTTCACCAGCTCCGGCGAGAGCTCGGCCGAGTGCCTCCCCAACCACGACTTCCGGAATGCCGCGGGTCTGGGCAGAACGGAGGAGGTCGACCGCCCACGCGAAGGCGCTTTGCTCAAGTGCTCGCAGCCCGGCCCGCACAAACGCTTCTCCCGCCGCCCAGGTCTGACCTGCACGATCCAAGTGGTGTGCTTCAAGAGCGGCCTCGCCATCTCCGTTGGTACGGTGCCACTCAGCCAACCGGAGGTGGTGTGCGGTGGCGTCCTTCACCCTTTTTGCCACACCCTCTCGGATCCGGTCGTGGAACGGTACGACAACAGAGCCATCGTCACCGAGGTCTAGACGCAGCAGGCAGATCGAGACCAGCGAGTGGGCGGTGGCTTCGATGTTGGGAATGGCCCGAGTCAGGCGTCGAAGTGCCTGTACCGGTAATGGAGTGGGAGAGAGCGAAACCACTTCCAGCAACTGACGCTGATCTGGGTTGAGTGCCTCCATCCACCGGCCAAACAGGGCACCCCAGGAACCGTCCATGTCTCCAGTTGCATACCGGCTGGCATGCCGTGCCAAGGGCAAGACAAGGGGGGGGACGGTGTTGCTCGGGCCGAGAAGCGGAGAGATGGCTGGCCCCCCGTCTGGGCCAAGCGTGTCGCGCAAACGACGCTCAACCGCTACGCGTGGCAGGCCGGATAGCCATAGGTGGTGCACGTTTTCACGCTGTTCACCAGCCAAGAGGTCGATTATGGGAGCAGCCTCCAGGCGGCCGACAAGGATTAGTGTGCAGCGGAGATTCGGTTGCTGGAGAAGACGAGAAACCGCCCAGATCGTGTCGCGCTCCATCCACTGGACATCATCAAGCACAACAACCAGCTTGCGCTTCGTTCCTACGGAACCGAGGATTTGTCCCAGACGGTCGATTGCCCTCGAGCGGACCTGTTGCTGTACGCTCGGAGCGGATCGAACCAGTTGGGTGAGGGATGGGAATACTCGCTGGAGGTCGGGGCTGTCGGCGAGCATCAGGGCATCCACCCAGTAGTATGGGTCGCTGGCCAGAAGTTCTGCCAAGTCGTCGACGACCGCATCGAGGCCTTGGAACGCCACGTGCTCGACCGGGGAGCACCGCCCTTGCAGTATGACCGCCCCAGAGGGAAGTGCGCACCTGCTGGCGAATCGAGCGACGAGAGAGGACTTCCCGACACCCGAGTCCCCCAGCAGCGCCACTGCGGTTGGAGTGGAGGGTCCGGCTGCCACTTGAAACACTTCGCGTAGTACGGTGAGTTCGGTCTCACGGCCAACCCAATCGTCGGTGGATGGCGGGCCTCGGTGGGTGTGGGTTCTGCCCAGAACAGTGGTGCGAACTTCGGCGAGGCCTGGCCGACTGCTTGGATCCGGGTCCATCAGCGCCATCGCCGTGGACGAAAGGTCTTCCGGGATCTCGGGCGATACCTGCCGGGGGCTGGGATACCACCGTCCTCGCTGAGCCCACTGGCGCTCGGCGAGTGACCCGGTGGTTGGTTCGGCGCCGGTGAGGGTGGTGTAGAGGATGACCCCCAGCGCGAAGAGATCTGCTTCCGGACCAGGTGGGTGACCGTCGATGCGTTCCGGTGCAATGTAGCCAGGCGTACCGGCAACCTGGCGTCGCTTCGCGTCCTCGACGAGACACGCGAGTCCGAAGTCCAGAACGACCGCCCGGTTGTCGATTCCGACGAGGATGTTCTTGGGCTTCAAGTCAAGGTGGACCAACCCTGCGTTGTGGAGGGCCTCTACGCCATCACAGACCTCTGCGAATCGGGCCCTCAAATAGTCCAATCGATGTGTTGGAAGTGGGCCAGCGACTGACTGTGGGCGACCGCTGTGGGAACCTCCCCTATCACGAACAGTGACCGTGACGGATCGATTTGAGAGGAGCTGGGCTTTCAACGGTGGAGGCAGATCTGCGAAGCGACGCGGTCGAACCCTGTCACGGACTGCTGACAGAAAGTCCCTTCCCTCGACCAGTTCCATGGAGAAGGCGGCTCGTGGGCCGTCGCTGAAGAGCTCGAACAAAGACACGAGGTTGGGGTGGACGACCTGTCGGCAGGTTCGGAATTCTCGCTTGAGTTGACGGAGGCGGTCGGACCGGGGAATGAGGAATGTCTTGAGTGCGACTTCGCGCCCGAGGTCATTGTCTTGGGCGCGCCACACGACACCCAGCCCACCCCGACCCAGCTCTCCGCCCAGTTCGAAACGATGAGTCAGCCACTGTGCATCCTCAGGGATGACCGAAGGTGCGAGCTGAATCTGTGAGTCCCATGTGTCTGGAGCACCCCGACGTGGGGGCTGTTCTGCCAGCGTAGACGCATCTGCCACGAATTCACCATCCCGTATGTGCCGGACGCTCCTCCG
>ENA-OWNT01002772-OWNT01002772.1-seawater-metagenome-genome-assembly--contig:-NODE-2772-length-17614-cov-4.288647_pt1 | contig 17614 bp, 13 predicted proteins | sample MGYA00238136_ERZ651165 | MGnify/ENA primary metagenome ERZ651165 (study PRJEB26861, sample SAMN08777766) | seawater metagenome | isolation source: coastal seawater | place: USA: Florida | collected...
CTCAAAGGGTGCACACTCGTCATATACACTCACACCACAATCTGGACGTTGTGTCGGGACTCTCTCTCACACACACAGAGGCAGTTGTACGTTGAATTTCGGTCCGAAAAATGTTCCCATACTTAACTGGAGAATAGGGAAATTGCGAACTGTAGGTTCGTCAAATGCTTGGCATGCCTCACGCCTCGAGCTTCCTGGCCAGGGTGCTGGTTCTGATGGTGTGCTTGCGGAAGGCAGATGCACGTTTCTCCAACCGCAGACAAGGGAGATGAAGGTGATGGTCAGAATTGCGAGAGCTGGCGATGATGATGACGATGATGATAATGATGATGATGATGATGAGTGCATTGAGGATGGTGACGATGATGATGAGTCGAACGATTTCGAACAAGCCGCAGAACGGAAAACCGCCCATTTATTGGCCAAGTCATCATTATAATTTTTGAAGGTTTAAAGATGTACTTATTGATAGAGGTGGTATTTTCAGCTTACATGAGGTAGGGTGCAAGGTCCAACTTTGCCAGAAGCCTCGGCAAAGGATTCAGCTAGCTTGCCTGACGTCACCAGCCAAAAGCATCTATTTCGTATTGACCGATAAAATCCTTAAATAGTGCAGTTGATATTACATGGTCAACGCGAGTACTGTCAAGATTGCTGTACAATATTACTGCTTTTGGCGATATGTGACGTCACATCAAGCACCAAAACCATCTATTTGCGACAACCCCTGACCATTGAAATAAGACGCAGTTGACATTTCATTTTAGTATCTCACAACATCAAACATACTGTATGGAATTGAATATGTTGCTGTCTGTACTCGAAGCAACCAATGGATATCAACTAAGCGTGTTGAGTACTCTCTACCAAAAGGTACTCGACAAAGCTCGCAACAGCGTAATCTACAGGCTCGTGTTCTTATCTTTTCTAATTTTGTCGCTAAATTACCGGTATAATTGTACTGAGGTTGTTGATAAAGCTTGGTTTGATCTCTGTGAGTCACCTATTCAACAGAAAGTTTGGTAGCGTGGTGGCAACCTCAGCTGAAAGAGGGAAAGACAAAGACAAAGATTTGGAAGTCGAAGTCAAAGTGGAAGTCGCAGTCGAAGTCGAAGCCAACGACAACGACGACGTCAACCTCAATGAGTGAACGAACGAACAACGAACAACGAACAACGAACGACGAACGACGAACGCCGAAAACGCCAACAGGTTCGTTGTTCGTCGTTCGTTGTCCATCGTTTGCTGTCGTCTGGTCGCCGGATCACCTGTTGTTTGTACGTTGCCGTTTGTGTGCATGGTGTTGTGCGGTGCCTGTCGCTCTCTTTTGACGTTTCTGCGGTTGTTGGTGGTCGTTGGTGACGGTGATGACGGTGTTGGTGATGTGGCGACGATGTTGTTCGAAATGGTTTGTCACTTTGTTGTCACGTCCTTCAGCACGACCCACTAGCTCGCTTACGCATTCAAAGATTCATTGCCTACTTGTGCAATAGCCACCTCGTTGCAGCAAGTTGGTTGGACACTGTCCGAAAGACGGACAGCACACATACACATGTGGCACGGCCGTTCAGTAAGAACACGCATGCTCATGGCGCCCCGACCGGTCGGAATACCGGCCCACTTTCGCCTACTGAATGTCAATTTTGACCAAGTTTTTGTTGGATGTTGCATATATAATAGTGCGGCACCTCGTGCCATCAAGAGGCGTGGAGGATGCATCGCGTTGGATTGGCTGCTGTGTTGATATTACTCGTGTGCCACGTCAATGGACGACCGTCTTACCGGCTCCTCGAGCAAAATGATGGTGGCGGCGGACGCTCAGATGCAAGCACCAAAGAAGGTGCCGAGGACGAGCACACGCATTTGCGCGCGCACGGCACGGGCGGTGGTAATGGACATGGCACGGGCGGTGGTAATGGGCATGGCCTAAAGGTTGGCAACGGGCACGGGAGTGGTACTGGCGACGGTACTGGCTCAGGACTGGGCGATGGATGTGGCGATTTGGACCCAAATACAAAAGATCCAGATGACGGCAGCCATTCGTTGTTCGGCGCTCCAGAACGGTGCGTCGCAGCTTGTCGCGTGGCTACAGTTAATGGCACAGCGACAGGTGAGCTGTGCAGTGATCATGGTGATTGCCGACACAACACCACGACTCGCACCACGTTTTGCAAATGCGCAATCGGCTACAGCGGCGACCACTGCGAAACTTCTGTCACAGCCACCGGCGATGTGTCCGCATTTCATTGGTTAGCTGTGGGTGGTGTCGTCGTCCTTGTTCTCGGAGGTGCTTGGTTGTGCAGATGGCGACGAACCGCCGGCAAGGCCTACACCGTGATCGAAAACGACGGTACCGCCGTGTTGCGGCAGGGTGACGGCGTATGGGAAACAGCGTTGACACCCGAAGGCAAGACGTACTGGATACACTCCACCACTAACAAAGTGTGCTGGAACGACCCTTGTGAATGAGTGGAAATTCAGCCTGTTTCGCTGGCTGCGCCATAGCAACCTCTTGACCGTGGGCGATGCATATATTATCATTTATTTGAAAACTTGCGTCTCCTTCAAGCTACAAAGCATCATTCTATAAAAACTAAATAAAACCCCGTCAATTAGAGTAAACTAGACTATGCCAGCACAGTGAATGCAATCGCAGAGAAACTTGCGCAGCTACACCCTTGCTTGTCCGTGGTTGACGTTGACGTCGAACCCCTTCCGCAGGTCGGCGTCCGAAAGCAACAATCTTGCGTGAGGTCTACAGGAATCAACATTGTCAGCGGCGGCAACACAATCCAGGCACGGAGCAGTCATTGTGAACACGACCTACCTCTGCGGCAAACGTGGCGCGCGGCCATATCGCTGGATCAGTTCACTTGTTAACTCCTCAACTCGGTCTTCATTTGTTTCAGGGTTTGGTGTGATGTAGATCTGTACGATCGCAGGAACATTCGGCAGCTTCTCAGGCGCAACAGCCTCGTAAAAGTCTTCTAACGCAGATCTTGCCTCATCTAAATATTTGCTTCTTGCCAGCGTATTGCCGGCTTCGACCGAGCGTCGGTCATCAGGGTCATGCGTCGCCAGCCATTGGCGGATTTCCTGTAGCATATCTGTTGCGGCTAAACCGACACTGCTGCCACCCTCGTCGGCAACAGGCTCATCTGACTGCACCGATGACGTTTCAAGGAAAAGTCCAGGACCTCTGCCAAACAAAGCATGTGCGATTTGACCACCTGGATTCCTCATAACGTTTGGAATACCCATTGGTGTCATGACACCGTCGCCGAGTGGTTCCGCGCGAGTAGGATCAGCCACTGCCACACGCTCCACGGATTCGGACATCGAAGAAGGAGGTGCCTCACCGGGGTCTTGCAGAGGGATCATGGACCTCATCTGTTCATCTGCAGCAGTTTTCGCCGCCAGTAGAACCTCTGGAGGCGGGTCCCCTGTGTCGACGCGGATTTTGCCAGCGAGACAATCGAGCATCAAACTACGACTTTGGCTGAACTGATCTTGAACCACTTTGGCGCGTAGCCCGCTCCCAACCAGTCCGTACAGAGCTCCATTTTGCATCACAAGATTCATGCACGGAGTGAACCGCTTCTTGCGTTGTTCATCTTGTTCCTCTTGAACATCGGCAATGCTGTCGCACGCAACAAGTTTCGCGCTCGACATGTTCAAGCTCTTCGGGTAAGTCAAAATGAAGCGAGCATCGTCCACACTCACGATCATGACAACGGAGGCAGGGACTGGTGATGTCGCACTAGCACCCTGCTGAATCTCAGGCCACAAGCCAAGTTGCTCGTTTGTTGTAAGTACGACTTCTGTGCCCGGCATGATCTTCGTTCCGTCTTTGGAAAGGCACCACGCAGAAGGATCCACAAATGTCGCATTAGAACACAGACCAAATACGAATGGAGCATCGGCGGTGGTCGCTGCAGCGGTAGATTCATCACGAGCACCCGACAGGTCGATACTGTCACCAGCTCCACGCAACGGTTTCATCCGAAAAGTACCGTTGGAATTCGTCACGGAAACGACAGCTCCGGATACACCGAGTTCGGCAGGTGGTGGCTCCGTCAACCCCGCAACGGCGTACGCAGCAGATAACCGCACGATGTCTCCCGGCTTGATAACATTGCCGTTTTCTGTAGCACATACTCCCGCTTTGGGCGTTGAACCTGCTTTGGGCGTTGATGACGATGGACCTGACGTGGTTACTGCACCACTCTCACTCGATGTTGAGGCTTGGTGACCACTCGTTGGGGCTTGAGGTGTCGCGGCTTTTGTTGTGGTTTGAGGGGCTTTCGCAGTGCTTGCCGTCGTCGAAGCTTGTGCAGGTGTCGAAGCCGCTGTTGTTGCCGGTTTGGTAGTTGCAGACGGTTTGGTAGTTTCCGCCTTTGACGGCGGTGACGTGGAAGCAATGGACGATGTAGTTGACGACTGCACAGGCACTGCCGCTGGTGTCGTAGTTTGAACGGTCGTGGCTTCACGTGTCGACTTTCCTACTGTTCCTGCGGGTGTGGTAGTGCGCTGCGTAGTACCGGAGGTTGCTGTGGTCTTGGATTGCTTCGCAGCAGCAGTTGTTCGTGCACTTGGTCCATTCGTACTTTTGCCCGGTGTGGTCGCGCTTGGCAAACTTGGAGCGGCAGTTGTTGTCGTTGTGTCGTTCTCCGGTTCGTCCTCACTCGACACACTCTGCGACGGCGGTGGTTCCGACGGGATGTGACACAACCCTTCAGATTTGAACCGACCACAAATGAACGCTCCAACATGGATGGGTTGCTGGAACATGTCGACGCAAGTCGTGTTGGGGTGTGTGCCGCCAATGAAGGCGACTCTGTTGCCGCTCCCAAACGAGCCACTTTGAGGAATACGACCCACCGGGAACGGTGTGTGCGTAACTACGACCGATTCACAAGGAACCACACACTTGAGAGTGCGGGCTAAAGAGCTATCGTAGAGATACACGTCTGTTGTATGTGCGCTGACGCGGGCAACGGCAGCAGATGAACTTGGGATGCATGTGGGGTCATCGCATGCACATTGCATCGGCTCACACCCACACATTAGTGGTTTGCGCTTCGCGCACGGGCAGGGACGTTGCTCAGGATACAGCGTGCCTTCAGGAACAATGGTTGGGTGCACTGTCTGCCGGTTTTGGCACGGACATGGCTCGTGAGTCAAGGAAGCTGCAGCAGGAGCCTGTTGCGAGTCGTCAACGACGACTGCCGAGGTCTGTGGTTGAACTTCGGTAGGTCCGTGCACAACGTCAGAGGCAGTGTCTGCGTCTCCCAAACCTGCCGCCAATGCTTTCGAAACTGTGACCTGCTCATCTCCGTATGGAAGAGCCTTTTCTCGGACGGTGGTCTGCACTGTCGAAGCGACATCCAAGTTGGCCGCAGATGGCGAGTCAAGCTTCGGAACGACAAATTCGCTTCTAGTCATGTCATCATGAGTCTCCTCGACTTCTTCGACGAAAGAGATGCTGAGAGCATGTGCTGTCCCATTCTTAGTTGCCAGCTGTAACACCGTGGCATCTGGCAAATGCATCAGAGAGGCCTGCTGGATATCTTTCAGTTGCTCCAATACTTCTTTGTTAGCATCCATTCTGCGGTGAGCTATCTTTTCGCCCATTTGATACACCTCATTCTGTGCAGCCAGAGCGTCCGCTTTTGCAGCCTCAAAGGCCTTCACTTCTGATTCCAGCATATCTGTGACAACAAACGCTCGTTTGAGCAAAGCACCAGCAGCTGCTTTAGGGTCCATGGCGGATGCCGGGTGGTTCGCTGCATCAGCGAGGACGTTCACAATCGACAACTGCAAGTCCAGAAGGTCAACAGTGGCCTTTCTTGCGATGTCTTGCTCTGAATTTGCTCGTGCAACCGCCGCGCGGGCTGCTTGACGCCGATTTTCCAGACGCCGCTGCTCTGAATTTCTAATTGCTTCTTCTTGCAGCATGAAATGACTCCAAGTGTGCAGCAACGTTTCGTTTGTTTGTTCACCCTGCGCAAGAGTCTTCGCCTCTTCTTGCTGGAATTGGCCAACTCGTTCTCGGAGACTGTTGGCCAACTTGACCAACCCATCCCACGTCTTAGCTCCTTTGACGACACCGTCAAGATTAAGGGCATGAGCTATCTGGTCCAGCAATTGGAATCCACTGTTGGAGCTGGCGTCATCGTCATCGATCGAGCTAGCCCGCACACTTTGGGACATATCTGCAGCTTCCACGTGTCGCTGAAGAGCATGCAGCGAGGCTAAAACTGCTGCAAGTGAAGAGTTGCCTTGGAATCGAATGTTCACAATGGTAGAGTTGGCTCGCTCGCGCATGTCGTGGACGTGGGCAAGCTCGGCCGTAGTTTTGTGTTCATTCTCCACACTCATTTGTGCGAACTCTGCTTGGGCAATTAGATACGCGTCCTTGGCAGCTGCAATTGCATCATCGATTTCAGCAATGTGGTCATCGCGCCAGCGCGTCTCAGCAGCAATCTGATCATCCAACGTATCTCGGATGATGGCTGATTGGTGGATGGCAGCGAGCGATTGTTGGACAGGGTAAGCTTGCGATATAGTGTGCGCTTCAGATGCAGCTTCCAGTAAGCGATGCATTACTTCGTCAGTTTCTGCTCGAATTGTGGTTGTGGCTTCGTTGGCTTTTGATAGTAAACTTTCGGCTTGCTGGCGCTGGCGCAACAAGTGATGAAGCTTCGTTGACAATTTCACGAGCCCTTTGGCGACGTTGTCAACTGCCGTATGATACGCAACGGCAGATGATATCATGCTCTGCGATTGCAACAACATGGTGGGCAGACGACGTGCACCGCTGAGAGCGGCGTCGGCTGTGGTGGTGTCAGCATGTGAATGTGCTTCCTGAAAACGCATTCCGTCGCCAAGCTGTCCGGAGCAAAAGGCCAGGTTGTGCACAACCATGCCACTTGTCGGACAGCGAAAATGCTTGACCTTCAGTTCAAATGATGACACGGTGGCACCTGGACCCGCTCCAGCCCGCAGGCCGGTTGAGTCCAGTGGGGACAGAGATTGGGATTCTTCACGCAGTACGTGCGCGTATTGCTTTGCCTCCGAAACTTGGATCTGCGTTGTGGACAGCAATTTCCTAACACTTTCACCGACAGTGTCAAGCAAATCGAGCACGCCACTGGGACTGAGGACATTTATCGTCGACGCCGCGTGCATCCAAGTTGCGTTAAACCACGCCTGCACGGCAGCACTCGCATTGTTGAAAGAGGGGTTGGTGACAATGGCTGACACATTGTCAGTGGCGGACACATTTGGAGACGACACTGCTGATGCAATTTCGGCCCTGAGTCCTTTGACAATGTTTTCCAAACGTTGCTGTATGAGTAAATGACGTTCAAGTTCGGGCGCCTTTTCAGCATATTCGCCTTGTAACACAGTGATCGTGCGATTGTACGACTTCATTTTCTCGTTGTGGGATTGGTTTCGGTTCACGAGAACATGCTGAAGTGTGAGATTGCCGAGTCTGAGCTTCATGTCCTTGAATCGCGACAGAGTACTATTCAAAGTCGCAACCTTTTCCTGCCTGTCATCATTGAGAGAAACCCAACGAGCATGTTTTCGTCGCACATCTTCGGCTTTGTCGTTCAATGACTGGTTGCGAGCAGCTTGCAGCTGGCCCGCGTTGTAAGCAAGCAGCATGACTTCATTGCCAACAGTATTGATTCGATGACGCGTTCGAGCTTCGGCTTGCACAGTGGCCTCGTTGATGACACTTTGCAACTGCTGCAGCACATAACTTTTGAACTGAGTCTGCATTGCAGTAATCTGCCTTTCCAACTCTTGACGACGCGCATCAACATGTTGCCTCGCATCGCGCAAACTGGCAGCTCGCTCCTGTGCAGCGTTCACAGTTGTGGCCAACAGACTCTCAAACGTCTGCTTCAGCCGAGAGTCAGCCTTCTGCAGGGACGTGGTCTTGGCGGCCAACGCGAGTTCGATACGGACTTCATTTGTTGCTCTCACGCTCGCCTGCTGTGCGGCCGTATAGGATGCAGCGTCCGTAAGTCGTTCTCTGGACTGGCTTAGAATATCACGCACATGCGCGAGAACGTTTTGTCTCCAACGCACAATTTCCGCAGGAACGTGAGCACTTGGCGTTGATGCGTTGACAGAGGACGGTGGCGCAGATGGGGTGGCGCCGCTACTTTGGACCAGCTTCTCGATGAGCTTTCGCTGCAGTCGAATGGCCTGCAAATCATTTTCGAAAGCCGTGACCGTCACTGCTCCAGCTGCAGCACTCGCATTAGCGACGACAGCTGAGGCACCCGCGGTAGCATTTTGGCTCACATTTTGGGATGGGCTTGCCTGAGAAGACATCTCGAGGAAACTTGAGAAATGGATGCCAGTGGAAACTACCCCATGTGCTTTCGAGCTGCCATCAGACAGCCTCGTGGCATGCGCAATGCCAACGCCGACGCTCTGGGGTGCCACAACATGGGCAACTGAAGTAGCTTGCGTCAGGGACGCGCCACGGACAACCCCTCCGCCTGCGGATAGATGTCCTGTTGCGGCGTGGGTGTTGATCGAAGGCGGTGCAAGTGTATTCGACAACCCCGGGCACATTAAATTGGGACCCATTCCTGCGAAATTGTTGTTCGCAGCAGCATCCTCCAAATCACGCAGTAAACGGCGTCTGGCCAGCAATTGCGCTTCAGCTAGTGAAACGATTGTGTCCACCAACTCTAACTCCAGTCTTTGTTGCAGCCATCTTTCGCGCTTCGTGTTGTCCGGCGCACTAGCTGTCGAAGTTCCCAAACTTTGTGCGGCAATGGAAGCAAGTGCAGGGCGTATATCCTGAAAAAAGTGACTTATCTGAGCTGACTGCGGCTGAAAAACGGCGCGTGTTGACGGTGGTTCCTCACCGCTTACGTGCAGTAAGTGACCGCGAACATGATGGTGGTGCACATGGCCATGGGAATGATGCGCCGGTCTACCATTGTGATCCGCCACAGGTGGAGTAAAACTCACCCCCGTCTGTGGCGGCAGACGGACCATGGAATGCCCAGATAAGTGCGTGTCCATAGCTGGATCAACACGCGCTGGGAAAGTGTTGAAGACTATTTGCTGACTTTCGCTGCCAGATGCTGATGCACCGCCATAGCTTGCTCGAAGGGCCTCCAAACACTCCACCGCACATGACGGTTGACAAGCGTCGTCACAGTCACGCGCGTGGTCGACCTGGGCGGTGACAGAAGTGGAGCCACCATCAATAGTAAAGCTGTTGTCGATGTTTGCGACAACGGAGTTGCTGTGGACGAGCAAGCAAGCCTTTGAACACGATGGCATACAAGATGTGGCGCACGAAGAGGAAACAGTGTTGCCAATGACGCGGGCAGGGGACGTATCCAGATGTTCGGAAAGGCAGCTTGGAGCGCAAGACGGCATGCAAGAAGACAAACATCCAGCAACAAGTCCGGTCTGTACCGGCACGGTGATGTGAGAGGTTGCGGCAGCAACAGGTTCGGCTGGCTTGCGCAACAGGCTGACGCATGATGACAAGCATGCCGGTTGGCACTCAGCTGCACAGTTCCCTCGAAGCTTGTCTGCTGTGACGTGAATGAAAGTTTCATCGCCAGGTGATTGGCCTGGTCTTGCCGGCATAGATGCGTCATTGGGAGCCGTGGCTATCGTTCGAGAATTCCCAAGCTGGACGTGCAAACTAGTTTGTGAAGCTTGGACGTAGCCCGCCAGCGAGTCTGGAGGTTGATTCCCCGTGCTGCCCGCCGGAATCAAATAGTGCGTTTTGTCCCGCTGACTGAACTGCGGCTCGCGGGCGACGACAGCACCGCCCAGCTCCGATTCAGCGGTCTGCAAGTACACTTGCATCTGCTCTTCTGCCGCGAGTCGACTTTGCCGCTTCACTTGCTCGAGAACGCTCGTCGCATCTACGCCAGCACTGGACGAGAGTTGGTTCTGTAATTCGTCGCGGAATGCTCTAGAGGCGCGCAACTTCGCCATCATGACAGTTGAGCTCCGGGCCTGTGCTTCAGCGAAACGCATTTCTTCAAGCACATTCCGTGGCGTCCACGACGCAGCCGCCTTGCACTCGGCACTCTTGTTTGCCCACTCGGGCGGGCCGCCAATAGCACCGACAACTTTCACTTCTGAGTTCTTGGTGCAATTTGTTTTGAGGCCATCGTAGCAGTAACCTGAGTGTGGGGACCCGGACGCCGCAAATGGATCGACACTTTCGCACCAATTGCAATCCGGCGACTTCACACAAGAAAAGCACGACTCAGATCGCGACGAACACTCGTTGTTGCATGTAGAAAACTGCCAGGTCTGCAACGGGCACTGCTGCAGTGTTGGCCCAAGGTTGCTACCACTTTGACATTCGCTTGTTGCGGCACACCACCCACAACCCAGTTGCGGCAAACAATCACGGCATCGATGGGCCGTGGCGCAGACATCGATCCTTTCGCGCGAAACCCTGGGCGACGTGGATACGCTCGCGCCGCGCAGCAGTCTCGAGGGCGGGCTCCTTGCCAACGCGGCTAAAAGTTCGTCATCACTCATGGACGAAGGATTGAACCCGGAGCTCGTGAGAACCGGAACATTGCCGTGCGCACTAGCTGTCGACTTTGACAGCAGTGCCGACTGAATGAGAACAGCAAGGGCAACCATTGACACAAGGTTGCTGACCATACCGCATGAAGTGCCGCTGCTGACGCGCAGGCGCAACATCTCTCACGACCCCATTGGCGCCGTCGTTTCAAAAAATCCCGCACCCACGTTGCGTCGACAAGCGAGGCGCATGCACTCTACATCACGTCATAGTGCGTCCCACGCACGTGCCGCACTCACTCTTCACGAGGATATTTGGTGCGTAAAAACTGCACCACACACAAAAAGGGCAAACACTCACGACTAACGACTGCGTGACGGTCGTCCCACACACCCTGACACAGGCATTCATGAATCCCTTGCATTCACTTCTTTTCACAAATCCACAAGCGCGATCGCATGACCGCTTCATCCCACCACAACAAAGCAAAGTCCACCAGCCCCATCCACACGTCCATTAAAACGCGGCTCGGCAGCTACACCGACGTCACTACGCGACATGGCATAGCATAGCTACGTGCCTCGCGCCACGAACAAAACACCAATCATCACCACAACCACCACCAAACACCACGACCACAACCACCACCACGACCACCACGACCACCACGACCACCACGACCACCACGACCACCACCACCAACAACAACAACGACACGTTGCTATGATAACTTGACAACAACGACCCGACCCAACCCGTTCCGACACGGCACGACACGGCACAGCTTGCTTCCTCGTTGGTTCGTTGGCTTCGTTGCTTTGTGGCGTCGTCGTAGCTTTCGAACTTCGACGTCGCTCAGCCACAGTCACAGTGTCACAGTGTCACAGTGTCTCACAGCGAATGAACGAAGGCGGCGAGACAGTGAGTGAGTGAGTGAGTGAGAGTGAGTGAGAGTGAGTGAGTGAGTGAGTGAGTGAGTGACGGTCACAAAGGATAGAATTTTGGATTCGCTCACTCACTCACTCACTCACAGTCACCCACACTCACTCACCCACGGCTTTTGTGTATCTATATATAGGATTACGCAATTTAAGTACCATTTAACAGTGTAGAATACGAGTTTGTACTGAATATGGATATATCACATCACCCGGTTTTGGCTTTGGGTGCTCTCCACTGTCACTCCCACCCACCCTCCCACCCCCACACATCGATCGATCGAAACCACGGCTGGGTGTATCCACATATAGGATTACGCAGTATATGTACCACTCAGCAGTGTAGAATATGCATTTATCCTGATTATGGATATATCTCTGTGAGACACGCTTTTTGTGTGTTCTGTCCGCGCCGCCCGCGCCTCGCACGTGAACATGCTATTCCTGAATAGCGATACCATTGGGTAGGTGTTACGAAGGAACAAGTATACCTCATGCTTTAGGAAAATATTCATTTAACGCATGAATACCTAAAAGAGGTATATGTAGCAGAGTGTATGTGAGTTCGAATAAGTTGCCGTTTATCGGGAATATGTGGTTTCCCAACGCAGTGTTTCTGGCTTTCGTTTCTCTCTCACACAGAGCGCATCGTCCGTCGGTTTGTTGGCCACCGACGGACGACGGACAGACGGACGACCGACGACGTTGCGGCAGCACTGTCGCTGTTTTGGCCGTGGCCGCCAGCGCACCACGCACCACGCATGCCGAGCACAGTGTTCCATCCATCCACATCACGTCGTTGCACAATGTTTCTCGAGGAAGGATGCGACAACGACAGAACGACGCGGAGAAGAACCGGAACATACGACGGCGATGTCTGGGCAGGCTTGTCAAGACGGCGTGGACGGGAAGGAGGTGAAGAGTGTCTGGTGCACCGCCGCAGCACGACCCCAGGTCAGTGCGAACATATTTGGAAGGGAAGACGCACATCGCCTAGTAGACCTAGTTCGAAGGCAGAATGTTTGGAGGTGACATTGTAGGAAGTCGGCTTGGCAACAATGAATTGGTAGGCAGACTTGGTGTCCTGCGCACGAAAATGCGGTTGGCACATCTTGAAACGGTGACGCCCGACATTGGTCGGTGGACAAAGTGTGGGCAACTGGAAAAAAATGCATATCGGGAAATATCCACTGAAAACTTGAAATAAATCCACAGTTTTTCCTTCATTCTCCCAAACGTCATATTTTGAGGCAACTTAATTGACAGAATGCAAGCGGTACCAAGGAAGAAGCCGAACATCCTGATCACAGGGACCCCAGGAACTGGCAAAAGTTGCACCTGCCAGTTGTTGAAAGAGGCAACTCATTTCAAATACACCAATGTTGGCGAAGTCATCCGCACGCACGAATTTCACGCTGGGAAAGATGAAGAATTTGACACGTTTATTTTAGATGAAGACTCAGAGGATAGTTTATTGGACTTCATGGAGCCTTTGATGGTAACCTCGCTCGCATTGAGTGCCGTCGGCGTGTGGAAATGTTCTCAAATGTCGTTCACCCTGTCTGCAATGTAGGCACCAGGAGGGAATATTGTTGAGTTCCACTCATGTGACTTCTTTCCAGAACGCTGGTTTGATTTGGTAAGGGCGTCTTAGTAGTGCACGATTGGCACTTTAGTTGGCGACGCATGCGCTCAAGCCATCCATCTATTTGATAGGTTGTCGTTCTGACGACGGACAATACAATCCTTTTCGACCGATTGGTGAAGCGCGGATACTCAAAACACAAGGTCGAGGAAAATGTCCAGTGTGAAATTATGCAGGTTTGCTCAACATTTGTACACTTGGTTCGACTCTGTGACAATTTTGTGTGGAAGTTTATGTTGGTGGTTCCCTCCATATGATAGGTTCTCGTTAGCCAGGCGTACGACTCATACAAACCGGAGGTGGTGCAAACCTTGAAGAGTGAAACAATCGACCAGGTTCGTTACGATGCTGAACGTCTTCGCAGCATCGTTGATCTTCTTTCAGGATTTCACTATTGTTGTCGAACAATTTATCGTTCACGTAGTTGGAGGAGAATGTGGAACGGATTGCAAAGTGGATCGCAATGTTTATTCAAGCGAAGGCGAGCGAGTGACATCACCGTCACCGGTGATTGAGGATCAGGAGCGAAGAAGCGCATGACTGTGATTTTCTTGTACGGTTGGATTCAAGAAGTAATTCAAATTTTACTTGACTTTTCGTTCTGCGTTTCGACTGGCGTCCAAAGCGGGGATGCGTGCACTTGCAGAAACAGCAACGAGGACGACTCTCTCACTGTCACATAGTCCTCTCTCGACAGACACCAATGCATGCGACATGGCACACTACTGCTTTTGAGCAAAGCCTTAATGTGCACACAGAACAGTATTGATTTATGCGACCACAACCGCAGTTGGAGTTGATGTCGTTACAACGCCCCCCGTGTATGCCACCTGCATTGACACGAATCCATTGAAAGGTAGCACGAACGATGACTGGGTGCAGCATCATGAACACATACCGTCGGCGCACCAACGGTGGTGACCGTGTTGGCTCCGTAAAATCCGGCTTGGGCGAGTCGCAGAGCGCGAAGACGACGGTAGCGCCTGCGTTGATATCATAAGGGAACGTTCGTTGACAAAGCAAAAGAAGCACACAGGAAGCAAGGGCCAAAACAATCTGGGATCATTGCAAAGCACGACGTACAAACTGGCCGACACGGACGACACGATCACAACTACGACGAAAACGGGTACACCCCAGTACCACCAGTATATGGTCCTACATATTGACATCGTGAACGCCGTCAATCCAGAGTCACAAGAGTTGCGCACTGACGATTGATGCAATTGTCACAGCCGATAAAAACGTACACAACAACGTTGTTACAGAAGCCCGCGTCAAGGACACATCCACTCTCGATCGAGAAAGTAGCGAGACACTTATCGGATGTGTCGTCTGGATGCAGAGAACCAACGATTAGGGGATGAAGGGAAAAGATCAAGGACAACATCGTATACAAGTGCAAAGGTAAGCACGCACCGTCCGTGAAGGTAACGTAAATGTCCTGTGCATATCCGGCGGAAGCAGTCGCGGTGATGTCGAAGGAAGCGCTGGAGGTGTAGTAAGAGCCGGTGAAATTGCCGCTGGAGGAAATTTGCAGCAAAAGTTCGTCGCATTCACAGCCGGAAACGGATCTAAACCGAGACACAACAAATTGCGCATAAACTATGGGGTCAAGCAGACACTGACGACATGCTGTTCACTGCTCACTCACGACTCAGGAGTGATGTCAAAGTAAGTGGACCCGCTGGTAGCCGACGCATAAGAGAAGCATTGATACGGGCAGTACCAGGGACTGCTGCTATCATACGTTTCACATGTTACAGATGGTGTGAACGAATACAGGTCCAAGTCACCAGAACCGGCGCTTACAAGAGTGGGCGCGACGACGGCCAAGAGGGCAACGAGAAACTTCATTGTCGTAAGATGATGCTCGAAATGCACTGTGAAGCGTCGTAAACCAATGCAGAAACTTTGCAACTTTTTGAGGGTTTTATCAGATGAATGGTCGTTTCTTGTGTTCGATGGCTACACGTGTTGTGCAAAGTGACCATATCTCGACTGTGTTCGATCGCGGCGACTTTTCCCACGTGCGTGCCACTCAGCGCCTACTTCCTCCAAAAGCTCTGCAAAGAAGCCTACTCTTCCCATGAGCGACAACAACCAATCTCTACGAGCATGCGACGTGAACAGCAGTGATCGGGCAAACGGATTGCGGGTCGGCGACATCGGCACCAAGCAATCGCCACGCAAAGACCTGATATGAAAGTAATTCCTTGCATCAGCCAGCAGCATTCAGCGTTCAGTTCGAGTTGCATTTGTTGTTTGCGCAACGGTACGTCCTTGAGATCTGTCGTGGTTGCACCACAATCACAAACCGTCGACGCACCACAAAGAACACAACAAAAGCACCACGAGCACCACCACGACCACGACCAAGCAACGAACCAAGCAACGAGCCAACAAACCAACGAACCAAGCAACGAACAAACGAACAAAGGAAGGTCCAACGACGGCGAAGTGGCAAGCGTCAGTAAACAAAACAAACAAAACAAACAAACAAACAAACAAACAAACACACCAACAGATGGGGAGTCAGCAACAGTTCGTCGGCCAACGATGGACAGTGAGTGAGTGGGTGGGTTGGTGAGTCGGTAAGGCGGGAGTGGCAACAACGACCAGCAACGACCAGCGAGACTGTCACCACCAACGCGCCTCAGCGCCTCAGCGCCTCAGCGCCTCAAGTGTCTCAGTCAGTGACTTCGTTTGTGATTGGTGAATGGTGACGGACGGCTGACTGCGTGTATGTCTACAACTACTATTCTACGGTTTAAGCTCGTTGTTATGCGGAGATATAGTCTAATCCCAAATGTAGATATTATCATTATCACATGTCAGCGCCAAGCGAGGTGCATGCATTGTTCCTTTCAAATCGACGCAGCGACGCAGCACCGCAGCACCGTCTAAATAAATGCACTAGGATTTCAGATTTTATGGGGCATGCAGGCATGCATGCATCATGCTATCAATCAAATAAATAAATCCAACGTAAGTCCAAGGTCGAACACAACGCCAAGAGCAGGAAGTTGAGATTCACGAGCCACGACGTCACGACGTCACGCTGTCAACACAATCACGCTGTCAACATAATTACTGTTGAGGACAACGGCGCTGATCAGAATTGCAGCGTACTCTAGTACATGAGAAATTCAACGCTGCTGTCACAAAGTTACATTGTAGTGTCAAGAGTGAAGTGGCAGAACCATGGCCCTACACTATTTATTGTCGGCAACGGGACATAGATCTAGATGACGCAAACTACCAGTTCACTGTTTGGAGAAATCTTGCAACACCTCATTGAAGTCTTCTGGTGCCAATTTCGTGGACCATCCATACCCCTATGCCATTGGCAAGTATGTAGTATGAAAATATGGGAAGCGTTGTCGCAATGGCAACGGAATTATATCATCAACTGACCTTTTCGTAACTGAAAACCGCAACACAGCAGTAGTCCGTCTTCATAAATGGCGTTTCGGTTAGCAAACCAATGTCACGAAGACCTTCGCGATGTGTGACAATCAGCACACTGGGAGTTTTGGTCTTGGATTGGTTGCTTTCGGCAAGGGCAGGGAAGCATCCTGTAGAAGCTTCGGATGTCACCTCTTCATGTCGTTGCCTAGATCTAGCCGCTTTTCGGTGCGCGAGAATTGCGGTGTGTGCAATGGATGCCACAGTGTTCACAAAACAACCACTTCCTTCATCTTCAGTGTCACCGTACGATGGATCAAAATGCTCAATTTTTGCTTGTGGGGCCAGTTTCTGAACTTCCTCGGCGGGCAATAATTGATTGTGTTCTGGGCCACGGGTTTTGAAAGCAGCGGTGCAAGTTGCAATGCCTGGTAACAGTGGCGACTATGGTAAGAACAATGACGTGGAACGAACGAACGGCTCACCCGCAAATTGCAGAATTCAGGACAAAATCGGGCCGGGTACGCACCTGGCGATGGAGCGACAGGGAGATTGAAAACAGCACCGAACTGTTCCGCAGTCTGAACGGTTCGGAGTAGGGGAGAACAGAACACCTTCTCGAACGGCTGAAAATCATCTTCATGACGTTTCAAGAACTGTTGCAGTTGGGTAGCAGTTTGAATAGCGTGCTCTTTCCCTTCTTCTGTGAGAGGTGGGTCGAACCACCGAGAGCCAGCACTCTTCCGCCACTCTTTCCCGTGCTGAGTTTCGTCAATTCTCTGGCCGTGGCGGACCATGAAAACAGCAACCGTCTCATCGTCCCACTCTGCAAGTGGACTTTCATATGGACTCTCCTTGCTCTTTGAGGCACCCATCGTCGCGCAGCTTCGTTGTTACTCTGTGGCATTCATTTCGATGTGCTGAGATTCACGCAGCTAAAGACACTCGTAGTGCCAGTCGCGCACAATTAGAGGGTGGTGTCACAGGGATCGGGTTCCCCACCGACCGTAGTTTTTTTTACGAGCATTTCTCGAGCCTGTGCAAATTTTCGAGCGTTTTCTTTCCGCTGTTCAAAGTGTTTAT
>ENA-OWNT01002773-OWNT01002773.1-seawater-metagenome-genome-assembly--contig:-NODE-2773-length-17610-cov-5.990076_pt1 | contig 17610 bp, 14 predicted proteins | sample MGYA00238136_ERZ651165 | MGnify/ENA primary metagenome ERZ651165 (study PRJEB26861, sample SAMN08777766) | seawater metagenome | isolation source: coastal seawater | place: USA: Florida | collected...
GAAGACCTCCCGGTGAGGTCTCCGTTAGATCACAGCGGCGACGTCTGGTCGACCCTGACTGTTGATCAGCTCTCTAGTGCCCATTGTCGGGGGCTGGCGCGTCGGTCCCATCGGGGAGCACCGGCACGTCCCAGGTGGGTCGGGGCAAGGGAGTCGGCTCGCCTTCCCAGTGCCCGTCGGTCCCCTGGCAGACGTCGGTGACCGCACTGAACAGCACCCGCACGCCCCGCTCCAGGTTGGCCGTGGACACCCGCTCGTTGTCCCCATGCATCGACCGCAGGCCGTCCTCGTCGACCACCACCGGCATGAGACCATAGGCCCGCACGCCCATCTCGCGCAGGTAGATGCTGTCGGTGAAGCCGGGGGACAGGGCGGGTCCAGCCACCGCTTCGGGCATTCCTTCCACAGCGCGGCGGGCCAGTGCCTCGTAGAAGGGGTCGTCCCAAGGCGACACGCCGCCGGGAGTGCTGCTCCGAGCCACCACCTGAACACCCTCCACGCCGGCATCTTCAACAATCTGATCCAGCCGCAGGCGCATGCTCTCGGGCGTTGTGCCGGGGAGCAGGCGGCTGTCTAGGTTGGCTGTGACCGTCGCGGGAACCACATTCGGCTCCAGCGCACCGTCGAAGCCCGTGAGGTTGGCGGTGTCGATCAAGGTGGCCCGGATGATGGGGTCGCCCATGAGCTGGCCGCGCAGCAGCGTCTTCACGAGCACGGGCCGCTTCAACACGAAGCCGGCCATCCCGCCTTTGTGCTCACCCACGTTGTGGAGCAGCTCCAGCATGGCGGGGTCCCACGTCGGCTTCACCTTGCGCTCGGCGATGGCGATGTAGGCCCGCACCAGGCGCTCGGGGGCGGTCTCGGCGACCGGCACGGAGCCATGGCCGGGCTTGCCGGTGGCCACCACCTCTCCCCACAGAAAACCCTTCTCGCCCACGGAGATGGGGAACATCACCTGCCCGTCGAACAGCAGGCTGTCGAGTCCCATGCCCCCCTCGTTGACGACGTGGGAGCAGCCGATCTCGTCCCAGCGGTCGATTGCGGCGCGAATGCCGGTGTTGTCCACCTCCTCGTCGGCGACAGCGAGCAGCACGACGTCGCGCTCGAGCGGCACCGGCAGGCGACGGACCAGCGCCAGCGTCATGGCCTCGATGGCACCCATGCCCTTCATGTCCAGGGCACCGCGGCCCCACACCACACCGTCTGCGTCGATGTGTCCTGACATCGAGGGGTGCGTCCACCGGTCTTCTTCGGCGGGCACGACATCGATGTGGGACAGCAGGCAGATGGGCGGCGCATCCGAGGTGCCTTCCACCCGGGCCCAGAGGTTGGCACGCCCGGGGACGTACTCGTCGATGGTGCTCTCGATGCCCTGGGTCGCCAGCCACTCGGCCAGAAAGCGTGCCCCGCGGAGCTCGTGGCCAGGCGGATTGATGGTGTCGACCTGGAGATAGGCGGACAGCAGCTCGGCGGTCTCCACGCCGATGGGGGTCCAGTCCACCGTGGCAGGGTCGAGGACCGGGACGGAATCGGCTGCGAGCGCACCGGACAGCGCAGCAGCCAGCAGGACTGGCGCAATCATCGGACCTCCAGGCAGGGGCGGTGGCAGTCGGCTACCATGGCGCGGCTGGGAGCGCGGCCAGGGCTCGCTCCGCCGACACATCGAGAAGGAGGCGAAGATGGGGCATCACAACGGTCACACCGGGGTCCACGCTCTCGTGCTGGCAGCCGTCCTGTCCACGGGCTGCCGCAAGATCGAACCCGCACCCGCGGCCCTCGACCGTCTGTTCCCCTGGTTCTTCACCAAGATCGACGAGGGCAGCGACGAGGAGCTGGCCGAGGGAATCCGCAACCTGCACAAGGCGGGCAAGGTGGCGCAGCTCGAAGACACCGTCGACGGCACCATCTCCAAGCTCACCAAAGACGAGCTGGCCGTGGTCGACCTGCAGAACCGCGACCCTTCGAAGGCCTCCGGCGTGTACATGCTCAACAAGGTCACCTGTGGGCTGCCGCAGCTCGAGCGGATTCTGTACCACAAGCAGCAAGACGACCTCTACGAGGACACCTACGACCGCTACGACCGCACCTTCACCACCGACAAGCAGGCCTACATCGACCGCGACACCGCGGAGCTCAGCTGGGAGGTGGAATACGACGCCACCATCCTCGGCAAGGAGTGCACCTCCACGGTGCTCGCGAAGCTGCGCCGGGTGCCTGTGCTCGACGACGAGCAGTCGCCCTTCGGGCCGGCCCTCATCGCGCGGGCCCACATTCCCCGTCCGGCGCAGTTCAGTGGCGGCAACACCTCTTTGTCGCAGGACTACCAGATCGAGATGTACTACAAGGCCGGAAACGGCGAGATCCTCCATGCCTACGGCATCTGGCGGGAGGCCGACTTCGGCGGGGGCGTCACGAGTGACAACGAAGGCTCCCAGGTGATCCTGCTCAACGAGCTGGCGAAGTGGGACGAGGTCACCGAGACGCTGTGCGAGGAAGGGCGCCCCTGATGTCCATGGTGGTGCTCCTGATGGCGGCCACGGCCTGGGGACGCCCACCAGCGGCGCCCACCGTCTTCGAGTGGCAGGGCCCGGGGGCATCCCAGCCCATCGACGTCACGGTCCAGTGCGGAGACACCGAGGTGGCCCGGTCCACCGGAACCGGCGAGGTCACCCTCCAGGGTGTGCCGGGCCGTGGCGGCGGACGCTGCTCCGCGCACTTCACCGGCCCCATCGACGCCTGGTTCGCACCAGTCCTGGGGGGCACCTCCTACCAGTGCCGCCTGCTCGATGGAGCTGTCTTCTGCAACGGCTGGCAGGCGCCCCCCACCGCGCCTGCCCCACCAGCGGCCGCCCCCAAGCTCGTCGCCACGGTGCAGCCCGTCGCCACTGGAGCGTCCGGGCCCGTCTCGGTGTCCTTCAGCACCCCCGACCTCGCACAGTGGGGGCTGCTCGTCTGCCCCGGGGGCGCCCGTCTCAAGGCCGACTTCGAGCAGGGCAAGGCCGTCTTTGCGGAGGTGCCCGACGAGGACTGCGTGCTGTCCCTGAAGGGTGGAAGACCCGGCCGCTTTGCCGGCGTACGTCCGGGGGACCGACTCGAGTGCGCCGCCACCGGTGAGGTGAGCCGCTGCCACCGGCCCGACGCCGTCCCTCGCACCGAAGCGGCGGTCCCCCGAGCACGGACGGGCAAGAGCTACGCGCCCCAAGGCCCCAAGGAGGAGGCGGCTGCTGGACAGCTCATCATCCGGCTCACCGACCCCAGCCTGTCGAGCGCGGTCGAAGTGAACTGCCCCGGGGGGCACCGGGCACGCAAGGCGTTTTCTGGCGGAAAAGCCGTCCTGGAGGGCATTCCTGCAGAGAGGTGCGTGGCATCCTTCAAGGGCGGCACCCCGGCCCGCTTCGATGGGGTCTCGGGGGGACAGAGCTTCGTCTGCACGCTCACAGGCGTGATGGCGGACTGTTCGGAGTAGCGGCGCCTACTTCTTGTTCCAGGCCTTGTGCGCGTGGCCGGACCAGTCGGGGTAGACCGGCCCGTCCTGCCAGACCACCCGGTAGAGCTGGTAGGTGCCCAGCACGCGCTTGACGTAGTGGCGGGTCTCGCGAATGGGGATGGCCTCGATGTACTCGTCGGTGGGACGGCCGCCCCACTCCTTGGCCCACTTGCCCACATTGCCCTCGCCGGCGTTGTAGGCGGGCACGGCCAGGAAGCTGTTTCCGCCGAAGTAGCGGTGCAGATAGTCGAGGTACCACGAGCCGATGGCGAGGTTGGTCTCGGGGTCGGTGATGGTCTTCGAGTTGACCGAGATGCCCATCCGACCGGCCACATGGCGAGCGGTGGCGGGCATGAGCTGGCTGAGGCCGCGGGCGCCGGCCCAGCTCTTCGCGTCGGGGTTGAAGCTCGACTCCTCCCGCACCAGGGCGTGGAAGATGCGGATGTCGAAGTCGCGCTCCTCGCCCACCTTCTGGGCAAGGTCCCAGTAGCGGTTGGGGTAGGCCTCTCGCAGGATGCGGTCCCGGTCGGGCCCCAGCGTGGTGGGCGGTTGGTGGAGCAGGTACTTGTGGAGCTTGTCGTGGGCGTTGATGGGGTCGCGCAGGCCCTCGATGCCCTTGATGAAGGCATACTCGGAGGGGGTGAGGCTGTCGGTGTCGAGCGCGTCGAGCTCGTTGAGGGCCTCGCCGACCAGTCCGATGCGTACGAGCTGAGAGGCCCGCTGCACGGCTGGCTCGTCGTAGAAGGCCTGGGTGACGGTCCAGTCGCCGAGGGACCCCACCGGCTCGGGCCGCTGGATGGCCGCCACCCGCTCGGGGGCCAGCTCGAAGAGACGGGCCGATGCCAGCAGGCTGTAGAAGCGGGTGGGGTGCTGCTCGCAGAGGGCCATCAGCAGGTCGATGCCCTGCTTCTTGCGGACGGGGTCGGTGGTGAGCACCGTGGGGTTGGCGAAGTCTGGGTACAGGCGCCAGCGCGCGGCCCAGTACTTCGCCCCGGAGACATGGACGGGGTCGGAGGCATAGTCGACCGTGGCCACCATCTGCTCGGCCCAGCGAATCGCAGTGGCCGTGTCACCGGCCTGGTAGGCGGTCCAGGCGAGTCGCCAGAAGCCTTCGGCAGCCAGGTCGCCCTGGGGAATCTCGGTGACCTGACGCGTCCACAGATCGCGCGCCTTGACGTCATTTCCAGCAATCTGGAGGGCCACACCCGCGAGGGCGTAGCCATCGTCGGCCATCGTGTGCTCGGGGTAGAGCGCCGGAATCTTCTGGAAGGCGTTGGCCGCGGAGGTCCACTCCTTCTTGCGCTCGTGGGCCTTGCCGGCGACGTACAGAGCCTTGGCGCCACGGTCTTTGTCGATGCCGGCGCAGCGCGTTCCGGCGGGCACGAGCACACTGGCGGCCTTGGTGACGTTGTTGCGCTTGAAGTGGCTGCGGCCGTAGGTGTACCAGGCGATGCAGCTGGCCTCTGTGGGCTTGGAGAAGCGCGCCGCCTCCTTGTCGTAGAGCTGCGTGGCCGACTCGAAGCGCCAGCTGTACATCAGGCGCTCGGCCCGCATGGCGACCTCGAGGTCGGTGGCCCGGTACTTGGAGCTGGTGTAGTCGGCGGCGAGCGCCTTTTCGGCCTTTCGGCCCGCATTGGAAGTGGGGTAGTGGACCCAGAGCCGTCGCAGGTAGGGGTAGGCCGAGGGCGACCCGATGCCCTTGCGTAGAGCGAGGGCCCACAGGGCCATGTCGGAGCCATCCGAGGGGTCTTCGCGGTTGGCGAGTGCCTCCCAGGCAGCCGTGGCCTCCACCGTGGCACCGACCTTCTGGTGAGACTGAGCGGCCAGGATGCGGGCGCGGGGCCACAGCCGGCTGGACTCCGGAATGCCGTCGAGCAGGGGCAAGGCCTCGACGTGCCGGTCGTTGGCCATCAGCAGCTCGGCCTGGGTGAGGTCGCGGTAGTCGGGCGGTGGTCCCTCGGCCTTCGGGATGACCTCCAGCAGGTGAGCCACCTGGTCGCCCTTCTTTCGGCGCAGCGCGACCCACGCCCGAAGGAAGTCGCGGTCGGGGACCTGCACACCGTGAAGCTTGGAGTCGTCGAGCGCGGCGAGCAGCTTCTCGGCGGTGGCGTGGTCGCGCTTGGCGAGGGCTCTGGCCAGCTCGTCGCTCAGCGGGAGCAGCGGCTCCAGGAAGTCGGGGCCGAGGGTGGCGGTGGGCACCGGCGGGGGGAGGGGAGGCGCGGTGTCCTGGCCGATGGCGGGCTCGGCGTCGGGGTCGAGGTCGAGGGCCGTGGAGGGGCAGGCGACCAGGATGGACAGAGTCGCCAATGCCGCAGCGAGAGGACGCATGGGGGGTCCAGGGCGGGAGGTGACAGGCGGGGTGCGCCGCGGGCGGAGGGAAGCCTGCGGACAGACGGGTGGCTGCGCGGGAACGCGGCCAGCGGGGAGGGTCAGCGTAGTGTGAGGTCGCAACGGCCGCCAATTCTCGTCATCTTCTCGGGCGGGCCATCGAGCTTTCTCGCCTCAGGCGACCCCCCTGGGCTCCATCATCGCGAAGGCCACGCCGCCTCCGATGCCCATGAGGAAGGCCACTCCGATCACCACCCACTGCCGGCGCACCGAGCGGGGGTCGAGCACCGCGCCCATCCGCCTGCGGGTGGCCATGGTGAGGCGCAGCAGCACGAACACGAAGGCCAGCATCACGGCCGGCACCACCCACGCACCCATGGGCAGGCTGCCCCCGTAGACGGTCACCTCGAGGGTGTGCCGCGCGAACAGCATGCCCGAGACGAGGGCCAGGCCGCTGCCGCCCACACTCGGGGGAAAGCGAGTGGGCTGCAGGGGAGGGGACTCGGCGGTGGACTCGGTGTGGTCGTCGGGGGCGCTCACGGGGACCTCGCAGGAACCGCCGGCCTATTGCACCGGGCGACCGTCGACCAGGGAAGCGTGGTGGTGGGACTTCTGCACCCCGTCCGGCCCGCATCTACTCCCAGGTGTAGATGCCGCCGTCGATGTGGCCCACGAACGGCTCGCCTCGGGTGGGCTCGGCTTCTTCGAGCACCATGGTGCCGCCCAGGTAGGCCACGAAGTCGTACTCCAGGCCGAGCGCATCGTCGGAAATGAGCAGGTAGCCGGCGTTGTGGATAAGGTCCATCGACTTCGCCGAAGGCTCCACCTCCCCCTCCCAGATCTCGAAGTACAGCGTGTAGCGGGTGCCGCCAGCCACCTGTCCTTCGAGCACCACAAGGGCGGAGCCTCCGTCGCCGTTCTGGGCGATGGTGCCGCTCTGCTCGAAGACGAAGCTCTCGTCGCCCAGGGACAGGGTGAGGTCGAGCTCGCCGGTCTCCAGCACCGAGTAGAAGCCGCCGGTCGCCCACTCGGTGGAGAAGTCCGCGCTGTAGCTGCCCTCCTCGTCGGCGCAGGTCAGGGCCTCGCTGTCCCCCCGCAGTCGCTCGGGACCGTCGGAACGGGCGTCCTCGACGACCTCTCGTCGCTCCACCAGGGCCCGCTCCACGGCGTCCACGCTCCGCTCCCAGGTGCGCACGTCCCCCTCCGGCACATGGGGTCCGACCACGGCGGTCATCTCGTCGACCCGCGCAGCGAGGGCGTCCTCATCCCACACCGTATCCAGCAGCTCATCGAGGCGTGCCAGGTAGAGCGCCTGCCCCTCGGGGTGCTCGTAGATGCGACGGGCGAGGTGGCCTGTGGCGAAGACGCTGTTGTTGGGGGAGCCGAAGTCCCGCCAGTTGTCGCGGAGGATGTCGTCGGTGCCCCAGGGGATGAAGTGGAAGCGGTGTCCATCCATCGGGTCGGCGTAGATGTAGAAGTTGTTGGTGTTCGAGGCATAGCCGTCGCGGTGCCAGACCAGCACCTCCATCGCCCAGAAGGTGAGGTAGGCGTCGAGGTCGATGACGGCGTCGAGTTCGTCGAGGAGCACGTCGTCGTCGGCTTCGAGCGCGGCCACGAGGGCGTCCACCCGCGACCAGTCCTCCGACTCGTCGTTGGACTTGGGCTCCAGGGTGCCGATGCGCTCAGGGGTGAAGTCGGTGAGCGTGCCTTCGTAGAGGTCGCCGCTGCCGTCGCCGAAGGTGCGGGAGAGGAAGGCGGGCTTTACGGGCTCGATGTTGACGTAGACACCGAGGTCTTCGCCGTTGACCTCCATGGTGGCGAAGTTGCAGCGGGGGGCGTGTACGCCAGCGTCGTTGAACAGGCTGTAGCCGATGCACTGCCGGATGATGGCCTCGTCGGACACCGCGTTGTTGAGGGTCATGCGCTCCATGCCGCCGAAGTCGAGGTCGTCGTCGTACTCCACGAAGTCGAGCTTCAGCGATGGCCGCTCGGTGCTCAAGGAGCCGATGAAGCCCTTCTTTCGCACGTCGACGGGACGGAGCACCTCGCCGTCGATGGTGACGGTGCCCTCGAACCAGGTGTAGGGGCTGCCGAAGGGCTCCGACAGGCAGTCGCCGCTGAGGAGGTCGAGGAGGTTGCGAGTCTCCCAGCGCAGGCTCTCCCAGTCGTCGGGGTCGAGCTCCACGGACACGGCAAGTACGCGGTCGAGGGCGTAGACGGCGTCGGTGGGGTCGTCGTAGCCGTCGCCGGTGTCTGCGCTGTCCCCCGTGTCGGCTGGGCCGGTGTCTTCGGCAGGGTCGGGAGAGTCGGTGGACTTGCCCGGTCCGGCTGGGGCGCAGGCGGACAAGAGGGCCATGGACAGCAGGCATCGGGCAGGGCGCATGGGACCTCTTGGGGAACGGGAGCCTTGGACACGCGGGCATACCCGTTGTGAAACACATGGTCACATGCTGTTGACAATCCGGCAGAGCAGTGACGCAGAGCGGGGTCTGGTGGGACGGCAGCGACACGCTGGCGGACGGGGCTCCGCAGACGTGCGAGAACGCGTTCTCGTCCGACCGAACCGCAGGACCACCCGAAGCTGGACCCCACCATGCCCGCCTCTGTGCCCACGACCACACCCGTGCCCCATCGCTACAGCAACGTGCGCCTGCGGGACCTGTCCTGGAACTTCGTGATTCCCTTTGTGCTCGTGCATGTGGGTTGCTTCGCGGCCATCTGGACCGGCGTCCACGTCGAGACCCTCATCGCGGCCTTCGTGCTCTACGCGCTGCGCATGTTCGGCATCACGGCCGGCTATCACCGCCTCTACAGCCACCGCGCCTACCACATCCCCTCGAAGGCTCTGCGCTGCGTAATGTGGTTCCTCGCGACATCGTCGGCCCAGCGACATGTGCGCTGGTGGGCCTCTCACCACCGCAACCACCACCGCTACAGCGACACCCCGGCCGACCTGCACTCGCCCCGCCACACGGGCTTCTGGTCGCACATGGGCTGGCAGTACCACAAAGACGCCGCCCCTTGGGATCCCAACCTGCTCAAGGACTTCGACCGCACCTTTCCCGAGCTCAAGACCATCGACCCCTATGCGTGGGTGAGCCCGTTGGCGCTCGTGGCCCTGTGTACGGCCATCTGGGGCGCGGAGGGTGCGGCTGTGGTGTTCTGCTGGAGCACAGTTGCGAACTGGCACGTCACCTTCACCATCAACTCCATCAACCACATCTGGGGCACCCGGCCGTTCGAGACCACCGACGACAGCCGGAACAACGCGCTGCTGGCCATTCTCAGCTTTGGTGAGGGCTGGCACAACAACCACCACGCCTTTCAGGCCTCTTGTCGTCAGGGCCACACCTGGTGGCAGGTCGACATCACCTGGATGGTGCTCAAGCTCGGCGAGAAGCTCGGATTGGTGACGAAGATGAAGGTCCCGCCCGCCCGCGCCATGGCCCGCTGGCAGAGCTGAGCTCGTGCATCAAGCGGCGGCTTCCGACCCAACGCAGACCGGACCACACAGCACGAAGGTGGTGCCTTGTCCGCGCACGCTGGTGACCGTGAGGCTCCCGCCCTTGTCTTGAAGTGAGCTGCGGGCAGCGGCCAGACCGACCCCGCGTCCCGCCGCTTCGCCCACCGCGTCGCGGGTGGACAGGCCCTTGGCGAAGATGAGCTGCAGCACGTCGTTGTCGCTCGCATGTGCGGCCTGCTCCGCGGTCCAGCGACCCTCCGCCACGGCCTTGCTGCGCAGGCGCCTCAGGTCGACCCCGGCACCATTGTCCGAGACCTCGACGCGAAGGCGCTCGGCGCGGCTCACCCCGATGTCCACGCGCAACACCGCATCGGGGCTGGCCGCATGGGTGACTGCGTTGGTGAGCAGGTGGGTGAGAGCCTCGTCGACCAGCTCCGCCTCGTCCTCGTACAGGTCATCGCCATGAATGGCGACCTCGACGCAGCGGTCCTTCTGGTTGGCGAGGCGACCCGCGGCCTCGGCCTGATGGGCCAGCACATCCGCTGCCGGCCGGGCTGTGAGCGCCCGCATCCGCTCCGCGGTCTGGCAGTCCACCTGGGCCATGAGCGTGCGGAAGGAATCGCGGTCGACCACCACCTGCTTCGCCGCCTCGCGCAAGCCGAGCACATCGGCCACGTCGGCGGCCTGCTCGGAGAAGCGGGCGCGCACGGCGGAGAGGGACGGGCGCTCCCCGTCCTGAATGGCGTCCTCGATGGCGTGGATGTCGGCGGCCACCTGGTGAAAGGCGAAGATGCGGGAGATGCCCTTGAGGGTGTGGAGCGGACGCACATGTTCGGGGCCAGCGGTGTCGCCGCACAGGTCGAACAGTCCCTCGGTCTCTCGGCGGAAGCGTTCGAAAGCCGCCGGAGAGCGGGCCGCCATGCTCAGGCGGTCGATGCGGGCCTTGGCAGACTGCTGCTCAGCCTCCGCGCGGGCCGTGTCGGTACGGTCGCTGACCTGCACCAGAACACGCGACAGTTCACCATCTTCACCGGTGACCGGTCGGAAGGAGGCCTCCAGCGAGCGGTCACCCACCTTGAAGCGGCTGGGCAGCATGGCCACCGTCTCGTCGAAGGGACTCCAGAAGCTGTCATCCCAGAGCAGCTCGCGAACCATGCGGGTGGTGGAGTCGGCGATTCCGGCGTAGCGACCCAGCAGCGTCTCGATGTCACCGACCTTCTCGGAGCCACGCAGCACACGGCCGAGGGCCTCGGACCGTGCACCCGACAAGGCCCCGGAGCGGTCGAAGGAGACCAGGCCGACCTCCAGCGCAGCAAGCAGAGCCACCTGGTCTGCCCGTGCGGCCTCCACCTCATCGAGTGCGGAGGCCAGCTCGGCGGTGCGGTCGGCCACGGTCTGTTCGAGGCCTTCGTTGAGCCCGGTGACCTCGTCCTGCTTGCGCCCCCCCAGTGCCGCGAAGCCGCCGAGAAAGAGGGGGGCCGACAGAATGATCCAGATGAGCGGGTCGCCCGTGACGGCCGCCAGGGCCCCGTCGTAGCCGCCCTGGGCCGCCCGGATCCCGACGGCCATCACTGGAAAACACACCCCGAATGCCGCGCCGTAGGCAGCCCAGACACGGGTCGCAGTCGACAACATTTCCACCTCCATCGCGTCGGGGAACGGATCGGAGGCGACCGAGGTGAGGGACGAGCGCCGATTTAATACTGGCCGAGAATGGTGACTATCACGCAACCCAGGGCAAACCCGTACGGGGGTCGGGACATCCGATATCACATATCGATGTAGTCTTGCCGCAGGGGAGGGAATCATGCCCACCATGCTCGCGCCGCTCGTGCTCATCGCCGCCACCGCGATGGCCGATGCCACCCGCCACATCCAGCCGGACTCGCTGCGCGTCGGGGGCGGACTGCCCCTCACACTCGGGCCTTCCACCACGGACTTCGGCAACCAATACGGTGTGGTCGACGGTCGGGCCTACGAAGCGGTGCTGCACACCACCGATCTCCGCCTGCCCCTCCAGTTTCCATCCGGCCTGCGCTGGGAGCCCGAAGGCGGGCTGTTCTTCGCCAACGACGGCGAGGAGCGCATCCACTCCCTCAAGGGCGTGTCCCACCTGTCCAAGCACTGGACCGTCGGACGCAAGGGCAGCGCCCACGCTGGCGGCTCGCTCGGGGGCATCCACACGGCCGACTGGTACGACTCCGACGGCTGGATGGACTGGCTGTTCGGTGGCTTCATCGGCGGGGAGGTGTGGGTGGTCGACAACCTCTCCCTGTCGCTGGAAGGCGGCCTGCTCGCCGTGTCGACCCCCGGCAGCGACCAGCGCATGCTTGCGCTCAACACCCAGGGCAAGTTCATCGCCCGGGTGTGGTTCAACTGAGCCCCAACCCGACAACGACCTCTACTGCACCATCTTGAACTCGATGCGCCGGTTCCTCGCCCGCCCTTCCCGGGTGCCGTTGTCGCCCACTGGCCTCGACTCACCGTAGCCCTTGGCGGCCAGCCGGTCGCCGGCCACCCCGCTGTCCACCAGGTAGGCACGCACCGCCTCCGCCCGGGCCTGTGACAGCGCGAGGTTGGCGGCGTCGGCGCCCTGACTGTCGGTGTGGCCCTGGATCTCGAGCCGCACGTCGGTGTACTCGCGCAGGGTGGCCACCGCCTTGTCCAGCACCGCATGCGATCTCCGGTCGAGCGCGGCGCTGCCGGTCTCGAAGTACACCCCCTCGATTGTGCCCACGAAGGCCTTGACCTCCTCGGGCACACAGCCGTCGTGGTCGGCGAGGCCCGGCACGTCAGGGCAGGCGTCGGTCGGGTCGGCCACACCATCCCCATCGCGGTCGGCGCATCCGGCGTGCGCGGCCTGCCCCGGGGTGTCGGGACACGCGTCGTCGGCGTCGAGCACGCCGTCCTTGTCGCGGTCGAGCACTGGACAGCCGCCGCTGTCGGTCGGCCCCTCCTCGTTCGGGCAGCGGTCGTCGTCGTCGAGGAGTCCGTCGCCGTCGGTGTCCTTGGGGGCAGGGGGTGGGGGCGCCGGGTCACCCTTCCACAAGTCCACCCCAAGTCGGAGCTCCACCAGAGGGTTGCCGAATTTCGTGGCGCCGTCGGTGGTGGCCAGCCGTCCTTCCACCCGCCAGGTCGCCGACTCGGCGAACCGCCGTCGGTAGCCGATGCCCACGCGCGCGATGGGGTCGATGTCGGCGCCGGGGGCGCTGGTGAGCATCGTGTAGGAGCCCAGGCCACCGAGCAGGAATGGTGCGGCCCTCTTGTCGTCGTTCAGGTGCCACACGGCGTCGGCGTCGACCTGCAGGGCGAACCAGCGCAGATCTGTGGTGGTGCCAAGGGGGACGCCCGAAGCCCCGAGCTCGAGTCCCAGGCGCGGACTCGCCGCATAGCCGAGACGTGCGCCGAAGTGGGCGAAGGGACCGCTGGACAACGCGATGTCGTGATCTGGCCGGTGGCTGGGGAAGTCCCACACGCCCAGCGGGATGGTGGTACCGAGGTGAGCGCCGCCATAGAGCTGACGGTCGGGCCAGGCCGCGGCAGCAGGGGCGGAGACACCCAGGAGCAGGCCGACAAGGCAGGCCTTCGAGGCCGGAGCAGCAGACATTCGGTCACCGATAGAAGAAGGTTCTCCCACTGGATACTCGCCGCTACTCACCGTCCTCTATGGATATGGGTGTATTTGTATTCTGCCGGTAAGGGGTGGGACTGTATGGCAGGAGAAAGGGGGGGATTCAAGTGACATATGGACGCATATGGGTGGACAGAGCGGACATATGGGGCAGGGATGGAGCGGAAGCGGCCGGAGGCCGGCCCCGTAGGGGCCAAGCGGCCCTGGGGTGCCCGGAGCTTGCGAGGGCACGCCAGGTTCTCGGCCGCGCGCTGCAGCGAGAGCCCGTTCGACCGGAGGGAGAGCCCCCCCCAGAAATGAATGCGCCCCGAGTCGAGCGACCCGGGGCTGCGGTAGTGGCGCCCCCGACAGGATTCGAACCTGTGGCCTACCGCTTAGGAGGCGGTTGCTCTATCCAACTGAGCTACGGAGGCAGGTGGCTGCAGGACTGGCCTGCGGACCGCGCTCGTGTACCGGCCCGAGACGCACCCGGCAACTGGCGAGGCCTTTCGTTATACTCGGGCCGGTGACTGGCGAAGTCGCCGAGGTCTGCCTTTCTTGGAGAGTCCGATGGCCCCACACGCTCCTGCCCTCACGCGCCCCGCTGGATACCGTCTCGCGGCCGTGACCGGCTTGCTCGCGCTGTCGGCCTGCCGCAGTGACATCAACATCGTCACCAAGCAGCCCACCGAAGAAGAAGAGCCCGTCGAGGTGGTCGAGTTCACCAACGACTGGGGACAGTGGCTGAGCATGGATGTGCTGCCCGACGGCCGCCCCATCGCCGCCTTCTACGACAACACCGAGGGCGCGGTGGGCTTCGCGATTGCCGAGATCGACGCCGACGGCACCGTGACCTGGACCTACGAGGAGCCCGACGGCTACCCCGATGCCGGCGGCCTCGACCCGGGTGACCGCGGCAAGTACGTCGACATGGCCGTTGCCCCGAACGGCGATGTCTGGCTCGCCTACCAGGACCTCCAGAACGAGAACCTGCGCTACGCGCGCCGCTACTTCCTGTCGGGCATCTGGGAGAACGGCGTGGCCGACGGTGGCAGCGGACCGGAGACGGCATCGGGCTACTTCGCCACCATCGCGCTCGACAGCGCAGGCAACCCCGTGGTCGCCCACCACGACCAGGGCAGCGGCGAGCTCCGGGTGGCCCACTGGCAGGGCGTGGCCTTCTCGGGCGCGGTGCTGGATGCCGGCGATGCGCCTGAAGTAGAAGAAGGCGCCGACCCGATTGCCGCGGATGTGGGCGAATTCCCGAGCCTGCAGATCGTGAACGGCGTCGAGTACATCGCCTATTACGACAAGGCCAACGGCGACCTCAAGCTCGCCCGCGGCACCTCCGGCGCCTACACCGTGGAGGTGGTGGCAGACGAGGGCGATGTGGGTGCCTGGGTCGACCTCACCATCGACAACGGCACGATGCACATGGCCTACCACGACGTGGGCAACCAGGACCTCCTCTACACCGTGGGCGAGCCCGGCAGCTTCTCCACCGAGGTGGTCGACGACGACGAGTATGTGGGCGCCGACACCGACGTGCTGATCGTGTCGGGCAGCCCACGCATCGCCTACTTCGACGGCCACAACAACGACATGAAGGTGGCCTCCCGCGTGGGCGACGGCTGGGACCTCGCCACCGTGGCGGGCGACTCGGGCGCACTGGGCTTCTTCAACGAGCTCATCGAGGTGGGCGGGCGCGTGTACGCCGGCTGCTACGACTACTCGGAGCGCACTGTCTGGTTCTCGGTTCTGAACTGAGATGAGCCTCGTACTGCTCCTGCTCGCCTGGGTTGGCGCCTGGGCCGGCACGCTACAGGTTGAAGTCCTCGACATCGGGCAAGGTGACGCGATTCTGCTCACCTCGCCCGCCGGCAAGCATGTGCTCATCGATGGCGGCACCGGCCGCCGCAACATGGTGCGCATCCTGCAGAACCGTCAGATCGAGTCCATCGACCTGATGGTGAACACCCATGCCCACGCCGACCACATCGGCGGCCTCGACGAGGTTCTCGCCAACTACCCCGTCAAGGCCTACGTCGACTCGGGGATGCCCCACACCACCGAGGCCTACCGCAAGGTCATCGACCTCGTGGAGAGCAAGGGAGTGCCCTACAAGGCGGTGCGTGCGGGCCAGGTGTTTCGGCTCGACGACGGCATCAAGATCGAGGTGCTGGGCCCGGAAGAACCGCTGCTCACCGGCACCCGCTCCGACCTCAACTCCAACTCCGTCATCACGCGCATCACCCACAAGAAGGTGTGCTTTCTGCTGATGGGCGACGCCGAGCTGGAGACCGAACACCGCGTGCTGGAGCACGGCATCGAACCCTGCGAGGTGCTCAAGGTGGCCCACCACGGGTCTCGCTACGCGTCCAGCAAGAAGTTCCTCGCCGCAGTGCAGCCCGAGTGGGCGGCCATCAGCGTGGGGCGAAACAACCGCTACAAGCACCCTGCCCCCGAGGCGGTTCGCCGGCTCGAAAAGGCTGGGGCCAAGGTGCTGCGCACCGACCAGATGGGTCGCATCCTGTTCGAGTCCAACGGCCGCAAGGTCGAAGTCTTCGTGTCGCGGCTATCCGACGAGGTCACGCTGCCCCCCGGGGTCACCCAGAAGAAGGCTCCGAGGGTCGAAGAAGGGGCCCCACCGCTCGTGAACCGCAAGAAGGGCGAGGGCCACCTGGCCGACCACATGGGCGGCATGCCAAAGCTCGACAAGCTCAACCCGCCCGACAAGCCTGGTGAGGGAGCCAAGGCGATGCGCGACAAGGTGGCCGCTGCACAAGCCGCAAAGACCGCGGCTGGCACCGTGCCCGACGGCAAGATCGATCTCAACACGGCCACGGCGGAAGAGCTCACCGCCATTCCGGGTATCGGCCCCGCGAAGGCTGCCGCCATCGTCGCGCACCGCGATGCGAAGGGGCCCTTCACGAGCATTCACGACCTTGACGCCGTGCCCGGCATCGGTCCCGCCACGCTCAAGCAGCTCGAAGCCCACGCCGCGGTGGCCACACCCGCCCCCTGACACTGGAGCCCACGATGCCCGCCCCCCGCATAGTCGTCGACCGAATTGAAGGCGACGTCGCTGTTCTGGAGGTCGGCGGGCGTACCGTCGACGTGCCCGCCAGCCTGCTCCCGGAGGGCGCCCGCGAAGGCAGCGAGCTCCAGCTCACCATGGTCGCCTCGTCCGGCGACGACCTGAAGGCCCGGCTCGACCGCATGCAGTCCAGCAGCGGCATCAGCGACGACTTCACGCTGTAGGAACCGTCCTTCGACCCCTCTCAAGGAGACCGGCATGTCCCTGCTCTCGCGCTTTGCAGGCCTCGCCCTGTCGTTGGCAGTCGCCCTTGCGCCCTTGTCGGCCTGGGCCGGCATCAACGTGAACACCGCCTCCGCCGCCGAGCTGGAGTCGCTGCCCGGCATCGGTCCGTCCAAGGCTGCGGCCATCGTTCAGTACCGCACCGACAACGGCCCCTTCACCTCGGTCGATGCGCTCACCAACGTGCCCGGAATCGGCGCGAAGACGGTGGAGTCGCTGCGCTCGGAGGCCGAGGTGGGCGACGGCAGCACGGTGGCCAAGGGGGCGCCGTCGTCGTCTGGTTCGGCCTCTTCCTCGGCCTCGAATGCGGTGAACATCAACACCGCCTCCGCGGGTCAGCTCGACAGCCTGCCGGGCATCGGTCCCTCCAAGGCGGCTGCCATCGTGGCCGACCGCGACGCCAACGGTCCCTTCTCGTCGTGCGACGAGCTGAGTCGGGTCACCGGTGTAGGCGCCAAGACCGTGGCCACGCTCAAGCCCTCCTGCAAGACCAGCGACTGAGCCCGCATCACGGCTGGGCGGCGATGGCCTCCCACGCCGACTCGGCCTGTTCCTGGGCGGATGCGCGCTCCACCTTCATGCCCATGTTGGTGTCGTAGCGCACGTTCTTGCCCTTCTTTCGATGCTGGCGGGTCCACGCGCCAAATGCGGGACCGGGCGGCACGAGGTGGTGGGGCTTCTTGCCGATGAGGTCGGTGCGGCCCCACGCCCGCAGGGCCTCGCGCACATGGGGGGCCTCCTCGCGCTTCCAGTAGAACAGCAGGGCGCGCTGGCGGGAGCGCTCGCGGTCGCCCTTGGCCACATAGACGGGCTCACGGGTCTGGGGGTCCATGCCGGTGACGTACATGGCGGTGGCGAGCGTGGACGGTGTGGGCATGAACATCTGCACCTGCCGCGGACGCAGGCCCTCCTTCTTCATGTAGAGGGCGAGGTCGATGCAGGCCTCGGGGCCCGTGCCGGGATGGGCGCATTGGAAGTAGGGGACGACGAATTGCTTGCGTCCGGCGGCCTTGTTCGCGGCCTTGAAGCGCTCCATGAAGGCCGAGAAGTGCTCGATGGCGGGCTTCTTCATCTTCGCGAGGGCATCAGGGCTGGCGTGCTCCGGGGCCACGCTGAGCTGACCGGGCGTGTGGTGCAGGGCGAGCTCCTCCACGAACTCGTCGTCGAGGGACGCGAGGTCGTAGCGGATGCCCGAGTTGACGAAGACGTGCTTGATGCCGGGCAGCTCGCGCACCTCCCGCAGCAGCTCGAGGTAGGGCTTGTGGTCGGTGCCGTAGAACTTGCAGCGCTTCGGGTGCAGGCAGGACACCCGCCGGCAGACCTTGTTGGCCGCTTCGTCCTGGCAGTTCATGTGGAACATGTTGGCGGTGGGGCCGCCGAGGTCGCTCACGATGCCCTTGAAG
>ENA-OWNT01002774-OWNT01002774.1-seawater-metagenome-genome-assembly--contig:-NODE-2774-length-17601-cov-3.961538_pt1 | contig 17601 bp, 14 predicted proteins | sample MGYA00238136_ERZ651165 | MGnify/ENA primary metagenome ERZ651165 (study PRJEB26861, sample SAMN08777766) | seawater metagenome | isolation source: coastal seawater | place: USA: Florida | collected...
ACGACGACGACGACGACGACGACGACGACGACGACGACGACGACGACGACGACGACGACGACGACGACGACAACGAAAGACCACCAAGGACAAAAACGGCTGGTCACCGGTCACCGGTCATCGGTCATGGGTCAGCCAGCCGCAGCTGCCTACAAGAGTATTGCCCATTCTCACCCACAAATAGAACACCAACGAATCATGTACACAAATCGACCATAACTGCGGGAATCCCACAAAACATAACGCCCCAATATTGACTTCATAAGAGAAGTGCCCATAACGCATTACTATCACGAAATTATGATGGTGGCGAACGGTGAACGGTGGTCGCCGTCTTCTGTGTTGGCGTTCGTTCGTTCGTTTGTTCGTTCGTTCGTTCGTTCGTTTGTTCGTTCGGTCGATGTTCGTTCGTCGTTCGTCGTTCGTCGGTTCGTCGTGCGGCGCCGTTTACGGGACGACAGCAGCGTGACGACTCGATCAACACGCCGCTTTTGACGCGTCGTCACGCCGCTTTGACAAAACGTCATGGCGTGTGGCGTGTGGCGTGTGCGTACGCGTTTCGGACGGCATGGGAATAATCTTTGATGCATCGCCCCAGCTAAATGCGCTGTGGAGTGGGCCAGATCGTGTGTACACGTGAAATGATGTGAGCGTTGTGTGGTTGCATGGCGCTGTGTTTGTGTGTGCATTGCGGTTGGTTTTCTGGCAATGGCGGAATCGTCGGAGCGGTCGGTGGTCGTCGCGTTGCGTGCTCGAACTTTGACGCTGGCTGTCTTGCTCTGTGCCGGCAACTAGTTCGTGCTCGCTTCTTCGTGTAGAAGCGATATTGTGAGGGAAAGAAAATGCGGGTTAAAAAGAATAATTAAAATGAGGCAGAGATTAAGGAATGGCTGCGAATGACGCGAAGCATGCGTGGTTAGTGTTATAGATAGGCACGACGACGTGTAAAATTGTCGCAGAAGCATGCTTGCGATAATGCACGCGACACTCGCATCGTGCTAAGTCAATGCCTGTAAGTGGGAAGTGATCGAACTAAAATGGAACCTGAAGAGTTCCCATGCTTTGAAAGTGGCGACTCCTCGAACTCAACCGCGCTTGACAGTTGTGCTCTTAACGTGAAACTACTGCGTCAAAAAATCGCACCGGGGTATCGCAAACAGTCATGGTTCAGGAAGTTGAAGGATCAACTCACTGCGGGTGACAATGCGTCTGTGTCCGTCCCGATTCGCGAGCTCCACTACGACTCACGTAATGCACACGTCGCAGTCCCCTCGCGGAGGGCGAACACAAGAGCGCGGATACATTTTCGAACGCCGGCAGAAGACGTGGAACTGGAGCATATTGCATCGATTGCTGCAGCCGGGGCCGAAACCGGCAAGAAAATGCGTGCCAAGCAAAAGAAAATGCATGAGCATTCGAACAAAGCAACATTTGCTCAGAGTGGCAGTGATTTTAGCATCATCCATTGTTCGGCCAAGGACGGCTGCCCGCCTCGACATCGGGTTTCCGCAGCGGTAGTTTTCGAAGTTGGCGGTGCTTCTCGTCAAGTGACGCGCAACCACCAAAGCCCACTACGCGCACTTTTTCACTCTGGCGAAAAAGCAGAGGCGTGGAGTGCTGCATCGGCAGCGTGGTCGCAATCTGCTGGCTCCTCGTCCTCCTCGCCGAAGAAGATTCTACATCCCAAAGGCAAAGGGCAACATGTGTGTGTCGCGATTGGAACTGCGGCTGGCTTGGTGTTGGTTTATGAATTGGTTGATGACGACTGGCACCTTGACAACTGGTCTTCTGTGGGCAAGCGGCCTAAATGCGCACATGGACACCCGATGATGGCTTCAAACTATCTGCTCGGCGGGTATGCGGACGGTTGGCACTGCGATAAATGCGGCCGTGGGTGGGCGGAGCAAGGCCCAGCGCGATGGTTCTGTCAAATTTGTGAAGCCGACGTTTGTTTCAGTTGTCACCCCGTTCCGCCCGCGCCGGCCACAGTTGGTCGCAGATGGAAGTTGCGGCGGTCCGTTCAAACTGTGAACGTGGGAATTTCCGTCCTTCACTTTGCTGCCGCAAGCAAAATTTTGTTGGCCGGCACGAGCAATGGAACCATTGTGGTCGTGGATGTCAACATTGATCCCGGTGATGTTTCGGATCACAAACCGCTCAACGGCGGTCATCGAAGAATTGTCTCGTCCCTCACCGGGCAACGTGCCGTTACCAGTGTTTCATCCATCCGTAGTTCTCCTAGTTGTGTCTGTGCCACATTGGGACAGCAAAAAATAACCCAGCCTGATGCGGGTTGTCCTGTTCAATCTGGACGGCTTGCCATTCTCGACATTGCGAGTGACAAGATATTGAAAATCGTTTCTTTCGATGGAGCAATTCCGTCGGTGCTGTGTCGACTGCCACCACCACTCGTCTCTGCATCACACGCCGCGGATACAAGTTCGGCCTTGGCAGCGATAGCTGCTGCAGCCGCGTCCGGTGCAACACCAACTTCGCCACAACCAGCTTCCTTCCGTACTCGAGATAATTCATTTATCGTTGGTGATTCGGCTGGCAGCCTGCATCGATGGAGGTTCAGTTTGCAGAAACTGGCATCTAACCCAATGTATCGAGGTTCCATGGTACGAGTATGGTCGCACGGCAATTCAAGTTCTGATACAGCTCTGGAGGTTGTTCAAATACAGTGCCTGCGGTTGTCCGAGAAAGGTTTTGTGAGCGTGCAATCACGTGCGGCAGACGGCAGTTTGAGCACAACCCGACGGCAACAGCGAAGGCTCTACTTCTTCGTTGGGGTAGGTGACGCGTTTCTTTGTTGGTTGCGAAAGATTTTATGTTTTTGCTGCTGGTTGGCTTCTCTTCACGTAGCCCTATATTGTGTTTGTAGTTGGGCACACGGCGTTCCCAGTGGTCCAGCAATCGAATCGAATGCGTTTGTATTTTGCGTGGAGAGAGTGACGATTCGCATGGTGCTTCAGCAGCGACACCATTGGTGATGCTACACAAAATCATGTCTGATCTTCAAGTGTCCACTCAGCGGTTTCCGTCCATGCAATCTTCGCCTCTGTGTTCAACTTTTCATGTGCATATCGTAAGTGATCGTATCGTGATTGTGGTGATACATTTTTGCACCAGCCAGTTCACGAGCGAGTACGTCGTAGGCCAAGAGTGCTTGGGAAGAAGCTGACGAGGGCACCGTCGCTAGTTCAGCTACGGAAGATGCCCGATTGCTAGCTGCTCACTTAGCCCAGCAGGCACGAAAGGACCAAAGTGAACGGCGGCCATCACGATTTTCGTTCTCTGGCGCCGCAAAGCCTGACACCGTGGCAGCTGCCGCAGAAGCTGCGGCAGCAGCTGCAGCAGGCCTTGCGGTGGTTGCTACGGCTACACATTGTACCCTCACTCTTGGTACTACCATTGGGCAGATTGTTCGCATGACATTTGACATTGCGGAATTGAATGAGGCGGCTGATCAGAGTCTTTCTAGAAACTCCATCGATTCAGTTCCGCAAGACATTAATGATGCCGACGACCAAAATCCATTCTCTGCTGCGCCCTCCAGTCTGAATCCGTTTGATGATGGTGGTGATGAGGACGACAAACTAAACGGCATTCAAGAGACGGAAGGATCATGCCAAGAATTCGCGATTACGGTCGACACACAGTTGTCGATCCAACGCAGCGAATTGCTTGCGTTGAGGACGCAAGCTGCCGACGAACTGGCGTCACCATCACTGTCGGACGGTCGGTTTCGATCGCCAACGTCCAGTTCGATGCCCGCGCAAGATTGTCCTCCGTTGAGAAATTATATTGCGGTTGACTCGGTTGGTAGTTCACAGGCGTACAATGGAGGTGTACTTCGTTTCATATTATATCGACTGATTGATGCAGGCGGGACTTCTTGCGCTGTATATTCCGGAGGATCGTCGCGACGACGAAGCGACCGCTGTTACTGTACGCTTCTTTGGTGCCGCGGCATTTTCAGTCGCACCGTGTGCCTGTTTTTATTGTAGTCTTGAACACGTAGGCTTTGCAACTTGAAGCTGTTGCAGAAGCAGAGCGCGTCGCGGCGAAAGATGCTGTTCAAAAACAGAAGAAACTGCACAAAGAAGAGCAGCGAGCACAGCGGCGCAAGAAAGCTCAAGGAGTGCTGTCACTCTTTCATTTGGACGGTGGGGATGAGTGCAAATTGAATGCACCCTCACAATCCTTGAGCCTTTTCTGTTGTTGTGCAACAACAGGTTTTGAAAAAATGGTTCATAAAGGGTCGAGTAAACTCGCAAAACACATGAAACAGAAAGCTGCGAGCACGAAACACAAGAAGGGAGATTCGGTGACCACTGCTCCAAGTTTAGAGTATGGAAATTTGATTCTTGACTTGACATCAACAAAGTGTTGGTTGTACTGAAAGCACCGCTTGCTTGTTTGTTATGTGTGTAGAAGTACTTTGGGCTTGCTATCGGCGTCAGAGCTTGAGCGTCGGGAACGTCTTAGGGCCTCAGCAGAGGTTTTCAACCAAGATCCTCTGTTTGCCGTGCGGTACGCGTTAACGGAACAACTCCACATCATCGATCATGGCCGAGCTGCTCTCGCACGGTATTTGCATGAATGCGGGGGACTACATCGCTCAGCAGTGTGTGATTTGCTGGCGCGTTGCTCCGTGGCTGGCCTAGCGCTGTTCAATGAGTACGCAGCACGCGTTCCTGGAATGAAAGGAGTGGATGTTGGTACCGGAATGAAGTCGTTCTTCCGGCGGTTGGCAATCAAAGGAAAGGGTGACGCATTTTCAAAATCGAACGGTGACTGGTTGTTTGACGGGGCGTTCAAAAGTTGGAGTTGGTATCCGTCGCTATTTTTGTTTGCGCGGTGGTTCAAGCTTCGAAATCCCCTGCTCTTCTGCACTGAACGGCAGCTGTACTTGATTTGCAACTGCTTTGTGGACTTCAGTATATCCAAACTTGGCCCAACTGCAACCGCTTTCTTGCAAGCGAAGGCGAAAGCGAAAGCGAAGGCGAAAGCGAAAGCGAAGGCGGCGAAACAGCAAGCTGCTTCCATCGCGGTTTCAGCACCAAATACGCCCGAAGTTAAATCACCACTGGCAAAATCAACCGAATCAGTGGCAACATTTTTTGAAAGTGTTGGTAAATCGCTTCGCGAATCCTTTGAAGCGCCCGCTGTGACGGCATTTTTGTCCCCGTCTTATGAACCAGATTTGGTTCGGGCCATCAAAGTCTTGCGATGCCAGAACCAACATGACTTGGTTGCTTTTGAGACTCCGGCGTCGACGTACAAATGCAGCGCGTGTCACATTGACCAATTGTTGGGATCCCCAATGGCAGGCTGCAGCGAATGCGAGTATTACATGTGTTTACCTTGTGCAAAAACTCAAGAAGCTGCGACGTCGCTGGCTGCGCAGACAAATCGGGATCCCTCTCATGACCTGACGAATGAGCGGGAGCACACCGGCACACACATGCCAGCCAAAGTGCCAACCCCTCGTTCTTTGCAGCGCAAGACATTTGCAGGATCTCCGTTGCTGTCCGTGGTATCACGTGCTCGATCCAACGGGGTTGGTGTGCAAGATTCCGTGGAGTTTGTTGTCGCACCACATTTCGATATCGTTGGCCGCGATGTAGCTGCATTTGTGGAGAACGACGCCTTCATTGATTTTGTGCGGGACGTACTGTTCGTCGTGGAGAATGTGATGGAAATTCGCAGCTATCACTTCCGGCTGTGTCCCAGTCGCACAAGGAAAGAAGTTCTTCAACATGTGTCTATTCCCAAGATAAAAGACCTCAACATTGCTAACGGTGCCCAGGAAAGCGAAACTTTCATCAGAGACGCTGCGAGTGCTGGATGCTTCGTCCTCGTGGTGGCGAGGCGGAATTTCTCCGCAGATGGGACGATCGTCGATGACGGCGGGACAGCACCACGTGTGCAAGCTTTCGAGGAGCAAGACAAACCCATCCGCTTCACAGACAGGCACGGCAAGTCGGTGGCATTACCAGTCACGCAGCGCGACATCAGTGTGTTCGAAGGAGATGCTTGCAACGTTTGTCTTGATGCTCAGGCAAGGCCAATATATGTTGGAGTGATGAAGGATTTCGTCGAACGCCAGAGCGAGGTGAGCGATGATGATCTTGCCGAGTTGTGGAGGAATACAATTCGTGTGGCGAGCCAGCATGAGGGCGGACTTTTTGACGTACGCGTCAACGCTGGGGAGTTCCAAAATGTGGCGAACTTACACTTGAAAGCGCGTGTTGCAAATGAATCGTTTGTAGAGCGCTGGAAAGGCCATGCTGGGTTTGATGCTTTGTCACGGGCGGCTCGAATGCGATCGCTTCCCAAACCCAAGTCCCGTTTAACGCTGACGTCACAGACATCCACGGAGCAGCAAGATGAAATGGAAGGTACTAGCAAGGAAACCGAAACTACCACCGGCGCCGACTCTTCGCTTGACCTTGTCGTTGATGCCGAAGTTGAAGTGCATGACTCAAATGAAGAATCTTCATCGGAAGTTACTGTGCGCGGCATTGTTCGCAATTCTGATGAAACACTCGGCGATACCGTCGATTGTCATCAGCACCCCAATTCACAGGATCAACCTCAGTCAACCGCCGATGCAGGACAAAATCCTTCACCTCACTCCCAGGAAGATGAGGTGCATGACAATGCTCCAAAGGTCGTGGCGGCTGAGATGAATGTTGATGATAGCATCTCCAAAGCTGCCATGGAACTCCAAGTTCAACCCCGAAATGGCAATGTGCACGAAGAATCAACGCAAGGCGGCGATGATAATTCTATGTCGCTGGATTCAAATAACACCATCGACGCACCCGATTCTGCCGTAAAGCATACAGTAGGCGGTGACGAGAATGAACAACTTGAAGATGCCACGGCGCGTCATGAAAGCAGCGATGGACATAAGGACAATGGTACAGATCAGCCGGAAAGACCGGCACGTGAAACACCGAGCAGCAAAAAGCCATCTTTAAAGATTCGCCCACGAAGAACAGTGCTCGCGGGTTGGTTGAAGAAGTGGCCCAGTCACGGGAATATTGGTCTGCCCCACCGACGATGGTTTGTTTTGAAAGAAGTGCCTTCGAGAGTAACGTTGTCTTGGTGGGCCAGCGAACGACTCAGTGTCAAAAAGGGTGTTGTTTCACTCTCGGAAGGTGCTGTCCATCACCTCACTGATGTCATTACCGGGAATTTAGGACCTAGCTTTGAAATTACTGGATGTGATAATGTTGTGGCAACCGGATCAGGTGACCCTCGCGTGTTTGTTGCAGAAGCAGATACCCCACAAACTGCTGAAAAATGGGTAGCGGCAATCAATAACTGTGTTCGACAGCTGCGGCAAGGGCGTGGCCTGCCATCGCCGAAGAAAAAAACTCTCAAGAAAGTACCTTCGTTGGCTGCTGGCTTAAAGACAGTGTCAGATGCTTTCAAAAGCATAAAAATTGATCCAATCAAAGTGAATTGGCCGTCGCCGACGAGGAACAAGAAAGATCGTGATCCACAGTACATGTTGGTGACTGTTCCGAATGGGGTCGCCGGCGGTCAAAAAGTGACTGTCACGACTCCACGGGGCGGACACCAGTTCGTCGTGGAAATTCCTGCGGGCTTAGAGGCTGGCATGCAATTCCAAGTGCAGCTTCCAACCGAAGAACATGCTGACGGTGCATCACAGTCGCAGCAGTCGAAGAAAAAACGTACTCACGTCGTTACAGGGCTGATGAGTCGCGCAAATTTGGCAACCCCGCACTTGAATTTGCAGTTTCGCCTTCACTCAGCAGCTGGGGTCCAATTCAAATTTGCTTTGCAATGCATCGATCTTTTCAAACACGCCAACAGCGAGCGCTTGCGGTGCATTCAAAGCGCATCCGATCCATCTAAGCTCGGGATTTGCCGGGGAAACTATTTGGCTCAACATGCAATGTTTCACAAGTGGCTGTGCTTGCAAAATGACCCTGACGGCGAAGCAAAGGCCGCACTTGACGCACCAACCATTGAGGCTCTGAAGTATGCGGGTCCGGTGCAGTGCCCGCCGACTGCTGTTCTGATCGAAATATTTTTCCGACTGCGCAAGAGCCAAACAATACTCAAACTCATCACAGAAGCGCACTTGTCGTTCGTGCAGGAGGTGGAAGACCTTCGTATTGCTTCCTCTGATGCGCGCCCGACGGTGAACTCTGCTAGCAAAACTGAGGAACCCGCTTCTCCGGCGCGGGGCGAGGATGGACACGGCGAGACGCCCGTGGGCAGCTAGAACGATACCATACGGCCAAGCATGGCGTGCATGATCACTGTCTTGTGTTTCAGTATGTGAACAACACATCACTGACAACCACCGCCTCGACACTGACTCGATCAGCTTCGCGCATTATGTGTGATTGCAGCCGTGTCCTGGAGGTGAAACAGAGTCTATCGAAGAAATGAAGCAGCCACTAACATTACATCCTCACAGGGGCCCCAACAAGTCAAGTCCGCCAATCACATCAAGAACAGTTGATTCGTAGTTCCACTTTGCCAGTTCGGTCTTCAATTCTTTTCAGCGGTTTCGATGAACAATAATCGCTGCAGGGTAATCGATTTACCGTTCATAACGATTGGTCCTATGAGTAATTTGTTGTTGTCGTCGTCGTCGTCGCCGTCGTTGTTGGTTGGCGTCAAATCCGCATCGATTTGCATGCCGTGCAGTCACAATTTGATATCTGTTGCAATATGACACGCCTAGCACGACGACATGCCACGAACGAGGTTAATTGAAAATGTAACGCAGCACGTGCATTGCCGCAACAGCATCCATTTCCCGTTTCTGCTGCTGAAGCTTCGCTTCGCTTTCTTTTGCGCTTTTTTGCTGCTGCCTCCGATTCCCAATTCGTATTCAACAGTGCAACTTTTGGAAGTACTTCGGTTCAACTGACGTACAAAAAGTGCAACGCAAAAGCTCAAAAAACGAAGTCACCGTCAATCAACAACAACAAACAAACGAACAACGAACAACAACGAACAAAGGAAGGAAGGAAGGAAGGAAGGAAGGAACGAATTGGGTGAGGGACCAGACTTTAACGACACGCTCGCCGTGTTGGTGTTGGCGCGGTCGTTCGTTGTTGCTTGTTGGCGCGCTGACAGACGATAGACGACAGACGACAGAGTTGCCGACTGACTCGCCGGCTTGACGCTTCGCGGCAAGCTGTATGTAGCCGCGTTGCGGTTGCACTGCACGTGACAATAACCTCGAGAAGTATCACCTTTATGTCTTAGTGTTCTGCTTTTTCTTTTTTTTTGTGTGTTGGTTTTTGGTGCACAATTCGTGCAGCATGAAAGTTTTGATGCGGTCTGCCTCCACGCCGAAGATGGTGGCTGCCACCGCAAGGCTGCACGGGCTTGTGGTTGAGGTCGACTGTAGACTCCAGGCTAACCCCTCTCTCGAGGTGTAGTGGTAATCAATGCCGTCTCGTAAGCTGTCTCTCTCAAAGGCTCGTGGTGCACTGTCGAACACGGAGACGGACGCAGATACGGATGCCGAGGTCGTCGATTTGACCGGTGCAACCATCGGCACCAAGACCGAGGTGCCACAGACTACACAGCCACGTCAGACGCGGATTTTGAAGAAGCGAGCTATCTGGGGATTGTTTTCAACCAAGCACGTCACTATTGACCTCTGCGATGATGAGGAGACGGTGACAAACAACACCGTCACAACAATCAAGCAGCAGGTCCACGTCGAAGTATCCGTCCCGACGCCAGCAGCAAATGCTGCAGAACCAGTCTCTGAACAGAGAAAATGGCCTTCTGCATACCTCGGTTATTTTCGCTCGGCGTTGCAGAGTGTCGTTGGGCCTCCGAAAACTTTGCACGACCACCTATTTTTCCCACAGGAACTTCAATGGGTGTCTGAATTTCGACAGCTGTCTGACCACGCGGCCGGGCTGTATGTTAGATTGTTTCTACGCACCGGACCTTGGTTCCGCACCACTGAACGAGGTTTAATTCGATATCAAGAGGTCGACCAATCATGGACCACTCTTGAACGTGCTGTTGACGAACTCATAAAAGCTGGGTTCGTCCATGTCCTCTCGCATTCCAGTTCAAACAAACAATGTGCTTCAGCACTTTTGTCGTCCGCTTGTCACACGTTTGTTAGCGAGCAAGTGTATCAAACTCTGCGGCAAAAAAAGCATACTAAAGTCAAATCGCCAAAGAAAAGCGATGGGCGGCCTCGTCGCAGCCGCAAGTTGGCAATGGTGACGGAATTATTGCACACGATACGCTCGCAAAAGGACGTGTTTGGCAGAACACGATCGTTGGCACCTGCACTTCTCAAAGCGCTGGCGGTGCTTGATGCACGGGACGCAAGGGTTGCCGTGAAAGAAGAGTCGCCACATCAAGCGCTTGTTAATGGCAAGGATCGTAACTCATACCGAACTCGTCTTATTTGCCTTGATAGCGACAAATGCCGTCTCTTGCGCCGCGTCGAGTTTTTGGCGAGTATTGGTGCTGCGACCACGGCGTCTGTGGTGGCCCCGAACACAGGAAGTTCAATATTGGTGGGAGTGCCCCAACAAGCTCGTGGAGCATTGATGCAGACCTTCGGCAAAATGAGGTTTGCTGAGTACAAATGTGCACCGGTTGAGACTTGTCGTCCGTTGTTTCACTCTCGTGAGGAGTTTTGTCGCTACGAAGAAGCTTGCCTGGGTGCACAACGGTTCGAAAAGGGGCTAGAGGACAAACGCCTGTCATCAGACCCAACATCGTTGACCGGCTTCTCAGAAAGCCTTCCCATTAATTTTGCAGCGCAGTCTGAAGAAGTGGCGAAAACCGATGCGGTGTCCTCCGGTGACTACTATCTGTGGCCGGACACTCTTGATGAAATTTCGGCGTGTGCTGCTTTCTACCTACGCCAATGGCGATCGTTGGATCTCAAGAGAGAAGTCGGGAAACCACGGTTTTTGCTGAAATTCGAAGCTGGAAGCATCTTAGCTCTGTTAGTGTGGTTGGGTGTCGATGTTGTTCAAAAGCAGAAGCGGTACGAGGAAGCCATACAAATGATCAAACTGCTGTTGAGTGTGCCATACGCCCCTCAACGAAGGGGTCGGTACTGGACAAGGCTGCTCATTGATATGGATCACATTCGCCTTGCCACGAAGAAGAAATTATTGGCGGCGGAGAACGAAAGAAAGGTACGGTTGGATGCCCAAGCGAGGGCCAACATTGCGTCGTGGGACTCTGACGACGAATCAATGACAACTCCTCCTCGCCACAAACGAAGCAAACGTAACATGAGCTCACCGTCGGGTGGCGGTTTGTCATTGGAATTAGACGCGCGGCTGGTGGAACAAGACTTTCAAATTGCTGCTGCCGTTGTGGACTCCCTCAACGATTGCGTTCTCCCTAAAGGTGGAGCCTCTGCTGGTGAATCGTCTGATGTCAGCAACATAGGCACTCTGGATGGCATTGTAATCAGCGCACCAGATCGAGCTGCTCTCGTTCAACGAGCAGTCACGGTTCGTGACCGTCTTTTCAAGCAGTATGCGTCCACCGACGTCGCAACCGGAACGTTGTCCTCGGAAGAAGCTGCCCAATTCGAAGCGACTTCAAAAGTGACTCACGACAGTAGAGGCATGTCCCTGCTATTCCTGGATTACAAAGTTCGTGCTGCCATCAAATTGGTGGAAGAGGCGGCCCTGCTAGTGAAATGGACACCACCATCATTTACGATTGAGGGCACGCCCCTCAACTGCTTGCCTGGTCAGAAAAGTCGTTTTGTGGGCTATGACGGCTCAACCAATGTGTCAGTCGAAGCTCTTGTTCTACAGTAAGTTCGGGTTATGTCGGTTGGGTTGACGCTGAAAGTGACATCTGAGACTTGTATCTGCGCAGGCATTTTGCGCGACTACCTCCAGGCTGTGAACCAGGTGAAAAAGCAAACTCGCAACCACTAGCAACACGCCAGGTGTCAACTGGGTAAGAGTTGAAACACCGCCGACACGCTGTCCACAATGCCATTAATCATTAGCTCTTGTTGTAGGTGGCAGGGAGTGCATTGCGAAGGATCAGTAATTCGTGGAATTTTCGCGTTGTTAATGTGGGACGTCATATTTTTGAGCGGCCCCGATACAGACGTGCCACCTCGTGCGTTTCTCACGCATTTTCAGGTGAGTCGGTAGTCATCCTCCAACTTGGTGCTTTTCCAGCGGTCGGCAGCTGAAAGTTTCCTCTGTACAGAGTGCTCCATTGGATTTTGACACCTCAACAGATAGACCTGGTGGATTTTACTTGCGTCGGAAGGTCGAGCTCATGCATGGTGCCACATTTCCGTGCCCACGTTCCATGTCTCAATGTGGCTTGGTGCGATTGTGTGGTAGGCGGTCGCAGATGCTCGACTCTCTTCGATAGCATCGCTCACGAGGCAGCAGATCGGTGAAGCAATTGCGGAGTCTTGGCAGCAGCACAACAATTGCCTTTGCCCAGGAATGCATTGGCCAGATGATAGGACTCAAGGCGATTACTTCACCCGTGGCACAAACTCAGACAGCAGCGTTTTGTTCGGCGCCGCAGAGATGGGCGAAGAGACACATGCATATCAACCGTGGCGTCAGGTGAATCTACGCGTCTTGTTGAGTTGACATGACTCTTAGATTTTCTTACCTTGTGATTTTGTATTGGATGTAGTCACCGGCTCTCCTTCAATTAATTGCAGCCGGGTTGGGTGGCCCTCGACTCTCGGTAGCAAGCAACATTTGTGTTTGGCATTGTACGTTCGGGTGGCGAATTGACAAACATGACAAACTTTACGTAGGCGATCCTCAAGCGTATGTGCATCGATTATCATGCATGCCGCTCCGGCTTTCCAGATTTATTGTTGTGGAAAGTGACGGCACGACCAGCAGATGGCGGCGCCGAACCTTCGCAAGCAACCTGCGATTTCGTTAGCAAATGTTCACTCAACGAACTTGCTTGGGGATCCACGCAGCAAAGTTCGTTGGAAGAAATGCCTGATGAATACGCACCGCTTCCGTTCCTTCAAGGCATCCCGGAACCCAGCGACGTTGACATTCGAATTCGATTTTCAGAGGTCAAGGGACCACGTGACCATCTATCACAGGTATGTGCTGTTTGTGTCGACTCAAAGGCGCTCTCTCATTGAAACGGCGTGTCATCCAGTGTTTACATGTGTCTCGTTTTTGATTGCCAGCAACAAATCGAATGGCTGCGGTACTTTACGGACAAGTCTCAATGCGCGGGAGGTGTGGAGGCTGAGGTGGTGCATGTCGTGGAAACGAAATAATAACGTCCTCCACTTCTCAGCCGACTGCTTCTTTTCCCTTCGTCTCTCTACCTGTCAATGTTACCAACGGGATTCGCACTCCGATACCACTGTTTGATTTTTCGCCATTCCCCAATCACTTCCACCATCAATTTTGCTGGAGTCTCATTTCTTTTTCCCGACGCGTTTACGGTGAAGTGCCGGTGCATGTGGCACGACGGATCGACCATACGAAGTTGCATGTTTTAGCAGTAACAGTAACACTGTCACAACGTCACCATCACAATCGACGTCATGCATACTGCATCGTCCAAGTCAGCCAGTGCAGTCGAATGTCAGCTGACTCCCTCAGTCACTGCCTCCTCACAAGTTGGCGCGCGCCATTAACAACGAGCGTGTCACGAGCGTGTCACGAGCGTGTCACTGGTTCAAGTACTGGCGCGACCCCACGCCCACATTGCACACTCCCTGGCACGCGTGATACGTGTGCTGCCCTGGCTGCAACGGATGACGCGTGTTGGTGCGTTGATAATCATTGTTGTGTGAATAATTTTGCCCGACTTTTTTGCTCTCGAACGGATGCGCTGTATGTTTGTGTGTCTGGCAAGGAAGGCGTGGTGGGAGTGCAAGGCCTCGTCGACAGAATGGTGCTCGTCATCATGCGGAAGAGTCTCGAGTCGTACCGAATCGGGAAACAGATTTTCAGCGTTCTAGCGGCAAAGGGTGTGACGGTCAAAATGAGTTCGAATATCGTACCCGACCTGATTCTTCCAAAATCTCGCACACGTGGCTCGATCGGTGCCTTCGTGGTTTCCAGTGAAAGGCAGATGTCGGCTGCTTTGATTGAACGACACGTCCAAGCTCTGAAAACATTTAACCACACCGTTTGCATTGTCGGCTCTGGAGTCGTCGCAAAATATTTTCAGTTTTGCTTTGGCTTCGAGCATTGCCCACGAAAGTTGCACTACGAACTCATCCCCCAACGACAAGTCGAGCGCTTCGTTACAAATCTTGCTACGAAGTCAGCGCCCATCGTCAAAGAGAGTGAAGATTTAAATCAAAAACAAAAATCGACTGACAAAGAGATAGAACAGCTGACTAGAGTGTACTTGCAAACGAGATTAAGAGCGCCGGTGTCAAGATCGTGCGCGCAGCAGCTGTTGAAATGTCATGGAAGCATCAAGTCGATTGCTCACATCGAGGACAATGACTTACGGTCATTCGTGACAGCTAGTTCATTGAACGAGGCATCGCTGTCGAAGTTTTGATGAGTGGAGGACTATGGAGGATCCGTGTAGATACAGCGTAATGTTAGTCAGTTTTGTTGCTTTTCAGGAGACGCTGACGGGCTTGGGGGAATGTCAATTTCAGCAATGCATTGTCGCTTGAGCCACTTCACCAATTGATCAAGTTGTTCCGTGGCGTGTTTCGGACTTGGTGCGTCTGCATCGACATTGGCATCACAGTGCTCCTTAAAGTGAAGCCGCCACGAGGCAACGATTTTGTCCATGTTGGTGTACACTCGCTCGCCGACTTGACGCCAAACATCCGTGAACCCAACCCGAATGCTGAGATAGTCTTCAGCGTATGCACCAAGAACGCCGGATATTTGCTTCTTGAGTTGAACTAGATCTAACTTGCTCTCGGACGTGATTGCCGTCCGTGACGCCTCGACGGTCATGGCCTGCGGGTCAGTGGCGGTTCCTTCGATGTAAAACCACTGAAACTCTGACTGTGTTGTAGGACGCGACGGGTTATATGGGCTAACGATCAGTCCGACGAAAGGGGAGCTTTGCCGCCTATCAAGGTGGAAAAGCTGTTGATAATTTCGTTGATTGTTGACGTCAACTGCCGATGGCACTGGCTGGAAAGTGGGGTGCGAATGGTACCACCCCACAATCGTGTGGCCATCACTTTCGATCCGAGAACGCAGTTCAACTTCGTACACAGGATCCATTTCTGCCTCTCGGTGGGCATCACTGTCATTGCTAATGCTGCGACCGGGATATGCTGCCAGAATTTGAATGTGTCGGGCCTCTTTGTCGTATGTACCGGCCAAGTATCCAATGACCTCGCTATGCGTCAAGTGCGCATGCACATCTGAAACCTGTTGGACCATTCACGTCAATGAGTGAGACCGGTTCGAGGGCGAGGCAGACAGTAATCGGAACAAACCAATGATGCAGCCGCACTGACAGTCACACGAAACGGTTGAGTCTTGGGCGCTCCGGAACCAGCGAGCGTGACACCACCATGGTAGCATTTGCACGTCACAAAGCTGAAAGAATCCTCAATTCGACTCCCGAATCGAGATGCCGCAGCGCGACGCCCGCGTCGTCGAGAATACTCGGTTCTGCCATCTTCACCGTAGAGGTGGGCCTTCAGGACACAAACACGCAGGATACATGATTGACGTGGATAACTCCCCATTCACGTTCTCCCGACGTCGATCGTACCACTGCCGCCTGCTTCTCAGCACTTTTGCGCATTCGAGCTTGAATTCGCTGCGCAGCAGCAAGTTCGCGCTGAACCCTGCGTTCTTCTTTCTTTTTTGCAACCTGAAGACCACCAAACACACTCATGAACACGGACCTTGATGGACACCTGGTCCAAGAAAAAAACAAAAGTCGACGATACGTGCCTCTGCGGCCTTCGCGACCTTGGCAGCTTCTTTGGCAGCTTTAGCGTCTGCCTTTTGACGCTCCAGGTTAGCCTGTTCTTCTGGCGAAGTCGCCGCTACCTTTTGTCGCGACATGACGCCGCTCTCTTTTTGAGCTGCCAACAACTCATCGTTCATAGAACGATTTTGAAGTTGCTCTTCCGTTAGCGGCTGCCCATTTGTGGGAGGCTTCAGAGCTCCATAAGCACGAGCTGCTGCGGAGTTAGGATCCAGAGGTTTGCCGGACAGCGTAAACCCCTCTCCAGATTTGCGAACCTGCAAAAAGTAACATCCAAACGTGCAATACATCAGGCTTAAGCGTACACAATCCATGTAAGGCAAGGCAAGGCATGCTGTGGTGTGTGTGCTTAGTAGTAGGAGTACCTCTTCCGGTAGACAGTGGCCATTGCGATACAGCTTGATGAAATGTTTCTGGGCATGGGATTTAAAGCTATTCACGTTCCTCGAGTGGTTCATATGCTTCACGCAAGCGGCCCAATCCCGTCCAAACTTATCCAGTGCTTGAAGAAACAGCTCTTCTTCTTCTGACGTCCATTTCCGAACCACACGCTTCGGTTTCGCTGCACCGTCAGTTGTTGCGTTGGCTGAACTTTGCGCGCTCGCTGCAGGCTCCGGCGCTTTCTTCACTTTTTTGGCTTTGGGCGTCGCCTTTGTTGCTGTACTCTTTGGCTTTGCCTTGGCTGTTTTGCGCTTCTTGGTTTTACGCTTCTTCTTCTTCTGACCGTAAGTCTCGTCGTCGTAATCAGGTTCTTCCTGTTCCCAACCCCCAGCATAGCCGGTCGCGGCGAAGTTGTCTTCAGCGAGCAGGCGTGCGATCAAGGCACTCGTAGCATCATCAGCGTCGGCCATCGTCACTAGTTTTTGATTCGTCCTTAACCCTAACAACAGTGTTTGCAATCTGTTGTTGGGCCCGTTGGACGAATGACGAGTGAAGCGCGCATTTTGGCGTCAACTTTCGCGGAGCCTTTCGCGTGCTCTTCAAAATACCATGCACTCCGCCGTTGTGCGTCACCGCGTGACAGGCGCCCCTTCTTTTTCGTCGTATTTGCGTCCAGTCTCACCAACAATGATGTTGGGGAGTTGCGTGGATCCGACAATATCAACCAACAGTAACAATGGCCATCGCATGCAAACAGAAACAAACAGAACCAACAAACCGCAAACCGCCACCAAGCGCATCTCCCGCCATCTTCACAAATTGATGCTTCTTGCCATTGCCGCAGCGCCAAGCACACACACCGGCAGCACGTACGGGACCCCACACGTTGCAACCCAAAGCAAAGCAAAGACACACGCTTCACGTATGTATGTACTGGTTCCACCAGACGACGTCGGTGGGTTCCGGGCGGAGGTGCAGGTAAGGTCGGCGGTGCTTGACTCGCCGTTTGTTCGAGTCGTCGACCAAAGCAGCGAACGAAGCAGGCGCAGGCGCCAGGCACTTGGCGCCTCTCGACGTTCAAATCAGGTTCGAATACGCGGGTGGTCAAACGAACAAACGACGCACGCACACACGCGTGCACGCACGACCACAACGGAACGCATGCGTGTACAGAAGATAGATGGACACCCCACGGCCGCGTCTGTGTCCACGTACGTCAACGCACGTCCACGTCGCCGTCCAAAAAGTAAGTGTGTACGATGAACGAAC
>ENA-OWNT01002775-OWNT01002775.1-seawater-metagenome-genome-assembly--contig:-NODE-2775-length-17600-cov-3.256862_pt1 | contig 17600 bp, 20 predicted proteins | sample MGYA00238136_ERZ651165 | MGnify/ENA primary metagenome ERZ651165 (study PRJEB26861, sample SAMN08777766) | seawater metagenome | isolation source: coastal seawater | place: USA: Florida | collected...
TCCGCCCCGGCCCCCTGTCGGGGCGCGACGACATGGTGCAGGCCGTCAGCCGCTGGAGCGTGGAGCGCCTGCTGCGCAACCGACCGCCCCTCTGATTTTCTTGGGGATGTCCGCATACTGTGTTGGTCGGCTATGCAGACAAAGCGCCCTTTCGCTGCTTTGCGCAAATGTCTGCTCTGAGGCGTCTTGCAATGAAATCTACCCACAGTCACCATCGCTGATGCATGCCAACAGGTCCGCCAATTGCGAAGGCTCAATAGGTATATATGTGGGACAGGGTGAAGCCACTACTTCCAACCTGTTTTGCCTTTGGGAGGGTCTGAGCACTCCAATCACATCTCGTGATGTCAGAGGAAGAGCATCAGCCATCCCTTCATATTCAGCGAAAATTGATATGCGAACGTCAATACTCTTGTCTGCAAACGGCACCAACTTGCCGTTCAATATTTGGTGCCCTTCAAATCGATAGGCGTCAAAATAGGTGTATTCTATCTGGGCCGGCATCTGAGTGCTTTCGGACGGCGGCCAGTACAGTTCACGGATATTTTCAAGCTGTCGTTCATGCAAGAACGGTGATGCTTCATTTTTGAAGAACTGACCGAACACCACAAGATCAACATCTTGGCGAGCTTCGATAAACTTCGAGATCTCAATTGAGCGTATGCGCAGCACCTCTTCTTCTGACGTCAAGTGCTCGTCTATTGGCCGGACAAGCATTTCAGGATAAGCGCAACTCCATGCGCTTGCCGTCTCCGCCTCCAATGCCAAAAGACCTGCCAGCAATAATGATCGGCCTGGAACGTGTACCATAGCTCTATGCCTTATCAACCGAACACTCCCTCAGAACGAGAACAGACATACGTACATCTTGCACCATTGGTCAAATTGGACTCCAAGCCGACCTTCGCCGCGCTTTGCCCAGACGGTCCGGCAGGGGAGCATGACGCAACCGCCCCATTGCCGTCATTCGCCGGGTTTTCCTCGCTGCGGTGCAGCTTCCCCAAACCCGCCATCGGTGGCATCATGCAGCATGATCTGGCATGCCGAGGTCAGTACCGCGGACCTAGCCATCGTTCATCGGATCGCATTCCTCAGAAGAGGTGGGCCCCTGAGCGCTGAGGTCATCCGTCCGGGGCCACCGTCTCCTCGACGTGAGATCACCGTATTTTGAAGAACTTCATGATCTTGTTCATCGTTTCCTGCGGCGGGGGCGCGCCCTTGTTCTTCTTCGTGAAGACCTTGACCGCCTTTTCGCCAGCCTTCCTGTCGGCCTTCAGCAGAGCAGCAACATTTGCAACAGCCTTCTTGTCGTCGGTGTTCAGGTCGGCCAGGAGGGCAGGATATTTTTGTCTGAGCATCTGCTGTTCCAGCATGTAGGTGTGATGCTCCTTGAAGGCCGGATCATTCTCGTAGAACTTGCTTTCGTGTTCGCCTTTGGCCAGTCGCACGAGGTATGCTTCAGCGGCGTCGTATACCTTCCTCCAGTCCTTCGATTTCCAGTCTTGTTTCTCGCCGAGGCTTTTCGCCCTATCCAAGGTAGGTCCGTCGATATTGATCGAGTATTTTCCGGTCGAGGTGAAGAATTTCTTGTACTGCGACTTGGGATCGCGCTTTGACGCGGTTTCGTCGAGGAAGACGTAGATCTCATCGCTCAGTTTCTTGTCCAGGTAGGCCCGGTACATAGGTCCGATCCATCTGTCCTTGAGCATGTCCTTGACGCCATCGGGATAGCTGATTCCATCGATGTTAGGCATTGTGTTTCCTCCACGTTGTTGTGTGCATTGACCGTTTGGCTATTCATGGGTCGCGTGGCGGGAGGAAAAGGTTCAAACTTTCCGAAAGAAATTGCCGGGTTCGTGTCACCAAGGACAGTCGCACCGGAGGGGGCAGTCTCGGAGACGTTTCTTCCTATGTTCAGGGTTTGATTGCTGGACGATGCTGGTCGCCTGACCAATGTCCTGTTTGTTTGCGGCAATGCCAAAAGGAGAAATCTGACCGTGGCAGCGGTGGCCGCTGAACATCTTGGAGAGCCCAAAGTTGTCGCTGGCCTGGGCGCAGTTGCTCACGAGCGTGTTGGCCTTGGAAGTTTAGCTTGGGCAAACACGATTGTGGTCAGGGAGAAAAGGGCGGCATTCACGGTTCAAACGCCAAATCGCGCCCTACTCCAGGGAAAGCGTCTGATCTGTCTGGATAGTCCCAATACCTTCGAATTCATGCAGCCAGAGTCGGTAGAACTTGTGCTGCAAGGCTGGTTCGCATCGTCCGCAAAGGGCTCCAAGCCGACCTTCGCCGCGCTTTGCCCAGACAGTCCGGCGTACAGGACATGATTGGCCGACACGTTCTACGGACGCCTGCATTTTTTCCGGGGGCGTGTCACATTGGCCGGGGCTGCCTCGTCATGAGGGTACCAGACCCAAAGGAGATACTGATGAAACCCCGCATGACCGACCACATGAAACGCGCCGAGGCCGGGTTCCGCCCGATGTTCGCGCTGGAAGCCGCCATCAAGGGCAGCACCCTCGAACCGCTGCTCGTCCACCTCGTCAAGCTGCGCGCCAGCCAGATCAACGGCTGTGCCTTCTGCATCCAGATGCACGTGGCCGAGGCGCTAAAGGATGGCGAGACCCCGCTTCGCCTGCACATGCTGACTGCCTGGCGCGAGAGTGGGCTCTACAGCGCGCGCGAACGGGCCGCGCTGGCCTGGACCGAAGCGCTGACTTACCTGCCTGAGACCGGCGCGCCCGATGCGGATTGGGCCGGGGTCGAGGCCGTGTTCGACGAGGACGAAAGGGCCTGGCTGACCCTCGCAATCGGCGCGATCAACCTCTGGAACCGGGTCCAGGCCGGGATGCGCTCCGCCCACGCGACGACGCTGCCGGCAGCGCGCGCCGATGCCGCCTGATCCAGTCGCCCTCTTCGATGCGCAGCGGCCCCGGCTGCTGCGCATCGCCTACCGCATGCTGGGGTCGTGGGCCGAGGCCGAGGACATCGTCCAGGAGGCCTATCTGCGCTGGCACCGGGGCGTCGAGCGGCACGACGAGATCCGCAACCCGGCGGCCTGGCTGACCCGGATCGTCTCGCGACTGTGCCTCGACCATATGAAGTCGGCCCGCGCCCGGCGCGAGACCTATCCCGGAACGTGGCTGCCCGAGCCGCTGATCGAACCGGAGGACGACGCCCTGCGTCCCGACAACCTGACCCTGTCGCTCATGCTGGCGCTGGAGCGCCTGTCGCCGCTGGAACGGGCGGCTTTCCTGCTGCACGACGTGTTTGGCCAGCCGCTGGAGGACGTGGCGCTGACCATCGGGCGAAGCGCCGCCGCGACACGCCAGCTGGCAAGCCGCGCCCGCGCCCATGTGCGGCTCGACCGGCCGCGCTACGACATCTCGCGGGATGCGGGCGAGGAACTGGTCAACGCCTTTTTCGATGCCTGCCGTTCAGGCGATGCCGAGCGCCTTGGCCAGATGCTGGCGCGCGATGCGACGTTCCACGCGGACGGCGGCGGCAAGGTGAGTTCCTACCCGAACGTCATTACCGGGGCCGACAAGCTTGTCCGGCTGTTGCTTGGGTTGCATCGCAAGTTCACCGGGCAGATGGAGTTTCTGGGCGCGACGGTGATCGACGGGCTGCCCGGGTTTGTCTGGAAGGTGGACGGAAACATTCAGACCACCGCGCTGGAGGTGTCCGAGGGGCAGATCACCGCGCTCTACGTCACGCGCAACCCCGACAAACTGGGTGGTGTCACGGTACATTGAGCTGCCGGGCCCCGACAGCAAGGGAAAGCCCGCCCTCCGATGGGAAGGGCGGGCCGTGGTCTTGTCCCTCGTTGCTTTCTTCCGAATGGGCCTCAGGCCTTCACAAAGGCGAGAAGTTCGGGGTTCACCACCTCGGGGTGGGTGGCGAAGAGGCCGTGCGACAGGCCCGGGTAGGTCTTGAGCGTGCCATTCTTCAGCAACTTGATGCCCTTGTGCGCCGAGTTGTTGATCGGCACCACCTGATCATCCTCGCCGTGCAGCAGCAGGACCGGAACGTCGATGGCCTTCAGATCCTCGGTGAAATCCGTCTCCGAGAAGGCGGCGATGCCGTCGTAGTGCGCCTTGGCACCGCCTGCCATGCCCTGCCGCCACCAGTTGTCGATGAGGCCCTGGCTGATCTCGGCGCCCGGACGGTTGAAGCCGTAGAAGGGACCCGATGCCACGTCGAGGTAGAACTGGGCGCGGTTGTGGGCCAGTGCGGCACGGAAGCCATCGAAGACCTCCAGCGGAACACCATCGGGATTGGTCTCGGACCGGACCATGACTGGCGGCACCGCACCGATCAGGACCGCCTTGGCGACCCGGCCGGCTTCGGCACGGGCGACATAGTGTGCGACCTCACCACCGCCGGTGGAGTGACCGATGTGGATCGCGTTGCGCAGGTCGAGTTCCTTGACAAGCGCGGCCACGTCGGCGGCGTAGTGGTCCATCTCATGTCCGTCCGACACCTGGTCCGAGCGGCCGTGGCCGCGCCGGTCATGGGCGATCACGCGGTAGCCCTCGGCGAGGAAGAAGAGCATCTGGTTGTCCCAGTCGTCGCCCGAGAGCGGCCAGCCGTGGTGAAAGACGATGGGCTGGGCATCGCGGGGGCCCCAGTCCTTGTAGAAGATGTTGACGCCATCCTGAGTCTTGATCGTGGACATGATAAAGTCTCCTGTTGATTGGGCGAAGGTCAGGCGGGGCAAGGCGCTCATCGCGGCCGCTGCGGCCGTCGTCGTGAGCATTGCGCGCCGGGTGAAGTTGGGTTGCATCGCGTGTCCTTTCGGTTTCGACATGAACAGAAATAGTCAAAGCGCAGAGCTCTGAGAGGTGGCGGATCGGACAATGACCGAGGCAAAACAGACAATGCGCTCCAAGGCGGCGCCCGTGGCCGAGATCGGCCTGCTGATCTATCCGGACTGCCAGCTTTCGGCGATCTACGGCCTGACGGACCTGTTCCGCATCGCGGGCGAATGGAGCGGCGAGGCGGGCCGACGAATCCGCATCTCGCACTGGCAGGCCGAGGGCGACGACATCCGCTGCACGTGGGATAGTGACCCGGGCGAGACGCACCAGCTCTCGCATGTCATTTCGCCCCCGAGCCTCGTGATGCCCGAGCGGATGCAGTCCAGCCCCGCCACGGCGGACTGGCTGCGCGACCGCCATGCGGAGGGGTCGACGCTCTGCTCGGTCTGCGCCGGGGCCTTCGTGCTGGCGGAAACCGGTCTGATGGACGGGCGGCGGGCGACGACCCACTGGGCCTTTGCGGACCAGCTGGCGCGCCGCTATCCCCGGATCAAGCTGGCCGAGGAACACATGGTGCTGGATGACGGCGACATCGTCACGGCGGGCGGGATCCTCGCATGGACCGACCTTGGTCTGACCCTGGTCGAACGGCTGCTGGGGGCGTCGACGATGCTCGCCACCGCGCGTTTCCTGCTGATCGAGCCGCCCCGGTCCAGCCAGCGCCCCTTTGCCCCCTTCGTCCCCCGGTTCGATCATGGCGACGATGCGATCCGGCGGGCGCAGCACCACGTCCATGCCAACGCGGGCGAGGCGCTTCATCTGAGCGAGCTGCAGGAGATCGCCGGGATGACCGAGCGCACCTTCCTGCGCCGCTTCACCGCCGCGACGGGCCATCGGCCCAACAGCTATCTCCAGCAGGTTCGCATCGCCAAGGCCCGCGAGGCGCTGGAGCAGGGCAACACGCCCATCGACCGGATCGCATGGGAGGTGGGGTATTCCGACGTGGCGGCCTTCCGGAAGAGCTTTCAGAAACTCACCGGCATGCCGCCCTCGGCCTATCGCCAGACCTTCGGCATCGCCCCGGCAACGGCCTGAGCGGCGGCGCCCCCTCCACGCCTCCGCCCCGGAGCCTGGTCAGAGCGTCTGCACCCCGCACCAGTCGGCGATGAAGAGCGCGGTGGCCTGGGTGACGCGGCGCATGCTTTCCAGTTCGACGCGTTCGTTGAAGCCGTGGATGGCCTCGGCCTTTGGCCCGTAGACCAGTGCCGGGGTATCGGCGTAGAGCCCGAAAAAGCGTGCGTCCGTCGTCGCGGTGATCGGCAGCTTGCCAAGGTCGACGCCGGTCACCCGGCGGTGCGCGGTTTCAAGCGCCGAGATGGCCTGTGCGGCGGCTGCGCTGTCGTCTTCGGCGAGCGCATAGCCCTCGGCCTCGAAGCCGTTGTAGATCACCTCGGGCATGTTGTTGCGCAGGAACGCGCTGTGGCGTGCGGCGTCGTTCAGGGTCGCTTCGATCTCGGCCTTGGCGGCCTGCATGTCCTGCCCGGGATAGAGCCCCATGCGGACGTCGAAGACGCACCAGGCCGGAACCGAACTGGTCCAGTCACCGCCCTCGATCCGGCCGACGTTCAGGTTAAGCGGGTGGTGGACATGGGCGTATTCCGGGTGCTTGGCCTGATCCGCGTTCCAGCGCGCTTCCATCTCGTGCAGGGCGGCGATCAACGGCATCGCGGCCTCGATGGCGTTCGCGCCGGACCCGGCATAGGCGACGTGGGTCGGCATGCCCTTCAGGTGCACCTGGAACCACAGAACGCCGACCTGCGCGGTCACCAGCTGCTCGCCAAAGGGCTCGGGGATCAGCGCGGCCTCGGCGCGGTATCCCCGCTGCAGGCAGGCCAGCGCGCCATTGCCGGTGCACTCCTCCTCGACCACCGATTGCAGGAAGACGTCGGCGGCGGGAACCAGCCCGCAATGGCGCAGCGCATCCAGCGCGAAGAGGTTGGAGGCGAGACCTGCCTTCATGTCCCCTGCCCCGCGTCCGTAGAGCCAGCCGTCGTCGATCCGGGGCGCGTAGGGCGGCGTGTCCCACATGTCGTGCGGCCCTTCGGGCACCACGTCGATATGTCCGTTGAGGATCAGCGACCGCCCCTTCGGGTTTGCGCAGCGATGCGCGCCGACCACGTTCACCGCCTCCTCGTAATCGCCGATCACCGGCGAGAAGCCGGGCATATGCGCGATATCGGCGACGTCGATCTCCCAGCGGTCGACCTCGTAACCGCGCGCGGCCATCTCGGCGGCCATGAAGTCCTGCGCCGCCTGTTCGTTGCCCCGGGTCGAGGGGAAGGCAGTCAGTTCCGACAGAAAGGCGGTCTGGTCGTCGAAGAGCGCATCGACGGCAGAGAGGATGCGGGTTTGCAGGTCTTGGTTCATGATCTTCCTCAGAACGTCGGTATTTCGTCCGCGGGCAGGTGCAGCCGCGCGCCGGTCGCGGCGGCGACCTCGGCCACGCTCGTTCCCTCGGCGATCTCGCGCAAGGCAAAGCCGTCGGGCGTCACGTCGACCACGGCCAGTTCGGTGAAAATCCGGCTGACGCAGCGCGCGGCGGTCAAGGGAAGGGCACATTCGGCCAGCAGCTTGGGGTTGCCCGCGCGGTCGGTGTGGGTGGTCACCACCACGACGCGGCGCGCCTTCTGCGCCAGTTCGAGGCCACCGCCCACGCCGGGCGAGAACTTGCCCGGGATCTTCCAGTTGGCGAGGTCACCGTTCTGCGCGACCTCGAAGGCCCCGAGCATCGTCAGATCGAGCCTGCCGCTGCGCACCAGCGCGAAGGAGGTCGCGCTGTCGAAGAACGCGCTGCCGGGAATGGTCGAGACATAGGCCCCGCCCGCATCGATCAGGTTCCGGTCGGCGCGGTCGTAGGGCAGTGTCGGGCCGATCCCGGTGAGGCCGTTCTCGGTGTGCAGGCAGACCGGGAAATCGGGAGCCAGATGGTCGAGCACCTTGGTCGGCAGACCGATCCCGAGGTTCACCACCATGCCCGGCGCGATCTCGCGCGCGGCGCGCGCGATCATCCTGCTCCTAGCGTCGGACAATGCCGTACTCCTCGGTCAGGGCCTCGAGCGCGACGACGTGGTCGACGAAGGGCCCGGGGGTGTGCACCTGTTCGGCCTCCAGCCCGCCGAGCGGCACGACCGTCTCGGCCTCGGCGATCACGACATCGGCGGCCATCGCCATCAGGGGCGCGAAGTTGCGGGCGGTGGCGGCATAGGCGAGATTGCCGAAGACATCCGCCCGCGCCGCGTGGATCAGCGCCACGTCGACGCGGAGCGCGGTTTCGACCAGCGCCGGGACGCCGCCGATCTCGATCCGGGGCTTGCCCTCGGCGAGTTCGGTCTGCATCCCGATGTCGGTCAGGATGCCCGGAAGGCCCGCGCCGCCGGCACGGATGCGCTCGGCGAGGATGCCCTGCGCGCAGAACTCGACCTCCAGCTCGCCCGCATTCATCATCGCCACCGCACGGGCGTTGAGCCCGATGTGCGTGGTGATCAGCCGCCGGACCTGACCGCTGGCCAGCAGATGGTCGACGCCCATCCCGGTCTCGTTCGCGTCGTTCTTGATCAGGGTCAGCCCGCCCTGCCCCTGCCGCACCAGTTCGCGGATCAGCTGGAACGGCGTGCCCGGCACGCCGAAGCCCTTCAACGACCTGTTCGAGACCAGCGTCGGCGCCCAGCTGGCGGTGCGCGCGGACGAGACCTGGACCTGGCTGGCGGGCCTCGAGCTGACCATGTCCGGCGAGGACCTGGTCGACCCGACCGACTCGCTGATCGTCGGCGGCCAGGTCGGCGTGCGCCACGCCATCGCGGACGAGATCGACTTCACCTTCGGCCTTGCAGGCGAGTCGCGCCTCGAGGACGACGCCTGGGTCGTGCCCTACTTCGGCTTCGACTGGCAGCTCGGCGCACGCACCAACCTGGCGGTCCAGGGCTCGGAGATCCGCTTCGAGCACGGCTTCACCGACGGCCTGTCGGTGAACCTGGGCGCCGGCTACGACATCCGCCAGTACCGCCTGAACGACGAGGGTCCGGTGGCCGGCGGCGTCTTCCGCGACGAGTCGATCCGCCTGGCGGCCGGCATGGACTGGCAGGTCACCGACGCCGGTCGCCTGGGCCTCGAGTTCGGCCAGGTCTGGTGGAGCGAGTACACCGTGCTGGACGGCGCCGGCGCCCTGGTCGGCTCGAGCGAGGGCGAGCACTCGAACTACGTCGGCATCAGCCTGACCTTCGGGATGTAGAGATCAACGCGCGGCTGGGAGGAGCCCTTCTGGATCCGGGAGCCATCGGGTAGGAATGGGCCATGCACCGCCTCCTCGCCGCCACCTTCTTCGCGGCCCTGGCCATCGCCCTGGCGGGCCTGGGAGCCCGATCCGTCCTAGCCCGCCGTCGTCCGGCCGTGCCCGCGGAGTGATCCTGCCGTAGTCCTTTTCCGTGGGGCTGGGCCATGTTCCTCCCGGTTGGCCGTCAGTAAACTGGGACCCATGACCGAGCAGGAACCGGTCCGCCAGACGGCTGCTGTGGCTGCCGACGCCGTCGACGAGCCCTTGCGAGGCCCGGAGCAGCGCCACCGCACCTTTATCGGGATCCTGGCGAACACCGGCCTCGCCAACATCACCACCAGCTACCTGTGGTTTGCGCTGACGTTCTGGGTGTATCTGGGGACCCGCAACGTGATAGCTACCGGCGTCGTCGGCGGCTCGTACATGCTGTTGATCGCCCTTTCCAGCATCAGCTTCGGCACCTACGTCGACCGCTACCGCAAGCTGGCCGTCATGCGTATTGCGGCCGCCTTTACCCTGGCAATGTTCCTGCTCGCGGGGGCCATGTTCCTGCTGACGCCCGGCGACGTGCTGCTGGACCTGGCGCAGCCGTGGTTCTGGGCGTTCATGCTGGTGGTGCTGCTCGGCGCGGTCGTGGAAAACATGCGCAACATCGCCCTCGCGGCAACCGTCACCATCCTCATCGAGCCGGACCGGCGGGCCAACGCCAACGGGCTGGTGGGCATGGTTCAGGGTCTGATGTTCATTGTCACGTCGGTGTTTTCCGGGCTGTCGGTCGGGCTGCTGGGCATGGGCTGGACGATCGTCGTCGCCCTGGCGCTGACGGCACTTGCCTTCCTGCACGTGCTCACCCTGCGCATGCCCGAGGAGGTCCGCGCTGCCGCCACGGACGCGCGCGGCGGTTTTGACCTGCGGGGCTCCCTCGCCGCCGTCTGGGCCGTCTCCGGGCTGTTCGCGCTGATCCTGTTCTCCACGTTCAACAACTTCATTGGCGGGGTCTACATGGCGCTGATGGATCCCTACGGCCTGGAAATGTTCTCGGTGGAACTGTGGGGCACGTTCCTGGCGCTTGGCGCCACCGGCTTCATCGTCGGCGGGGCGCTGGTCGGCAAGTTCGGGCTGGGGTCCAACCCGCTGCGCACCCTGCTCGTCGCGGTGGTCGTGATGGGGGCCGTCGGTGCGGTGTTCACGTTGCGGGAGTGGCCGTGGCTGTACGTCGCCGGGATCTGGCTGTACCTCGTCCTGGTGCCCGCCGTCGAGGCGGCCGAGCAGACGGTCATCCAGCGGGTGGTGCCGCTGCACCGGCAGGGGCGGGTGTTCGGCTTCGCCATGGCGTTCGAGTCCGCGGCCGCGCCGATCACGGCCTTCCTGATCGCGCCGATCGCCCAGGTCTGGATCATCCCCTATGCGCGCTCCCCTGAGGGTGCAGCCCAACTGGCCCCGCTGCTGGGCGAGGGTACGTCCCGCGGCATAGGCCTGGTGTTCCTGATATCAGGGATCATCCTGATCGCGGCGGCGCTGCTCGCCTTCCTCACCCCGGTCTATCGACGGGTCTCGGCCTCGTACGCGCAGACGGACGCCGGGACCTAGCTGGCGGGGTCGTACCCGAAGGCGCGCACCTCCTGGGCGCAGCGGCAGGAGGTCGCGAACTTCGCCGCCCACTTCACGGCGTCGTCGTAGGACGGCAATTCCAGCACCGAGTAGCCGCCTTCAAGCTGCGCTGTCTGCGGGTAGGTGCCCTCGCGCACCGATCCGTCGGCGTCCACCCTCACGGGCGGGATGCTCTCATCGATGCCGCCGCCGAACACCCAGACGCCCGCGTCCTTGGCCTCCTGGACCACGGCGTGCGACGCATCCGAAACGGCCTGCATTTCTTCGTCGGGGACGTCCATGGCGGCACTCGGGAACGAAATCAAATACTTGGTCATCGCGTCACTCCTTCTTCGCAGCACGTGGGATGGCGTTCATCCTTGCCGATGCCGCAGTGCCGCGCAAGACCCGCGCAAAACCCGCAAGACCCAGACAAGATCGGCGTCAGGCGCTGGCCGCCTTCCAGAAATCGCTGACAAATGCGCGGCGTTAATCGACCTGCGGTGGGAGTATGTCAAACGTATCGTCACCCGCAAAGGAGCATCAGTGCCGCTGGAACCCCGCCAGGACAGCCCGACCGACTTCGACTTCATCATCGGAGACTGGACCGTGCGGCACGAAAAACTCAATCAGCTGTTCGCGGCCTGCACGGACTGGACCGAGTTCACTGGTCTGTCCTCGACGTCCAAGACGCTCGGCGGATACGGAAACCTTGAAGACAACCTCCTGAGGTTCCCCGACGGCGATGTGCGGGCGATCGCCATCAGGTCGTACTCGCCAGAGCCCGGGACGTGGTCTATCTGGTGGTTGGACGGCCGCAATCCCGGCGCCCTTGACACTCCCGTCGTCGGCAAATTCGATTCCGGCATCGGGACCTTCTTCGCGGACGACACCCTGAACGGCACCCCTATCCGGGTGCGGTTCACCTGGTTTTCACCGGCGACCGGGCATCCGCGGTGGGAACAGGCGTTCTCCAACGACGGCGGAGAGACCTGGGAGACGAATTGGCGGATGGAATTCATCCCGGCCTGACGGAACCGTTGGTTCAAGTAGCCAGCTGGCCGCGGCGGCGTTTCAGTGTGGCGGCCTCGGCGGAATTGCCCGCCAGCTCGATGGCCTTGTCGTACGCGAGGCGCGCCTCGGGACCGCGGCCCAGCCTCCGCAGCAGCTCGGCCCGGGTGGCGTAGTAGGCGTGGTAGCCGGCCAGCTCGCTTGCCAGCCGGTCGACGGCGGCCAAGGCCACCCCGGGTCCGTCCATCTCGGCCACTGCCACGGCCCGGTTGAGCGCGATCACCGGCGACGGGTCGAGGCCGGCCAGCCTGTCGTAGAGCGCGACGATCTGTGACCAGTCGGTGTCCCGGACGTCACGGGCAGAGGTATGCACGGCGTTGATGGCGGCGAGGAGCTGGTACGGCCCGGGCGCCTGCCCCGAGGCCAGTCGCTCCCGCACCAGGGCCTGGCCTTCCGCGATCAGCGCCGCATCCCAGCCGCCCCGGTCCTGCTCATCGAGGGTGACGAGCTCACCCGTGGCCGAAATCCGGGCGGTCCGGCGGGCTTCGGTGAGCACCATCAGGGCCAGCAGCCCGGCCGCCTCGCCGTCGTCGGGCAGGAGGTCGCGGACCAGGCGGGTAAGCCGGATCGCCTCTGCGGTCAGGTCCGCGCGGACGGGTCCGGATTCCGGGCCGGTGGCCAGGTAGCCCTCGTTGAAGATCAGGTAGAGCACGGCGAGTACGCCGGAGACGCGCCCCCGGAGGTCCTCCACAGACGGCACCCGGTACGGGATCCGGGCGGCCTTGATCTTGGCCTTGGCCCGGGTGATCCGCTGCGCCATAGCGCTTTCCTGCACCAAGAAGGCCCGCGCGATCTCCGGCACCGTCAGGCCGCCGAGCATCCGCAGGGTCAGCGCCACCCGGGCCGGCATGGCGAGCGCCGGGTGGCAGCAGGTGAAGATCAGGCGGAGCCGGTCGTCCTCGACGGCGCCCAGCGGCTCCGGCGGTTGGTCTTCAAACAGCACCTGGGCCTCCTGGTGCTTGCCGTCGCGCTTGCTCTCGCGCCGGATGCGGTCAATGGCCTTGCGCTTGGCGGTGGTGGTCAGCCAGGCGCCGGGGTTGGCGGGGACGCCGTCGGACGGCCAGCGTTCGACGGCGGCGGCAAACGCCTCGGCCGCCGCCTCCTCGGCGAGGTCGAGGTCGCCGAAGCGGCGGGTCAGGGCGGCCACCAGCCGGCCCCACTCCGCGTGGTAGGCCTGGTTGACCGCATCCTCGACGTCGATCCCGCTCACAGGAACGCGCGCACCTCGACCTTGCGGTTGCAGGCTTTGGATCCGTCCGCGGCGAGCTTGAGCGCAGTGTCGAGGTCGGGGGCCTCGATGATCCAGAAGCCCGCGAGGAACTCCTTCGTCTCCACGAACGGGCCGTCGGTCACCACCGGAGTCGCGCCCCGGTTGTCGATCACGGTGGCCGTGTTGGGGAAGCCAAGGCCGCCGGCGAAGACCCAGTGGCCGTCGGCCTGGAGGCGGTCGTTAAATTCGTCGATGGCCGCCATCTCGTCCGAGGGGGCGAGTTCAAGCTGGTCGTGAATCACGGAAAGTAAATACTGCATCTCGCATCGTCTCCTGCGGTTGGGGCGCACCCGGCGGGCGGCCTGTCACCCTTGCTACGAACTACTTTGCCCCGATCCGACAGGAAAGTGGCGGATATTTTTCCGGCGTCAGGGTCGCCCTGAGCGCAGCGTTTCAACCGGACTCCCTGAAGAGATCTGCCGCTTGACCTGCTCCAGCTCGGCTTGGAGCAGGTCAACGGTGGCCCGATACCTGTCGAAGTCCGCCTTCCGGCGCCTGGCTTGGGCAAAACTGATGACAGCGGCGACCACCGCCACCGGGAAGGACACCAGCAGGGCCCAGCCGGACACGGCCAGGAAGTCCAGGGCGATGGGAAGGGCGTGCTTGAAGGCCAGGAAGTCGTTCACACCGCCCACCACGCCGCTCAAAGCAGAGTCGAGCGGGCCCAGGAATTCGCCCACCACGGGCGTCCCGGACAGCGACGGCGCGCTCAAGGGCTGCTCTCCCCCGGACCAGCGAGGATCACTGAAGTGGTTCAGGACGTAGATTCCGGCGCCGGCGTTGAGGGCCGCGAAGAGCAGGACAGAGCCCAGCGCAGTCCACTGCAGACTGCGAGGACGCAGCAGGCCGGCCACGAGCAGGAAGATGATGGCCACGATCCACGAAAGGATTCGGAGTTGGTCACGGACCAGGCCAGCCAGTAGATCCAAGAAATTTCCCGCCACTCAAAGTTCGATTCGATGCTGTTCCGATCGCAAGCGAGCCTATCCCAGACGATCCTGGGTGGCGGGCAAGTAAGCTACTGCGCCCGGTCGTCGTCGCCCAACGCCCGGCCACAAGAGTGCGCCCGGAGGTATTCGTCGACGACGGGGGCGCCCAGGTCTCCGATGTCCGGCGCCACCGCGTCGACCCGACGGGCCCATCCAAATCTGTCATGGTCAGGTGTCACATTCCGCGCCTCTGCGGTGTCCTATGTTCAAACGCTCGTTCAGGGATAGGAGACACAGTGTCAACACGTATTCGTGTGGTTATTATCGGCGCCGGGTATGCCGGAGTCATGGCCGCAAACAGGCTCGCAGGAAGTTCGCGGCTGTCCGACTCCATCAGCGTTACCGTCGTCAACCCGGTGCCCGATTTCGTGGAAAGGATTCGCCTGCACGAGGTCGCGGCAGGAAGCCGGGAGTCCGCCCGGGTACCGATGCGGTCCCTGCTGCATGAGCGTGCGGACATCGTCGAAGACACGGCGTCGCGCATCGACCCTGAAAACCGCCAGGTGCACCTATCAGGCGGCGGCGGACCGCTGGACTACGATGTTTTGCTGTATTCCGCGGGCAGCACCCAGGCACCGGGGAAGATGCCGGCCGGTGCGTACGGGTTGAAGGATCACGACGACGCGAACCGTTTGCAGGCAAGGATTTCGCGTCTGGACCCGGGCTCAACCGTCAGCGTCGTCGGGGCGGGCCTGACCGGTATCGAGGTTGCTGCCGAAATTGCGGAAAAATATCCGCAACTCAGGGTGCATCTCATGTCCCGCGGGACCATTGCCGGAAGCCTTTCCGCCTCCGGCCGACACGCGGTCATGAAACGGCTTGCAGGGCTCGGCGTCGAAATGACAGAGAATACCGATGTGCAAGGGTGCGACGATGCCTCAGTCCTAACGTCGGGTGGTGACACCCTGCGGTCTGACTGCACGATTTGGACCGCGGGATTCAGTGCACCGGATCTTGCACGTGAGAGCGGACTGCCAACGGACGCGCTCGGGCGGCTCATGGTCGACGAGTCACTGTCGTGCCCGCAGTTCCCCGAGATTTTCGGTGCGGGCGATGCCGTACGAGCCCCCGAAACGGTTGCGGGCCACCTGCGCATGAGCTGCGCAGCGGCACTGCCGCTTGGTGCCCACGCGGCCGACAGCATCATGGCCCGCCTCGGTCAACAAGCCCCCGCCCAGCTTTCGGTGGGATACATGCTCAGGTGTATCAGCTTGGGCCGTAGCTCGGGACTCGTTCAGACCGTGCGGGCCGACGACCAGCCGCGCCGGCTCGTCCTGCGGGGCCGTCTCGCGGCAACGGCGAAAGCGCAGATCTGCCAAATGACGCTTTCCTGGATCAAAGGCGAGCTTCGCCGGAGCGGCTCGTACAGCTGGCCCAAGGGCCCCCGGCCAGCGGAAGCCAGGTAAGGCTGTGGGAACTGCAGGAGTTTTCGAGGAACACCGTTCGCTGCTTTTCACCATTGCCTACGAAATCACGGGAACCGTAACGGATGCCGAGGACGTCGTCCAGGAGAGCTTCCTGAGATGGTCCGGTGTCGAGGCAGAAGCTGTCCAAAATCCGCGAGCCTACCTGGCCAAAACCGTGACGCGTCAAGCGTTGAACTCCCTGAGGGCAGCCCAACGCCGCCGGGAAGACTACATCGGTCCGTGGCTCCCTGAACCTGTGGTCACGGCCCCGGACGTCGCTGAGAATGCCGTATTGAGTGAATCACTGTCTTTTGCGATGCTCGTGGTGCTTGAGACCCTGTCCCCTGATGAACGGGCAGTTTTCGTCCTCCGCGAGGTCTTCGATTTCCCCTACGCGGAGATCGCCGAAGCCACAGACAAGTCGCTGGCGGCCGTGCGTCAAATAGCCAGCCGGGCAAAGGCGCACGTGCGCGCGCGGCAACCCCGCTTTGAGGTCGATGTGCGACGGCAAAAGGCGGTAGCTGACCGGTTCCTCATGGCACTCCTGGGCGGCGATATGCAGTCCCTCATGGATGTCCTCGCCCCCGGAGCCGTCCTCCTCTCCGATGGGGGCGGAAAGGTTACCGCGGCCCGCAAACCCGTTTTGGGCGCGGACAACATCGTGCGCTTCCTCGCCGGCATCGCCAAGACCCCGGTGCCCGACATGCGCGTCGAATCATTGTCTTTGAACGGCATGCCGGCCCTCATCATCTACAGCGGCGACAGGGTTGACCTTGTGGCTCTTGTAGAATCCAGCGCCGAACAAGTGACAGGCATCTACCTCGTACGCAATCCGGACAAACTTGGCGCGGCCACCAGGGCCCGAAGTTTCCGCACCTTCGCACCTCAAGGCGAGACCTTCATCGGCGAGGGCCAATGAGGCCCGAACCCCTGCATCCTGAAATTGAATGCTTCACAAAGTCCGCGGACCATCTGGATGCAGTCAGCGCCTACGCATCCTTGTCGCTGAGTGAGTGCATCAGTAACGCCCTCGCGTGGCAGCCGATCTGGCTGAAGCTTCTGTTCCTGGCACGTGGAGGGCTTGCCCGCCTAATGCGCCTCAAGCATCCTTCATCCCGTCCCGGTCAGCCCCTCCGGCCGGAGGAGGTCAGCTTCCACCCTGGTGACAATCTCGCATTTTTCACGGTTTCAGCCGGCAAGGACGACGCGTTCCTAGTGCTCTCGGCCGAGGACACGCATCTGGTTGGTCATTTGATCGTCGAAGTAGACCCGACGGATACGGGACCCGGGCACAGATTCCGGATCATCACTGCCGTCCACTACCGCCGTTGGACGGGGCGGCTATATTTCAACATCATCCGGCCCTTCCACCACCTCATCATGCATCGCCTGATCGCGGCAGCAAGCAGGCCCGACCAACCGGCCCGGTGACGTGGGACGAAGTCAGGAGCGGACGACGGCGGGGCCTCCCGCCGTCGTCAGCGTTGCCGGCGACGATGAACCTGACGTAGTTGGTGGCGTTGGCGGAGCCGTCCACAGTGATGCGCTGCAGGTCCTTGGCGGCGGGCTGGCCGTAGACGTCCTGCCAGGGTGAGCACTCCGCAAGCCGCGGCCCGAGCACCCCAGCTTTACTTAGGCAAGCCTTAGCTAATAAAGTTTCCGGGTGACAACCCAAGCTGACCTCGCGCGAGTACCCTTTGCCTCGGAGCTTGCGGCCCATGGAAGCCGGCCCGCCATCCTCTCGGACAAGGGGAACCTGAGCTACCGGGAGCTCGCCGCACGCGTCGAAGACCTCGCCGGCCGCCTCGGGACCGAACGGCGCCTCGTGGCGCTCGTCGCCGCAAACGACGTCGAATCACTCGTCTCGTACCTGGCCGCGCTGGCGGCAGGCCACCCGCTGATCATCCTGCCCGATGACAAACCCGCAGCCCTCCAGGCCCTCGTCGCGGCGTATGACCCCGACGTCGTCGTGTACAGCGGCGGCTCCGTCATTGAAGAACGCCGGCCCGGGACCGTGCACACCCTCCACCCCGACCTCGCCCTCATGCTCAGCACTTCGGGTTCCACCGGGTCCCCCAAACTGGTCCGGCTCTCGCATACGAACCTGCAGTCGAACGCCGAGTCGATCGCCGAATACCTCGGTATCGGCGCCGAGGACCGGGCCATCACCACCCTCCCCATGTC
>ENA-OWNT01002777-OWNT01002777.1-seawater-metagenome-genome-assembly--contig:-NODE-2777-length-17587-cov-3.278641_pt1 | contig 17587 bp, 16 predicted proteins | sample MGYA00238136_ERZ651165 | MGnify/ENA primary metagenome ERZ651165 (study PRJEB26861, sample SAMN08777766) | seawater metagenome | isolation source: coastal seawater | place: USA: Florida | collected...
TTCGCGGCCGCTTCTCCATCGGCGGGAGAAGCGTAGGCAGCGGCTGTGAGGCCAAAGCACAGGGCAACAATGGCCGCCATGCTCGCGGCTGTGAAGGCGTAGGCCCGCCACGGCGCCCGCAACAACCACCCGCGGCGCAGCGGATCCTCGATGGACAGCTTGGTCACCCAGGCCAGAGCCACCGAGAGCAGCAGGAGCAGTACCTTCTCCAGGCCAGTAAGAGTGTGTCCCAGGACGTACGGCGCGAAGATAATGAGCGGCCAGTGCCAGAGATAGAGACCGTACGACACGTCACCCAGGAATGTCATGGGCCGCCGGGACAGCCACCAGCGCGGGGCAAACGCCGTCGTGCTGCCGGAGCACACCAGCACGAGCGCCGTGCCTGCGACCGGCAGTGCGGCGGTCCAGCCGGGGAAGGGGGTGGCGCCGTCGTAGACCAGCGACGTCACGGCGATCAGGGCCAGGCCGGCCCACGCCGCCACGGAGGCCCATCGGCCGCTGAGCTGGCGGTCCGCGAAAACGAGGGCCACGAGCCCGCCTACCGCGAATTCCCAGACCCGGGTGGGCGTGACGAAGTAAGCCGTGGACTGGCTCTGCGCGGTCAGGACGATGGAGTAGGCGAGGGAGGCAGCGCCGACAACCGCAATGCCTGCTGCCATGGTGGTGCGCAGGGGAACTTCGCGCCGGACCGTTCCGGCAGCACGCCGACGGGCCGCATAGCGCCGAGAGATATACAGCAGCGCCGTCAGAAGCAGCGGCCATACGAAATAGAACTGCTCCTCGACGGACAGGGACCAGTAGTGCTGGACCGGGGTGGCGTCGTTGTGCATGGCCGAATAGTCGACGGCGTCACCGGCGAGTGCCCAGTTTTGGATGTAGAGGGCGCTGGCGCCGAGCTGCCGGGCGGTCACCTCCCACATCGTCGAAGGCAGCCAAAGGAAGACGCCCAGCAGCGAAACGGCCAGCACGAAGATGGATGCCGGCAGCAGGCGCCGGATCCTCCTCGCCCAAAACTGCACGAGGCCCACCCGGCCGCTCTTGGAAACCTCGCGGTACATATGGGAGGTGATCAGGTAGCCCGAGATCACGAAGAACACGTCGACGCCGACGTAACCGCCCGTGACGCGCTGCGGCCACAGGTGGTAGAAAACGACGGCGAGAACGGCGACAGCCCGCAAGCCCTGGATTTCCGGCTGGAACTGGCTCGGCTTCGGCGAGAGGGCAGGGACAGCCCGCTCTCTGGGCGCGGCGGTGGCTTGGTTGGACATCACAACGAGCAACTTTATCGCGGCCTTCCCCAAGTCGCCGCACGCACGGGGTGCGCGCAACCTAGACTGGAAGCCATGAAGGTATTGGTTACCGGCGGCGCCGGCTACATCGGATCCCACACCACGCTCTCCCTCCTCGAGGAGGGGCACGAAGTCGTCGTCCTCGACAACCTGATGAACTCGAGTGCGGAGTCACTGCGCCGCGTGGAGCAGCTCACGGGCAAGAAGGTGGACTTCCGCGAGGTCGACCTCCTGGACGCTCCGGCCGTCGACGCTGTCTTCGCCGAGGGCGGCTTCGAGGCAGTGATCCACTTCGCCGGGCTCAAGGCAGTGGGGGAGTCCGTCGAGAAGCCCCTGATGTACTACCAGAACAATGTGGTGGGGACCTTGAACCTGCTGCACAGCATGGACGCCGCGGGGGTGCGCCGCATTGTGTTCAGTTCCTCCGCCACCGTCTACGGGGCCTCTGAGGAAGTTCCGCTGATTGAGAAGGCGCCGCTGGATGCCACCAACCCGTACGGCCGCACGAAGGAACAGATCGAGGACATCCTCTCCGACCTGGCCGCCGCCGACCCGCGCTGGAGCGTTGCCCTGCTGCGCTATTTCAACCCGGTGGGTGCGCACGAGTCCGGCCTGATCGGTGAAGACCCCAGTGGTATCCCCAACAACCTGCTTCCGTTTGTGGCGCAGGTGGCCGTGGGGCGCCGTGAAAAGGTCATGGTGTTCGGGAACGATTACCCGACGCCGGACGGCACCGGGGTGCGCGACTACATCCACGTGATGGACCTCGCCGCCGGGCACTTGGCGGCTCTGAGCTACATCACCGGGAAGGCCGGGGTATTCCGCTGGAACCTGGGCACCGGCCGAGGCTCCTCCGTGCTCGAAGTCATCGAGGCGTTCGGCGAGGCGGCCGGCCACCCGGTGCCTTACGAGTTCGCGCCCCGCCGGCCGGGAGATGCCGCCGTCAGCTACGCCGATCCTTCCGCCGCGCTCGCCGACCTCGGCTGGTCCGCGCACCGGAACCTGGCCCAGATGTGCGAGGACCACTGGCGCTGGCAAAGCCGGAACCCGCAGGGCTACGCCGCGGCGACCGAAGCTGCCGGAGTGGGCGCCGAGTAGGAGCAACGGCCCGTCACGAGGCGGGCCTGAAGGCTGGCGGGCGCCAGCCCGCAGCGGTTATCCACATAGACCCGCTGCGGCCCTTGTCTGAAAGCGGGCTCTCCCTTAGCTTTAACCCCAGTTGTACTGCCCCAGGGGGATGGGCAGCGGCCATGTTGGGGGCACCGTGGAAGCCGTGCGCATCGTCGAGGATGAAGTCCGTGAGTTGATCCGTCGCCGCGGGCTCGACCCGCTGCGGCAGGGCAGCGAGGTCCGCCGGCTCGTGGACGAAGCGATCAGCGACTACGACGAACGCGCCCTGCTGGCGCCGCTTCCGCCGATCGGCCCGCTGGAGCAGGCCCGGAGGTTCGTCTTCGACGCCGTGGCGGGCTTCGGGGCGCTTCAGCCCCTGCTGGACGACCCTGCCGTCGAAGAGATCTGGCTCAACGCCCCAGACGAAATTTTCGTCGCACGCAACGGTGAATCCGAGCTGACCTCCATTGCCCTGACGGACCAGCAGGTGCGCAACCTCGTTGAGCGGATGCTGAAGAGCTCCGGGCGGCGCCTGGATATCTCCTCCCCATTCGTCGACGCCGCCCTGCCGGACGGCTCGCGGCTGCACGTCGTCATCCCTGACGTGACGCGGCGACACTGGGCGGTCAATATCCGCAAGTTCGTCGTCCGGGCCAGCCGGCTCGAACACCTCGTGGAACTGGGCACCCTCACCCCGCAATCGGCCCGCTTCCTCGGCGCCGCGGTGGCAAGCGGACTCAACATCCTGGTCTCCGGTGCCACCCAGGCCGGCAAGACCACCATGCTCAATTGCCTGGCGGCCAGCATCGGCACCCGCGAGCGCGTGGTCACGGTGGAGGAAATCTTCGAACTGCAGTTTCCGCTGCGCGACGTCGTCGGACTCCAGTGCCGGCAGCCCAACCTCGAGGGCGAAGGCGAGATTCCGATGCGCCGGCTCGTGAAAGAGGCCCTGCGGATGCGGCCGGACCGGCTGGTGGTCGGCGAGGTCCGCGAGGCCGAGAGCCTGGACATGCTCATCGCCCTGAATTCGGGCCTTCCCACTAGCCGTTCAAACACAGTGCAGATTAATATGGCTCCATGGGCAAAGAGGCTTTCATCTACTGCCGCATCAGCCAGGACCGCGACGGGGCGGGACTCGGGGTGGGGCGGCAGGAAGAGGACTGCCGCATACTGGCGGAGGAGCATGGGCTTTCCGTTGTCCGCGTATTCGTGGACAACGACATCAGTGCTTACTCAGGGAAAAAGCGCCCTGGCTACGCCGAGATGCTCGCGGCGCTCAAGCGCGGCGAAGCGTCCGTGGTCATTTGCTGGCACTCAGACCGTTTGCACCGAAGCCCACTCGAACTCGAAGAGTACATTGCGATCTGCCGCGAACATGACGTGCAGAACTACACCGTCAAAGGCGGTGAAATAGACCTCAGCACTCCGGAGGGGATGTTGCGAGCCGGGCTGTTAGGGCAGGTTGCACGCTACGAGTCCGCCCACAAGGCAGACCGCGTTAAGCGTGCCATGCAGCAGAAGGCCATGAAGGGGGAGTGGTTGGGCGGTGCACGCCCGTTTGGCTGGCGTTTTGTAGATGGCGCGCCAGAGCCCGACCCGGTAGAGGCTCCGGTAGTTCGACACGTATTCGAAGCGGTGCTTCAAGGCCGCAGCCTTGGTTCAATCGTTTCTGAGCTGAACGCTGCCGGGATCACCACGAGCGTTGGCAAGCCGTGGGGATACGCGCAGTTGCGACAGATGGCTATGCGGCCCCGTAACGCTGGTCTCGCCGTTTGGCAAGGGGAAGTCGTGGGTAAGTCCACTTTCCCCGCCCTGGTTTCCGAAGACGTTTGGCGGGCTGTCGTTTCGATCTTGAAAGACCCTAAGCGACGAAGATCCCAGAGCAACAAGGCCAAGCATCTGCTCGCCGGTATTGCCCAGTGTCATTGTGGAGCGCTGGTGCGCTCCGCCACCGTCTACGGTCGGGCCGGTAACAAGTACACCGTCTACCGTTGCCCGGAGAAAGGCCGGGGTCACATCGGCAAACGGGTCGACTTGGTGGATGCTGTAGTGGACCGTCATATGGTCGCCTACCGCCTGATCGCGGCTCGTCAGCGCAGTAACACTGACGCTGAAAGATCCGGGGAGGCTCAGCGCTTAGAGAATGAAGCAGTTGCCTTGCGGGAGCGCCTCAACGAGTTTGCGTTGCTGGCTGCCAACGGCAGCATTACGTCGGCCCAGCTCGTCACTTCCACTGCGGCGATATTGGCCACTTTGGAAGATGTGGAGATGCAGCAAGAACTCCTGGCGTTAACCGCTCATCTACCCGCTGAGAGCCTTCAGCTAGCCCTACCCGACATGGAGACCCCCGAGGCACGGGAATGGCTTAAGAGCGCCATAGACGACCGGAGAGATTACGTGAGGCGAGTCTGCAACGTGGTCCTGCTGCCCCACGGGAAGGGCTCACCGCGGATATTCGATCCAGAGACGGTGCAAATTGTTCTTAAGACAAAGTGGGACGCTCGCGGCCCGCTACCAAAGGAAGAGATTCCGGGTCTTATGGCTGCCTGGCGGGAGGCTGGAATCCTGCCGCCCGAGAGCAAGGTGGGAAATGACCGATCCCGATAGGTGGGGAAGGAGGTGGAAAGGGGTGCAAGCCAGCAACCAGGGCTTTGAGGTTCTGATCGACATTCCGGGTCTAACGCTTGTGCGTTCCGAAGGTGTAATGCGTTTCGACGTTGTGCCCGGCTTTCGCAGCCGGGAGGAAGCTATCGCGATTCTGAGCGAGTTCGGAGACGTGCAGTGGCCGTCAGATGGCGAAGCGGACAGTGGCTCCGTAGATGCTCACGACTAAGACGCGGGAAGCGTAGCGATCCTGCGGTAGAGCGTTGCCCGGGACATGCCCAGGTCACGCGCTACCTGCGCCGCAGGCTTGCCACCTCCGATCAACTGCTTGGCGTTCTGAATCTGGCTGTCGGTGAACTGCGCCTTTCGGCCCCCAAGGTCTAACCCCTTCGCCCGGCGCTTGCTTACGCTGTCGTTGATGCGCTCGCGTTTGATGGCAAGCTCCATCTCCGCCAAGCCGGCCATGACCGTAAACATCATCTGGCCCATAGGCGTGGCGGTATCCACGTTGCCGCCACCAAGGTTGAGCACACGGAGATTTACGCCTCGCTCCTTCAGATCCGTGGCGAGGGAAAGCATGTTTTGCGTTGACCGCCCCAAGCGGTCAAGCGTGGCGATAACTAAAGTGTCGCCTTCCTGAAGGGCTGAAAGTGCCCGGTCAAGTCCCGCGCGGTTCGCCTTAGCACCGCTGACGCCCCGGTCCGTGTACAGATCGTCGCGCCGCACTCCTGCGGCAAGGATGTCTTGTTCCTGGCGGTCAGTGTCTTGCCCCTTGGTTGATACGCGGGCGTACCCGATCAGCTTGCCCATGGCTACCTCCAATGTGTCTCGTAACAGTGAATAGATGCACAGAGATTAACACGTACTTGCGAGACATAGTAGTGAGACAGTGGCAAAGCTTAATTTCCGCGGCCAGCAAAGTGTCTCGCCGAACTGTCTCTCAACCTATCGCTTGTAAGACACTGTCGTAGACGGCCGCTAGCATGAGGGCTGTAAACGCTCTATCCACTAAGTCGAAAGGAAACACACATGGCCGTCTGCGCGGTGCTTCGATGCCAGGAAACTAGCAAGGGCAGGTTCAGGACCAACGAATTTCCGCTTATGGAATCGGCGGTTTGTGCACAGCATTTAGACCAGTTGCAGTCGGGTGAGCCGTGGGACTACAACGGGACCGGACACGAGATCGTTATGGGAGCGGACCTGCCCCGGCGCCTCTTGGACTTTGAGGTCAATTCAGGTAGCGGCCCCGGATTCGAACTCACGCTCGAGAGGGAGGGTGACGACAAGCCGTTCTCGCTATGGCTGACTCACGAAATTGCAGCCCAATTGGCGGAGTGTCTCAGAACCGAAGTTCCGGAAGGCGACGCCAGTTGAAGACGCTTCTGGTCGTCCTCAACTTGGTCGCGTTCGTTCTCTCCTTCGGGGCGATTGCGTGGGCTTGGTATGCCGTACATAAAGATGTCCAGAACAATCGGGCGTTGATGGAGAGACTAAAGGCAATCGATGTTAGGTATGCGAATGGTGGCAGGGAACGAACTGACGAGAAGTTTGCGGAGTACCGGCGTGCAGGGAAGACGATGTTTACATACAACGACTTGCAGCACATGCCTGAACTCGTCAAAGACCTAATTTATCGGCACGCAGCGGGTGGACTTGGACCGCAAGTTGTTCTCGTAGGACTTGGGTTGCTGGTGGGCACTGTGGCGAATATTTGGTCGCTGTTCCTCTGAAGCGAGCAGGTCGCCTCCTGGCGCTCCTGAAGCTTCTCAGAGCTTCCCCGGTTGCCCTGCAGGCCACGACCATAGAACGAGCCACAAGGTGCTAGAAAAGGTCGCGTAGCCCTCCCTGGGCCCTGCTGATGGGGTGGGGGACGACCCTTACCGCCCCGTTTGCCCGCCCGGCGGTGATAGCGGCCGGGGTTCTGTACGGGTTCAGGAGCGTTTGCGTTTGGCTGGCGCAAGCCTCCGGAGGCCCCGCCCTCGACTCACCTAGCCCTGACCACCTAGCTCGTTCAACTTACGCGGAGCAACGCGCTTCTTCCGTTTTCCCTTAGGGGCGTTTGCAATCCTTCCGCGCCTCGCTGCGCCTAGGCTGTAATACGTGCGCCCCCAGACGCGCCAAAGGCCAGGACCTACCTCAACGATTTCTCCGTCCCAACCTTCTGCGAGCGAGTTATTGGTCGCCCGTGCACGTCCACCCTTGATATCCACTTATTGATCTCCTGTCTAGCTAATGGCTCCACTAATGCGCTCGGGGGCGAGCCCCAGCCGCTCGCCCCCGATTGAAGTCCTACATCGTGCGCTTGTTGCGCTTGTACTCTTCCCAGAGCTGGGCCCCAGTCCGGCTGTCGGGAATATATGCCGCCCGGACCTCAGGCGAGTTGTCCCAAAGTTCCGGAGCGACGCCCTCGCTCAGCGCCCTTGCCTTGGCCGCCTCGTAATCCTCGGCAACTTCCTGGCCCGCGGTCTTCTTAGGGACCGGCAGGGCGTTCACGTAGTTGGCGTAGGCGCGCTCGGCCTTCGCCTGAGCCGTGAGGCCAGCCAGGCGGGCCTCGTCCCGAGTGCGGAAGACGCGAGCATCGTTCGGCACCCGCCACCGACCAGGGTTGATTTCCACCGGGTCGAAGCTCAAGTCTTCGGGACGAGGCGGCGGCGTAGAGTCCGACGCGGCCTCAGCCTCCGCGATGTATTCCTTACCCGACTTCCTAGGCCGGAAGTGATCGTACCTATCGTCAGTCATTGTGTTCTACTCCTTCGTTTTCAGTAATTGCCTTCGTTGCGGCACCTGCAGCGCACGCCATGCGCCGCGAGTGATAGATGTGGCCGTCGTATTCCCAGGCACGCGGCCCGTACTCGATGATGTCGTCTGTGTTCGTCCTTCAAGTTCCTTCGTGGGTTGGGTCATGGATCTAGTCGCCGGAGTCCGGGACCGCGCCGGGCGCGGGCCGCGTTCTCCAATGCCCCGGCACTGCGCCGGGGAAGCCGTGAGCTGCTGCCCAGAACATGAGCGCCACTGAGGTCTTGCCCCGGTCGTCTGCGTCGGTCCAGAACGCCGCCCCAGGGTGGCGGGCTCTGCGGTCCCGCCGGGAAAGGTTCACGCGACCAGTGACGGGTTCGAGGTGCCGCGGATTGACGCAACGCCGCCGCAGCCCATCCGCATCCTCCGAGCCGACTCCAGAGGGACCGCCGCACAAGTGGTCCAACTGCCGGGCTTGCCCGTGGGTGCCGATGAACAGGAGGTACATCAAGCGGTGAACGAGCCAGTCGTTGCCGTCCACGAAGCAATGGGCATAACCGTTTTCGTCCACGCTGCCGGCCCACAGCCAGCAGCCCGTCTCGGGGTCTGGCTCAATGAGGTGGGCAAGCTGCTCCAGAAGTGCCTCAAGTACGTCTGGCGGCAGCCGCTCCAGGGCCAAAGACTCGTGCCGACGGCAGTGTCCGAGCTTTACGGCGGCGGTTGGGCAACCCGGCTCGCTGCACTGCTGGACGCCCTTGCGCCCTGCACGGGGAGCGTGAGTGTTGCAGAACCCGCGGGCATGGTGGGGCCTCTCGCAGCCTGGAAAGCTGCATTTGGGCCTGAATTTTTTGGGCAGGGGTTACCTCCTCGATGTCACGCTTTTGAGGGTTTTGTGCGCTTCGCTCAGCAGCGCTTTGCCCTACTGGCGCTTGGGCTGTGCAGGGGTTGCGCGGGGCTCGCCGCGCGGGGGGTTATTTCTATCAGGCACGGCTACTTCGGGGCTACCCGTGGGTGGCCGGGACAGCCACAAGGCTGGACCAAGGTGGGGGTGACCGGGGCTCTTCGTGCATCCCCAGTATCCGTAGGTGGCTACTCGTAATCCACAGGAACGGAACACAAGGCAGCACGTTCCTCGGTTTCGGTGCGGGCAGTGTTAGATCATCCGATTGTGGGGGCTGGGGTCCTCCAGAGACGCCCAGCCTGCTCAGTTCCTCATGACTCCTATTCTGTGAGCTGTCGTACGAATCAGAGTCTTGTTCGCCAGCGGAGAAAATTTGGTCGTAGTCCTGTCTCCTCGGCAGGGAGCGTCGTCACCACGATTCCACTATGGCTCTTTTGAGACGCGTCAAAGCATTGCAGAAGGTTGGTGCAGGGTAGACAATCGCTTGCAGCCGGCGGGCATAATGCCCTGCGCGGACTCGGTTACGTGAGAGGTGCAGACGTGGACTGGAATGACGCCTGGAACGGGTATTTCCAAACGTTGGCTGGAGTATCAGCCACACTATTGGGCCTGGCAGTCGTAGCTTTTCAGCTGCACCCGGAGAACTGGGCCAAAGACCCACTGAGGCATCCCGTGGCAGTCCTTTCCCTAACGGAGCTGGCGGGGCCATTGTTCTTCAGCTTGATGGTCATGTTCCCAGCAGGCCACCGAGTCTTCTGGAACTGGCTGCCGGACCAGCAAGGGTACATCGTCGCGGGCTGGATAGTCGGCGTCTTTGGCGGAGCTGTTATAGCTTGGCATCTGGTGGCGTACCTTCGGGAAAAGGAACGCCAGAGCTTCGACCATTGGCAGATGGGCGGAGACATCATCTCCGTCTATACCTTCGGAGTGATGCTCGCCCCGGTGGGGTTGGAGTGGAAAGCAGCCGTAGCGGTGTGGATGTGCTTTAGCGGCATCGTAGAGGCGTGGGTTTACTTCAGCGTCCCTGGTCGGAGTACTACATCAACGTGAACCGCCTGGGCAATTAGCAGCTAGTGGGCCGTGGGCAAGGCGCTGACCGCTGAGTGGTGGCCGTCATGCGGCCACAGTAGCCGCGATGTTGAAGCCGCCCTCGCAGTACCAATCTGACTCGGACATTGCCTTGTACATTGCTAGTTTCCAGTCGTTCAAACCCGCTGGTTCTCTTTCGTCGGCTAGCTCCATCAGTTTCCGGCGTACGCGGCCTGCTCCTTCAGGTCCACCTCCGCGGAATATCCCCGACAGAGACAATGCGAGCACGCGGATCTCCGCGCCCGTCTGGGCGCGGTATAGGCGGTCCAGTTTGAGCCGATCAAACTGGAACTGCGCCCTCTTGAAATCAATCTCGGACCAATTATCAGGAGCGATGACCATGAAGCGCACCGCGGGCCGTTCTCCGCACTGGACTTCCGCAGCCAACCATCGCCCTGATGGAATATTGAAGTAAGGATGGAAGAATTCACTGGTTGCTTGGTCAGCCTTGTGGGCTTTCTTGTTTGTGTTGCATTCCTTACAGCTCGGCACGAGATTCCACGGGTTTACCGCAAGGAGATGGAAGCTTTCCTTCGGCAGAAAGTGGTCGAGATCGTACACATCACGGTGGTTACAAAAAGGGCAGAGGTCATCAATTGCGCCGGCTTTAATCCTGTCGTAGACGGCGCGCTGCTTGGGGTTGCCACCCACTAACTTGGAGTTGTACAACCAAGTTGTTTGTATTTGATTGAGGCCTCTGCATTGAAACTCACCGGGCCGGAGTCCCCAGAAAACTCCTCGCGTAGCGGCACCCAGGTACGCCGTATGGGCGCTTTGAACGTCTGGTTTCGCTGCGCTCAAAGCCCGGACCATCGCTTTGTCCTGTATGCCTTGAAGGCAAAGATCCCAGACCTCGGAGGGGTCGTCCGTTGGTTTATTCGCTGGCCACACGGCGCTCTAGACTTCACTCTTCTGGAGGATCATGGACTCCAGAAGTATTCGACCCTCAGCACCCACCTGGCCACCAAATAGGCGCAGGGCCTCCTCGTAAGACGACGCTTTAGTGGCAGCGTCAAAGAGTCGTTGATGAAAGCCGGTTGCCGTCACTTCCAGACTGAATACCTCGCTCGTTAGGATGCCGACGTTCTCACCAAAGGTCTCCATGCGGGGGTGCTTGATCTTTGAAAATTCTCCGGTACGACTGAGTATCCACACGCAGGACTTGGGCACTTCCTGAAGGATGACGGGCGAATGTGTCGCCACGATGGCGACGCCGTTTCGATCAGACAACAGGTCAGAAAGGGCCCGCGTAAAGGCGGAGAGTAGGGGCGGATGAAGGTGGGCCTCTGGCTCGTCAATAAGGACGAGCGTCTTTTCGGACACGGCCTGGACCAAGCGAGTTATGGTCAGGAGCACGATTTTGTGTCCCGAACTAAGTTTCCCGAACAAATGGCTGAGGGACTTTTCTGCCTTCGACTCACGCGCCCCGCCGGGGTTGCCTTCCTGGTTCGCGCGCAGTTGCTCGACGGTTTCAAGTATCCCCGTCGTCGCGAAAACAGGGTCGGAATCGAGGAGGTTGAGTGCGCGGAACCACCTGTTCAGATAGGCGCCATTCATGCAGACTCGTGCGGCCTTAATAAATTCTGCACCCAGCGCGGCGGGGTCCTTTATTCCACTTTCAGCAACAACCGTCTCCTCAAAGGAGACGCGCTTCAATCTATTGCGGTCCATGGCGATCTTCTTCAATCCGATGTACTCGTATAACGGCCCGTTCGTCCGGTCCCTTGGAACCGAAATAGCTGTGAAGGAGTCAAATGCGCTGAAGGAGACAGAAACGAGGTTTACGAAGGCAGTAGAGTCGCCGCTGTTACGTTCAAACGAGAAGTGCCCGAACTTCTCATCTGTTTCTGGTCGGTCGGCCAGCACAAAGCTTCTTGCCATTGCGTCAAGAAGCGTCGATTTTCCGACGCCGTTGCGTCCGATCAGGACCTGAATGTTTGTGGGCGGATTGGAACTGGCCGTTACATCGAACTGAATTTCACTTGGGACAACCAAAACGCTATTCGGGAATGAGTAGGAAAACGAGTAGTCCGTGAGGCGGGCGCCCCCACGGGCCAGCCTACGAAACTGGCCCGTAACCGTCGCCGGCGTAACGAACCGAAAGAGCGAGATTTTAGTGCAGGCCTTACTCTTGGCCAGATCGAAAATCTCCTCAGAGAACGCAATGTCCCTGAGGCCTCTGAGGGCCTCCAGTCGCTGCCCGTCCCCAAGTTTCTCGAGCGCCTCGTAGTAGCTGTCATCTTGGCCTAGTGAGAAGTAATCGCCGCTGAGAGAATCGAAGGTGGCCGGAACTTCAGTTTTTGGATCTTCTCTCGAATATTCCTTTGAGAGCCGGCCGATCTTGACTTGCCCGATGTCGTGGGCCGTTCCATCCTGGTCGTTGTACAACAGAAAAAACGAAGTCTGGAAGTCCCAATAGTCATTCCATGTTTGCTTAAAAAGGTAGAAACCTTCTTCGGCGAGCTCTGCCCTCGTGAGTGCTAGTCGGAACAACGGGACGCTCCTCGCGTAGTTAGAGCCTTGCGTGCTTTGTGCTGATCTTGGAAGCATCGTACAGAGTCTTGGACAAGAATGGCTCCACGGTTCCCCGGCTGAGTATTGACCATCGTTGCCCCGAACGCGCCGCCGATAAGGGGCCAGAGGAAGTCCATTTGCCAAACTTACACGCGCGGCAACCTAAGTTATGACAACATGCGACGGACCTCGGTTTGCATGTATTTCCGCAGAGCGTCAACGACTGAAGTTCGCATCTCAGACCATGTAGAGTGGCCAGGGTTGTCGAGTGCCGGTGCTGCCGGCAGCAGGTCGGTCACGGCATCATCGACGGCCGCGCGGGCCATTTCCACGGTGCGTTTAAGGTCGTCGGTGCGGTCTGCGCCGAGCGGGAAGACCGCCTCAAATCCAGGGCCGAGCGCATCGACAAGTGCGCGTTCTTCCTCTGGATAATCATCGAAAGCGTCAATTTGGAAGAGCTGTGGAGTGTCAATCTCCTCATGTTCACGGAGCTTGCTCAGCGTGCTGCCCGACGTGATCAGGCGGAGGAGTTCATTCATTCCGTCGTAGCCCTGTGACCATGTGCGGACTCGTCGGGGGAGGGTTGGTCCAGAAGCCTGGACTGACCTGGTCCGTCCTCCAAGGGCCTGAGTTTCACGCGACCGCCGGCGTGCAACCGTCTCTCTTGCGCAGGCGATTGCGCTCTCCGCCATGGCCACCGATGCCGGTGTGGATGCACCGTGCGCCAAGGCCGAGACCGCTTCCGTGAGGCGCTTGAGCGCCGCGTATTCTTCTCGGGGCAGGCGATCGAATTCTGATGCCTTGAACTTGCGATAGGTCTGGTAAGAATGCCGCACTTCCAACACCAGCGCCTTTTCTGTCGCCTTGTGAGGGTCGATTGCCGGCCATCGGTCGAAATGTCCTAGCAGAACCCGCCTGACGCCTTCACAACCCACTTCGCCGGAAACGTACTGGGCTGCTATTGCTCCAAATGCGCTGGCCAGAGTCGCAGCGACGACCTCCGCGTGGAGGGACTTTGGTGCCGCGATGGTGTTGAAGTTGTTGGTAACCACCGAGGGCTTATCAAACCACGCGATCTGGTGACGGAACCCTTCGTTCATCGAGGCGGCGATGTTCACCGCTTTGGTATTGAGATGCCACCAGGGCCTCCGCGCTTGGACAGAAGGCTCGAGATGGACCTCGAGCGACTCTCCCAGACGGACGTATCTTCCGAGGGCTGTGTTTGCCGCCGGCCGGATCTTAGGAGCCGAGAGCAGCCAGAACCGATTAAGGCTGGGCTCACCGGAGTCAATCTCCTTTGACCCTCCCAGCAGCGGAGTCAGGAACTTCTTGTTCAGCTGGAGTTCCGTGCCAAGCCCTACAACGGTGCGGACCAACGTCGTAGCCGTGGGGTGCTGATCTTCAAGCTTGAAGAACTTATGCCCCAGCTTTTGGCCGGCAGCTGTCTCCACTCCTGAGATCTGCCCAACCGCGTCAACACGCTCCAGCTGCATGAAGTCGTCCAGTACAGCCGGAGTTGTCCCAGGAATTAGAAGGTCGGCGCCTGCCGGCAGAGCCGAGAGGTTGCGAATGGTGACCTTCTCTGCCGGGCTGGCGATGTCATCAATCCAGTGGAGATCGCCGTCAACCGGTTCCAGTACATTTACGAAGTTGAGGACTCCGAGTTCGGCATCGGAAGTCTGGCGGGGCTCGAACAGCATCACACAGGCAGCTACGCGGGCGTCGCTGAACCAGACGTCGGACTCCGTGTGCCAAACGGTGATGTCGTACCGCTGACGGAGCCATGCCCGCCATGGGGCAAGGTTGTCGTTCTGCAGAACGCCTGAGGGCAGAACGAATGCCATTCGCGCATCCGGTTTCGCCAGCATGACGCCCAGGAGGACAAACCAGGCGGCCAGGTTGATGCCCGTTGTCCTAGGCAATCCCGTCAGGCCGTGGCCCTGGAGGTGAGCCAGGAACCGCAGCTCGTTCTCGGCGCTCCGACCATACGGCGGGTTGGCTATAACTAGATCTACCTTCTGCAAGGGGTGGTCCTCAGCCTGCTGTTCGGAGGCCGCGAAAACGTGGAGCATGTTCACGTTGCCCGGCGAGAGCGTGAAGGCATCGCTCTGCCGCACGAGGGGGTGATTAAGCCCCTTCTTGATTCGTCTGGTGGCCAAGTTAATGCTGGCCAGGTGTACGGCAAAGCTGTCGATGTCGTTGCCGAGATTCCGTTTCAGCGCTTCATCATGTGGGACGCCGAGTTCCTGATGCCTCTTGTAGGTCTCTACGAGAAAGGTTCCCGCGCCACAAGCGGGGTCCAAGACCACCGTTTCGGCGGAACGAACCCCCCAGCGGGCCATCGCTTGGGCAAGTCGCGGCTGAGTGTAGTGCTGGCCCAGCTCGTGTCGCCGTTCGGGGCTGATGAGGCGTTCAAAGATGGTTCCAAGGATGTCGCTTGAGACCAGATGCAGATCCAGCTTCTCGACGAAATCGAACAGTGCCATCCAGTGAGGCATTGCCTCGTCCGGAGACTGGGCGAGGACCCACTGCGCGATGTCGCTGATGACAAGGATCGGCTTGTAGTCACCGGTGATGGTTACTGCTTCGAGAAGGCCCGAGACGATCGTTGTCTTCAGGGCTTCGGAAGTAGCCGGAGCCATTCCGCCGAGCAACGGCCCGATGCTATCGAAATAGTCCCGGAGCAGTCTGTGGAACAAGGCCGCTGTGAGGACTTCAGCGATGCCCTGGGCCACCAGGTACTGGCGCTCCTGGGCGTTGTCGAGATCAAGGCCGGCTTCCAGCGCCTGGTGGTGAATGCTTGGGGATGCCCGGTCGTAGCTGCCGGCGAAGACACGGCCAATGGGCGCATGGAGGGCATCGGTAATAGCCTGGAAGTAGTCCAGGGCCATCGAGTCGATGGAGAGGGGCGGCGCCTCACCGATCAGGCTTAGACGATAGCGCTCGAAGACGGTGCGGAGACCCTCCTCAACTGCGGCCTTCCGCTCCGGTGAAGTGAGTGCCTTCCACCATCCGAGCTGGTTGGCATGAGACGGATCAATGAAGCTGATCAGATCTCCCTGCAGCCGCAGGAGCGGCTGAGCATGGAGGCCCGCACCTGCGTTTAGGCAAGCAACCTGGATGAAGTTGGTTGTGAAGCAGAACCCAGCGCCCTGAAGTTGAGCCTTCTGGACGGCATCGTTGACTTCTGAGACGACGAGCGGGTGGACACCGGCCGGCGTATCCGGACGCTTAGCTTCGCCCGTAAACAAGATCGACCCATCTTGGCGTTCGACGCGCACGTCAGTGCGGTCGCGGGAGCCGTGGCCGACGTTCGTCTCCACCGACCAGCGCACGGGGAAGCCGAGGACGTCGGAGCCGATTTGCTCCGCCGCCCCCTTCAGGTCGGCAAGCCATTCAATTTCGTTGACACCGGGATGCAAGACAGTCACTGGGTCAGTTTAGGCATGCGGTCAGCATAAGACGGTGCGACCCACACTCGATTTGTCGAATATAGAAAGGAACACACCTATGAATCATGCAAACATCGACCGGACTCGTCCGAGGTGGACGGGGTTGTTTGGTTGCAAAAGAGGCAGGCGGGCCCGTTCGTGTCCGACATAGGAGCCATCGTAAGCGAGTCGGTATGACAGTCATTCTCGATACCTGAATGATGAACTGTGCATGAAAGATGTTCGGGCTGCCCGGCATGTGCACCATCCACTCAAATTCAGCCCACGATGCCGTGACCAAGATCTGCACGCTGCCTTTACTGGCGGGGGACAACATTTCGAGTGCCTTCGTGGTGCCCACCGTGGCGTCCTGCATCGACCTTGTGGTCCACTGCAGCAGGCAGCCGGGTGGACGACGCCAGGTCACGGAGATCCTCTCGTTGGGGCGTCGGGTCGAGAACGGCTTCATCGAGTCGTCCATGGTGTTCGACATGCTCGACGGACGACTCCAACCGCAGGCGAACTCGATGCCGGCCGTCGAGAAGTTCGCCCGTTCCGGGTTCGACGTTGCGGCGCTGCTGGAGCCGCGCTGATGGCGCCGCTGCTGGGGGTGCTTGGAGGTGCAGGCCTGCTGCTGATCTGGTGGTCGGTCTGGGAGAAACCCCACCCGGCCAGGCCCCGTGCCCGCACCAGCCGGCTGGAGGACCTCCTGCGGTCCGCGGGCATTGAAAAAGTCAGCAGGCTGGGCCTGCTGGCGACGTGTCTGGGAGTCGGTGCTTTCGTGACCCTGGTGTTCTTTGCGGGCACCAGGTCATGGCCGATCTCCGGCTGCTTCGGACTGTTCGGGGGCTGGCTTCCGCTGGGCATTGTGCAATGGCGCGCCCGCAAGCGTACAGCGCTGCTCCGCGAGCTGTGGCCCGACGTCGTGGACCACCTTCGTTCAGCCATCCGGGCGGGATTGTCGCTGCCGGAGGCGCTCATCCAGCTGGGCGAGAAAGGCCCGGCCGAGCTTCGGGAGTTGTTCCGCGACTTCGGCGCGGATTACCGGTCCGGCGGCCAGTTCGACCCGGCATTGGACCGGCTGAAGCAGCGGCTCGCTGATCCCGTTGCGGACCGGATCGTTGAGGCACTGCGGCTCACTCGCGAGGTGGGTGGATCGGACCTCGGTCGACTGCTAGGCACTCTCGCCGAATTCCTGCGGGAAAACGCCCGGACCCGGAGCGAGCTGGAGGCCCGGCAATCCTGGACGGTGAACGCTGCCCGGCTTGCCGTGGCCGCGCCCTGGATTGTGCTGGTGCTGATGGCGAGCCGGCCCGAGGCGGTCGCAGCCTACAACTCACCCGTCGGAGCGGCGGTACTAATCGGCGGGCTGCTCGTCTCATTGTTCTCCTACACCGTCATGCTGCGGATCGGTGCTTTGCCGCAGGACGAACGGGTCCTCCGGTGAACGGGCTGACGGCCGGCGCCGTGGTCTGCGGCGCAGTCCTGGGTGGAGGCCTCTGGTTGCTCCTTGTGCGGCTTCCCTTCATGCGGCCCCTGAGCTTCGCGGAGCGCATCGCGCCGCAGCTGAGGTCGCACAACCTCGAATCCCGGCTGCTCCGCACGGCCCCCGGCAACATCACGCCCTTCGGCCCGCTCGAACGGATCCTGCGCCCGGTGATCCGGGACGGCGTCCGGGCACTGGGAAGGCTCAACCCGGGATCGACGGCGCTAAACCGCAGGCTGGCCCGGGCCGGCAGCAGCAAGTCGGCGTAAGCGGTGGTGTCGGTGGCGCCGACGATGTCGCTCACCACCACCAGTTCGCATTGATCCAGCGCCCGGCGCAGCTGGTCGGCGTCGGGCAGGCTGACCAGCGGATTGGTGGCGATGATCCACACCGCCTTGACGCTCCCCGCCTCCACCGCATGGAACAG
>ENA-OWNT01002779-OWNT01002779.1-seawater-metagenome-genome-assembly--contig:-NODE-2779-length-17576-cov-3.952340_pt1 | contig 17576 bp, 13 predicted proteins | sample MGYA00238136_ERZ651165 | MGnify/ENA primary metagenome ERZ651165 (study PRJEB26861, sample SAMN08777766) | seawater metagenome | isolation source: coastal seawater | place: USA: Florida | collected...
CACAAAATCAAAAATCACAAAATCACAAAATCACAAAATCACAAAATCACAAAATCACAGCCTCTCTCTGCTCGCCCTTCCTTCTCGCATCTGCGTGTGCGTGAAGTGAACGCGGTTCCAGCGTTCCAGCCACCCGCACACCGAGTGCCCGCGAAAGTAGTACCCAAGTACACACTACTCCCATTTTACAAATCTGTTCTCGCATATACACTCAATGAAAGTCATAAAACTAAAATGTACAGTGGCTTACGCGCTTTATGCCGCGGCGTTCCAGTCCGTTGGTTGTTGGCCACGCGGACAATTGTTAGTCATTTAGCTGAATAGTGCGATTTGTGTGATTCTCTTAATTGTGCAGATTGTTGGAGTTACTGCTACTGTTGAAGCGCGATCTGATCCGTTGTCGTTCGTCGTTCGTCGTTCGTCTTTCGTTGTTCGTTCGTCGTTCGATGTTCGTCGTTCGATGTTCGTCGTCGTTGTGTAAAGTTGTCGTTGTCATTGTTCAATGGCGTTGTTTGCCGTTGTTCGTCGTTGTTCGTTCGTCGTCGTTGTCCATCGTGTTGCTACTGCCGACGCAGCTCGCTCCGTCCTGCTGTTTCGTGCTGTGCGGCTATTGTAGTCTCGACGGTTCGGTTGCTTGCGCTCTCCTTATGATCAGTGAGAAGAGTATGGGTGACGACGATCCCAATTCTCGCGTGCCGCGTGGTCTGAACACCTGCCAAACTATTGTGTGTCAAGTAGAGGAGAACACCTGTAATAGTTAAGAAGTGGAGGATACAACCACAACAACTGAAGGCGACGATGCTCAGTGCGTTCCATAAATTGCGTGTGTGGAACTTTTTGAGATTTTAGGGTCACCGTCGTATGGCAACAATCGTACACAAGATTGTCCGCTTCGGGCGTTGTCGTCGTGGAGGCAGTTCACGGGACGCCAATGACGCCGCAACTTTCTGAACCGCACGAGCTCGCTGTATGTATTTCCTGAACAGCTAGCAGCCACAATGGCGAAGCGGCAATCATCTCGCTCAGATCTTCGACTATCGGCGCCGTCGAGTCCCCGTTTCGCACCTGGAAGTCCTCGATTTATGGCAACTTCTTCCCGATACGACGAAATCGATGACACCGCCGATATGTCGAACTTTGAAATGAGTTTTGATGATGACACTTTCGATGCATCATCGGTTGACAGTTCAACTACAAGAGTGAGTTCGAGATCGGCGCTCAAAGATCATTCGAGCACATTGTTCATCAACGAGCGCAGCGACTTCTTCACCCCACCAGAGCTGGTGCCCGACGATGTCGAGGACATCGATCCTCACGCTTACCAATACTGGCTGCGGGTTGGCACAATGTGCCGCCAACTGTTGCTCGTAAGTAATTTGATTGGCACGAAAAGAAAGCAAGGAAAAGTGTATCAGGTGTGTGGCTTTGACTTGACGTCCCCAGCCTACTGTTATTTTATCTGTGTTTGTTGTGTTTTGACATTGCCCTGGCATCGTCTGCCCATCTGTCATTTCGTCGGCTTATCGCCGTCCGCACAAACACACGTTGTTCACGTCCAGTACTGCTTCTATGGAGTACGTTTCATCGAGCACATGGTTGCAGTTCAAGTAGTGGAAACCGAAGAAGCGGCAATTGCCTTGGGGAAAGAATTGCTTCGGCATTGTGTCATCACGGAGATGTATGGAACACGCGAGTTCAAGAACAAGAAGAAAATTTATCGATTCTCCAGTGATCACACTTTGCTACATTTTGACGGTGCTGCAATTGCCCGCATTGGTGGCAAGATCCCAATCAACATGAACCCAGCTGTCTTCAAAGCTTCAAAGCGATTCGTTGACGGCGCCAATTTGGTGGTGGCGAAGATCAGAGAAATACTCAGCGACGGCCCGGAATCGGTAAGTGCGCGTCGTCTTGGCGCACAACCCGCACGAAACACTCTCCTCGCTGTCGGTTCGTGCTCATCAAATTTCATGTGTACAGGCTCGCAACTGGGACAAGGAAAGGGTGTCCATCCTTGTCACACTGCACAAGGCAGAGCGTCTGATGGCGAAGAACAGAATCTCTCGAATGTCCAGCGCGTATGCTCGACTTTTGCTGCTGAACCTGTGGCAGAGCCCACCTGAATTGTTTTGCTTCAAAGTCGTCCACAACACCCTTCAACCAAGCTGGCAATCGATCGACAGATTTTCAGGAACGAGCATGCCCACGGAGTGCTCATTCACGATATTCAAGGATGAGCTCGATGAGCGAGTTGCGGATGCTGGTCCAGAAATTTCCTTGGATCTTTGGGATTTTAATGAGCGGCAACGACGTGGGGTTGACAAATTTTTGGGACGTGTTCAGATCGAATATATTGCACGGCAGCACGCCAAATTGCCGCTCGATGGGCGTTCCAGTCGTTCGCACGTGGGTGGAACAGTTATCATTTCAATGAGAAGTTCCTCTCCGTCTCGGATTCGAGCTGACTCGGAACGGTTGCAGGAACAGGCCGCAGAGTCACAGCGTCGGATCTTGGATCAAAATTTGCTTGATCAAATCGCAATTCTCGACGGCAACGATGGGGATGCAGTAAACGACGCCAGTGCACCGGCTCAAGGCGAGACCGATCAATTATCGACACCGTCTAAAGCACAACGTTCTTCAGGACCAAGCAATGGTAACGGTGGTGATAGACCCGCGAGCCAACTTCGTGAATCCTCAACACGACATTCGAATCAGCGAGGCGGCGGCGGCGGCGACGGCGATAGGAGACACGCGAAGAGTACGAAGACAGATGATCACACGCAGGTTAAAGCTGTAACTCTCATGCAGCGTGCTTGGCGCTCCATATCAGGACGTCGTAAGAGGCGATCAAGCAGCATTGCTGTGAAAACAAGCGACTTTGCAACACGCCGCCCGTCGCATGGTCGAACGAGAGTGACAGACCTGCGACTGTCGCTGCCATCCGCGCCTAGTGTCAGAACGGATTTAACGAACCCAAGAGATCTCTTCGAATTCTACATCCCAGAGGTATGGGGCTGTTGGATTTGTTTCGGGAGCCATATTTGTGTCTCAATTTTTTTATTGTTGTTGGTGGCTGTAGGATGAGACAGACTTGGGCTACGCCGATGGTTGGCCCTTGGACGCAATCTCAGTGGAGGCTTTCATGTCTCAATCCGTGAAACAGCCGTTCGTTGCTGACTACGGTAGCAGCCACGCACTCTTCTACAAATTGCAACAGCTGAGTTCCTCCTTGGAGGAGGCTGATCAGCAAAGCCTCTACAGCCCGAGGCTGCTGGAGAAAAAAGCGAGCAATTCATCCGGCCTCTGCCTTTTGCTGCGAGTCCTGGATGCCGAAAATTTATTCAACAATGGATCTCATTCAAAAAAACGGTACAGCTCGCACCATAAGGCCGCCGAGTTGAATCCGTATGTGAAAGTATATATGGTTACTTCAACGTCAACGCAGATGCAAGAGCAGGCAGTCTGCGGACGGGTGTATCGCAACGAAGCCAACCCCCATTTCGACGAGTACTTTTGGCTGTGGTTGGCTGACGCAGACGACAAGTCGGACATGTGGAAGAGGAAGCTGGTGCATGTGGAGATTTGGCATAAGTCTGATATTGGGTCAGATTCATTCTTAGGTGGCACCATCCTACTTTTGAATGGCGAATCAGAAGCGACGGCAGGACTGTCGCTGAGCAAAAGCTGCTGCCGTGTCACAACTGTTCTCTTGAATTCGTTGAAAGAGCAACACGCAGAACTTCGTCGCATCAAGGAACAGTTTTTCGGTCGGTCGCCATCGAATGCTAGTTCTCAAGGCTCAAGAACTCCCGAGATTGGTTTCGATGCAGACGACGACTCTCCTGCATCTCTGTCTCCGTTCCGGGTTTGTTGTGGTGTCCCGTACCAGTTCCTTGCGTGTTTTAACCACCGAATGCGTGTGCTTGCTTGTAGAGACCAAGGGCTCAGTCTGTGATGGCCAAGCTGCGTATCAAAGCTCAACTCGTACATCACGACAAGCCCCCAGCGTCTTTCCACAAGGTGCAATATCTACAACTTCCTTATTCTACGTTCAAGTTTTACATCAAAGGTCTTCATGCCCATCTCGTCAATGAAAACATCCAACGCAAAGCGGCCTTGGAGATCGAGAACCGCGCGATACAGCAGGCGTCCAGATTGCTGGCCAGCGAGGCGCTGGCGACCACCCAACACACCCTGATCGGGCTCGAGTCGGATGAAACTATCCTGTGGACGAATCAGTTTGCTCGAAGGTACATGCATGTCACAGTGGTCGACATGAACGTCACAAGCGATCTCGTCAAAGGATCCGGAGTTGCTTCATTGGACTCCTTCATGCGGCGCACACTGGACAATATTAGCTCAAAAACCCGGGCACTTCGCAATGCTGCTATGAAAATCGAGTATCCTTGGAGGGTCGCACTGACTCCTCGCCGCCTGATCATCGCGACGTCCAAGGATCTGACGAGCATTTGGTTTCGTGATTACGCCACCATATCCGTGCACAGCTACGCTGACACATCAGACACCGACGACGCGGCGTCTGCGGACAAAATATTTGTAGAATTTTTCAAGCAAGAAGGTAATCACGACGGTCAACGCAATAGATCAGGCGTCAGTGTTCGAATATCGCTCAGTAGTGACAAGCTTGCTTACAAGGCTCGGAGGTAAGAAGCGCCATTGGTTGCTTGTCTTGTTGTGTCGGCGTTGGTGCACTTGCTAGTGCTCCGAACAAATGACAATGACGACCTGTGTTGTTGATCTAGTGTTGTGGACAAGCGCCGGGCACGGCAAGCGGAACTTCTGCGGCTTCACGCAATGCTCACAGAAATGGCATGTGCCTGGAACACGATCAGTCACTTCAGTAAGGATGAACAAGTTGTCAGCAAAGGCAACCAAACTCTCCTGTCGAAATACGTCCAAGAAACGGTGTCCATGAACATTCGACGTTATTTGGTCATGACAAAGCTGGCCCCGAAGCTAAGCGCAGCAAACTTGCTGACATATTCTTTCCCAGATTCTCGGATTGGGAACGAGGAGGCTCTTAGTGTTGCGGAATGTGGCAACCTTTGGCAACAACATATCGTGGATGTTGTTGAAGACGTCGCTCGATACGGCATTGCTGAGCAGAATACATGTTTTGTGTGTCGCTCCGAGTCAATTGCAACACGGCGATTCACCGCTCAGGAGCTTGCCAAATTAGAGCCAGCCCGAGGCTACGCAGGCTTACGTCTTCAAGGGCAAGCTATTTCCCAATTGAAGAAGAATTTTGAGCATGAGGAATTTGCGTTCAAAAACAACAGCTTCAAGCAAGCATGGAAGGGTTCCGGCAAAATTGGCGGCATTGTTCAACACCTTGAAATGATGTACCTGATTGCAAACAACGTCTACCACGGGCTTGCGAAGTGCAAGCGGGTGCTATCGGATCTTCTGACCTGGCAAAATGTTGCGCAGGCGGCAATCACGTACTCTGTGCTGATTGTTTTCATTTCGCTGCAGTTGCATCGTTATATTATATCGTTTGCACTGTGGGCTCTGGCAGTGAACATCCTCAGCTATCGCTTCAAAACTCGTGTGGCACGAATTAAAGTCAAGACGCGTCATAAGAACATGGGTGACTACATCAACATGGCCGTTTACGCCGGGAACCAAATGTCGACGCTGACACGTATGCTCGCAGAAGTGAACCGGCTATTTCTCAAAGTCAGATGTTTGGTTCTGGGAACGTCCAAGACCAATTCTATGCGTTTTGTGTGGTTCCTCGGAGTGGTTGTTGTCGCGACCGCACTCTTCCCTCTCACATGGTTCATGATATTTGTGATCGTTCTCAACTTTATCGCAGCCTACAACGTCATCGGCATATGGGAACGAGTGGGCGTGTGGTGGGAACAGGTACGAGTGCCTTTTGTCACCAGTATCCTTCGTTCAATACGTGACGCTTTTATGTACTGGCTGTTGTAGATCCCGGTCCCAGCGTTTGTTTCTGAAAAAGAGTACACGAAGCGACAGAAGCGAATTGGGGCGCTGGACAACGACAGTCCGCGAGCCAACTCTAAGTAGTAACGAAGTTGTAATAGCAATTTTAGGGTATCGACACGCCTGTTGTCTTCAACGGTCCAGCGTGATCAGAGAAAGTACTCTAGTACTCCAGTACTCTCCAGCTGTGGTTTGTGAGTGGCTTGATGCGCTTGAGCGAGGCGTGCACGCACGCAAGGTGACGAGGTATCTGCAGCAGTAGTATCTGACGCTGAAAGGCTGATTTGATCTTTACAGACAGACAAGAGGGAACAACATCGCAGCAAGGGGGAATAACATGCCCCCTCCCTTGATCGCAGCAATGGGGAATAGCAGAAATCTTCCTTGATCAAGGGGGAATCCATGCAACCCAGGTATTCCCCCTTGCCTTGATCGCAGCAAGGGGGAATAGCAAAGCAGAATTCTCGCTGAACCGTCTTTTGAGATTACTACACGAACACCACCATATATACATAGCCTGTACATAGTGCCTGCACTACTCTCTGTTGTGTGAACTGCGACGAAACTTTGTCTTGCCACCTCGTGCGCGCTTTTTGCAGCACTCTCTGAACTACGACATGTGACAGGTGCGGCACGATGCTCGTGCGACGTGTGATACTTCACATGTCAGCACTCCTAGCGGCTTCGAACACGCGGGATCAAGAAGGCATTGGCGATGGAAAAGAACACATTCAAAAAATTAATTTATCGCACGACCTGTCAACATCGCACGAGTTGACTGAGCGGAGAACCCCGCCGCTGACGCCTGACGCTCTTGGTGACACAGCGGGTCCCACTTACCAGTTTGAACAACTACGCGCGTCTTTTATCACGGCTACCGCGGCGCTGAACTCGTAGCTGTTGTGGTGCTACCGGCGTCGTGGTCAGTCTCTTCGTTTTCCGACGCCGTCGACTGCCCTCTTAGTCCTCTTACCGCTTCACTCACACTTGATGAGCGAAACGCATCTCGGACAGATTTTGCAATTGGCCCTACTGCCCCTTCCATCCGCCGCTTGATGGCGGGAATCTTTGCTTTCATGATGTCACCAAATTCCTTGGCGCTGGATATATCCATCGCGTACGCTGTCACTGCAATCACCGCTCCAAACGCTCCGAATGAGCCAAGTGTTGCGATGCCGAGTGCTCGCATCGCTTGACCGGCTGCCACGTGCCGGGGGTCCAATGCTTGCGACCGCAGTCTTCGGCGCGGCCGTCCAGGAGCTGTGGAAACGGAGTCTGGAGTTGGCTTCCGCCTGGCCCCTTTGTACTTCTTTTGCTCAGAAGAGTAACCGTGCAAGAATCCAAGTCCGAGCAGTCCCAGCGACACAGCAGTCATTGTCGCAAATTTGGCCTCGCTGCTCATTTCAAGAGCAAAGCGACTGAAGCTCCAGCCGAGGTCCTTGATTTCACCCCGAGATGGCCGGTCCCACTGAGCGGCTTTTGTTTCTGTGTGAACATAGAAAAGATTTCCGGTTGCCACACACTGGCGTTCCTCCCACTGGGCGTCATCTTCGAAGAGGTCGCCATGGTTCGGAATGTTGGCCGAAGAATCCACGATGTCTCCTTGCGGAACATCCCAACGCGACTCGCCAGTCAAAATATTGTAGTAGTACACCATTTGTCTTCCTGAGTCGAAACCGATTGTCCAGTGGGCACGGTAGACATCACCGCCATCGTTGTCTCGTTGCGCTGCCGGGTCAGCCATTGTTGATGCTTTTCACATGCGAAGCGAATTCAAGACATGCTTTTCACCACAAATCTAGGCAAATCTGTTCCTTATAGGTTCGTGATTGTCAATAATTTTATGTGCTGGACCCATTTCTGAAGCGCGCCGCACGCTTTTGCCGCGCGTGAAATATGAATTAAGCCCACTCGCGGCGCGCTCGAGCTTTCGCTCGCTCGAACTTTTCTCCGTTACTCCCCTCTTGTTTTCTGCAGCGTCTGCGCCGTCTGCGCACACATTTGCATTGCATTGCATTGCATTGCAAAGCACAGTCACCCGCCATTCACTTGGCATGCCCAGCGTCTCTGCGTCTCTGCGGCGCCGTCGCGACCACGTGGCGAGGCAGCAAGCATCAAACTTCAATCAAGCATCGAACCATCGAACCATTGTGGCCGCAACAACGAAGGCGTAAGTCAAATTCAACGAACGAACGAACGACGGACGAACGAACGAACGACAGCCGACAATTACATTATTCTATTGGGAATTATATTGTACTGTTTTTAGATGGTACTATAAACAAATGAATAAAAAGGTTTGCTCCAACAGTGATGAAAAGGTGAAAAGTAAAAAGGAGTGACAGAGTGAAAAAGGTGATTCTCAATGGTACTGTCGTTGAAAAAGGACAACAAAATATGGCGTTTTACAACGTGGAGATTCAGTCAGTCAGTCAGTCAGTCAGGGAGAGGCTGCGAGTTAGTTGGAGTGTGTGAACGAACGACCGTTGATTCGTTGGTTCGTTCGTTGGTTCGTTCGTTTGTTCGTTCGTTGTTTCGTTCGTTTGTTCGTTCGTTCGTTCGTTCGTTCGTTCGTTCGTGTGTTCGTTCGTTCGTTCGTTCTCTTGTTCGTTCGTTTGCGTTTTCACTTGGATGCGTTTTGGTTCCTGTTTGTGCGGTTCGCAAACGAACAGATGAAGGATCAATGGATCAAGCCAAGCCGTTTGTCGATCGATCCTTTGATCGCCAGTCTGTCGGAGGCTTGGATGAGAGACGAAGATGAGAACGAGTGACAAGTCGAAATTGAGGAGGTGTCAACAAAGCGCAGGTATCACCGGCTCTGTCGCGTCTCCATCGCCATGCCACTCAGCGTTGTTGATAGTAACACATCCACAACGTTTGATGAAGCGCGCTAAATTCTGTCGACCCATTGACTGTCAATCGTTTGAGGGGCCTTGATAAAAGTGATTTCCACGCAATGAGAGTTGCTTCAAAAAGTTGTTGAATAATTAATTTACACTTGGCAGGGCACGCAGTCGCTGCCCCAACACGACAGCACAACGATTTGTCTCACGGACAAATAATGTTGTATCTGCGTTCACTTTGAAAATAGTGTGGATTTGGCAATGTCCACAATTTACTACCGATGTTCGACGAAGAACAAATCAGGCCGCGAAGTGCCAGGCGAGGTGAAAAGCATTCCAGACGTTGCCAATGCTGACCCATACCGGCGTCGTTTCGTTCAGAGATTTCGCGAAGACCGTGACTTCAGAGTCAATAAAGTAGGGTTCTCTGACACTGGTGACATAGACGAATTTCTCACGAAGTACGAAGATTTCGTGAAGCCCGGAGTCAAGAATGTTCCTGCGGACTCAGCCGACGCGGAAACCTGCGTTGAATTGTATCACAAAGGGCTAAATCTGGGCCCAGCCGACAAGCCAAAAGGTGCGTCATCGACCGATTCTTCGGGGAACGACATTCAATATTTTGAGATCCAGCAACAAGACTCGCAACGCACGGTCCTTCCAGGATCAAGTATTCGAGCGTGGGATGCAGTGCACGAGCAAGAATTTCCTGATGACGTCACGCGCATATCGGCGTTCAACGAAGCTTCGTTGTTGATCGCCATCCGGCGTCGGTTTGAAAACCTGCACACTTATACGTACGTTGGCGATATTATCATTTCTGTCAATCCGTACATGCCGTTGCCAGAGGCAATCAGAATTCAAAGCCCTCCACAAGATTATGGTCTCGGCGAGAACCCGAACGTGTACGCGACTGCGTTTTTCGCATACTGGGCTCAGCTGGACCCGGGGAGTCACGGTACACCAGAAGTCGGAACCGGCCCGCTGCGGCAAAGCTGCATTGTCAGCGGAGAGAGCGGCGCTGGTAAAACGTACTGTTGCGGCCGCATCATGAAATTTCTGAACGCTTTAAGTAAGCAGCGAGTCGCGCAGGTCGGCGCAAGCACCATGACACAAAGTGGTGCCGGGGACGCTGGGAATAGCCAGCGTCAAAGTATTTCTGACCTTGTTGAAGACGTCAGTCCGTTTTTGGAAGCGTTTGGGAACGCGAAAACGAAGCGAAACGACAATTCTTCACGGTTCGGAAAGTTTATGGAAATTCTTTTCGACGACGGTCGTATAGTAGGAGCACGAATCAAACATTATTTATTAGAAAAGTCCAGAACCGTGTCTCAGGGCAAGGGTGAAAGGAGCTTTCACATATTTTACCAAATGTTGAAGGGTCTGTCGCCCGCCGAGCGGAAAAAGTACAAATTAGAAGCTACGTGTGACAGTTACGCCACCATTATGCAGGGTGGCACTCATATGGTTGATTCGGATGACCCAACCGCAGACGAAAGGCAGTTCAACAATCCCTATGTGCCTGGAGATCCCGATCAGTCCGGTGTCCGGGCTTGTCTCGCAAATGCGAGATGTTCCCCAAAGCAACTCGATGGAATTTGGAGAACTCTTGCCGCGCTCCTGAAGCTGGGCAAAGTGAAATTTAAAAACAGCGAAGGAGTTTCGAACTCTGGTAGCGGGTCGCACCCGGCCAGCGCCGCTGACCTCGCTCAACTCGGCGACATTGCAAGCCTTCTTCAGTTGAAGGGGGGGAGTTCACGTGGGGAGTACCTTGGTGACATGCTCTGCATCAATCGATTAATCATTCAAGGAAAGGAACTAGATTCTGACGTCAATGCAAGCCAAGCTGTTCAGAACAGAGATGCGTTGATCAAACATATCTACGCTCGATTGTTTGAATTTGTGATTGATTGTGCAAATCAAGTTTTGGGAGCAGATTTAGCTCCGCAAACCTTCCAAGACATGCAATCCAGCGTGAGTATTTTGGACATTTTTGGATTTGAGGTTTTCAACAAGAATTCTTTGGAGCAACTTTTCATCAATTTTGCTAACGAAAAGTTGCAAAATGAGTTCAACAAGTATATTTTTGAAAAGGAGCTTGACTTGTACAGCAGTGAAGGATTGCTACAACAGTCGAACTTTGACTTTAGCTATCAGAACAATACCGAATGCTGCAATTTGATCGAGGCGAGACGCAGGCGTCCACTTTTCATCGGAATTTTACCACTTTTGGAAGATCAAGGTCAGAGCCTTGAGTCCACTGACGAGGGGTTCTGTCGGCAACTGATCAAAATTTTCGGCCGAGGCTCGAAAGCGAAAAAGAGCAAAAGTCAAGATGATGATGACGATGAGAATGCTGAAGACGGGGCCAAAACTCCAGGAGACTACTTCTTCGCTCGCAAAGGAGGCGGGAACGACTGGTTTGGAATCCGTCATTTTGCAGGAGAGGTGCAATACCACGTTGAGGGCTTCATCAGCAAGAATCAAGACAAGTTACCAGTTCAGTTTGTGGAGGTTCTGGAGCAGGAGACTGAAGACAAATCCTTCATCCGTGAGCACTTGTGCAACAGTTCTTCCGACAATAATGTTCCAAATTCGCCCAAGCGAAGTGGAAGGCGTGGTGGCAAAAGTTCGAAATCCATCAGCAGCAAATTCGTCAGTAATATCGCTGACCTTGCCAAACGACTACGACGCACGACACCACACTACGTCCGATGTGTGAAACCAAATGACTTCAAACTGCGGCCTATCGACGGGTTAGTTGCCTTCGACGCTTTCAAAGTATACGAACAACTTTTGTACGCAGGCGTGATGGAGGTAGTACGTGTCAAGAAAGAAGGTTACCCCTTCCGAATGGAGTACGGTGAATTCTGGCAGGAGCGTGTACTGCGCAATGGTCTGACCAGGCTTCTCAAGCTCGATCCTACACTGTCGCCGCGGGAAGGCGCTAGCCAGGTGTGCACTCGGATTCTCGAAGATCTTGAGCGGACGGGAGACGGCGGGCCCTGGAAGCGGAAGCAGTGGATACTCGGGAAAACAATGTTATTTGGGAAACACACTTTGCCAGCCGGAATTAGGAAATGGACTCAGACCAAAGTATCAAACACAATTTGTTCTTTTGTTCGTTTCAGTGGCATTGCTGTTTCGAGTATGCGGCGATTTGCCGAGGCAGTCAAAATCATTACGTTTGCATGGCAGCGCCGCTACGCAGTGAAGAAGTTCCAAATGATGGAGCCTGCCGTTCGAGCAGCCCAGCAGTTAATCCGAGCGTGCATTGTGAAGGATTTCACAATTCGTGCGATGGCCCAGCAGAGGAGTCGACGATTAGGAGTAAGAGCCATCGAGCAGTATGTGTTGGTACACGAGTGGAGGTCTATCGTTCGTGCAACGTTAGACAAAGCTCGCGGGAGTTCAGCCATGATGATTGAATCGCTTGCTCGGTCTCTAATAGCTCGACGGGAACTGCAGTTGCGGCAGCAGGAGCACGAGGAGAAAATCCGGGCTGCCACACAAATTGCATCAATGATTCACTGCATTTTGGCAAATCGTGAATGGCTGCAAGATGTTGAGAATTTCAAACGGTTACAAACTCTGCGGCGTCACATGGCAGGTCGCGTGTGGCACGGTCGGTTGCTCATTCGCATCCTTAAAGCGAGAAAACACCACCGGCAAGACAAGGCAAGGATATTCATCGCATCAAGCTTGTTAACGCTGGCCAGACGAAAATACTTCGTGCTGTTGCGGAAGGCAGCCATTCGTATACAGCAATACATTCGGTATCGCAACGTTGTCCGAACAATGCTCAGGCGCGGGGCGGCCCGTCACAAACTGCAGGCGTTTGGCCGACTAACAATCGTCTTAGCTAAATTTTGGGGTGTTTCATCAGCAACATTGCGCATCCAAGCGCGGTGGAGAGCGTTCACGAAACGGCGGCAATACGTGCGGCTGCTCCACCATATCAAGACGATACAAGTGAAGTTTTTGAGACCAGCCTTTCGCCAAAGACTCAGCAAGTGGCTCATTCTCGCCGAAGCCGCCATATTTGCTGAAGACACCTCAAAGCTATCCCAATTAGTGGACTGTCAGTATCCGGGGCTTTCGTCTCTGAGAGAATGCTCAAATCTCATAAATGTGCGCGATCGTGTTCGAGGCACCACATGCCTGCACGCGGCGGTTCAAGTTGGAAATCTTTCCATCGTGCAGTACCTGGTGCGCAATGGCGTGGATCCCGCGATACAAGATGCAGAAGGCAACACTGCACTTCATCTCGCCTGTAAGCATGGCGATCGTGCCATCGACGTGGTTAGATACCTGGTGGCAACTAGTACGGTGCCGTTGTCATGTTACAAGAATCGAGCTGATAATTTCGCAATCAATGTTGCGGCAGCTAGCTCCGCTGTAAAAGTTGTGCAACTCCTTCGGTTCCAAATGGAAGGGGACATATCGCGCGGAGCGGAAGTTGGTGATTTCGATGCAGCTGCGGTTTCGCGGCAAGTGCTCGAGAACAGCGTTCTTGACAAAGAACCCGTCAATGAACAGCCGATCAATGTGCGCGAACATCTCAATGGTGATGATTTGGTCATGGCACAACTACTAGTGCTAGGCGAACCTGGTTGTGTGGATCCTGAAACGCATTCGAGATGGATTCAGCGCGAGAAGAAAGCATCCGTTGTAATTCAACGATATGCTCGAAAAGCAAGGGCTCTGCTTCAACATCGCCGCGCAAAAGTGGAGCGTGCACGCAAAGTTGAAGAGGATTCAAAGATCAATGATATCGATCCCGTTCTTGCTGCAAGAATCGACGCATTACGTCGACGAAGACGGGATCGACAGCGTCAACTGAATCGTGGTTAGGTCATCAACCTAAGTAAGGAGGCTGTGACATTGTAGCACCTCCGTTCTCTTGCCGGCCCCACATTACGGTATTGACATAAATAATTTTAGAATGCGGTATCAACAGTTATGCAGTTAAATTTCGACGAGTTTCGTGCTAATTCTTCGTGCAGACCGTTCAATATCTTGATTTGCCTCTAAATGTGCTTCAACTTCATCAAAGTCAACGCTGTAGGCATCAAAGTGCCGCTTAATGTTGTTGACGATTGCCAACTCCAGCACCTCGTGATCGTCTCCCTCAATATGATCTTTCAGTCTGCAAAGGAAATCGTCGTGTGTACGATCGTTCCGATACTCCGGACGTTTCTCAGGCAGTTGCAGCAGGTCCATATTTTCAGTCTTGAAGTCCCATAAAAAGGAAGTGTGGTGAACCCAGCGACCGCGGGTGAGGCACTGAGCATTCCCCGCGAACTTGTGCTTCCCTAAGCAGTAGTCATGCTCTTGCAACCCAAACTCCCCGACAGAACCGTCCATTCGAGGAAGCTGGTCCACAACTTCCTGATAAAATTCTGCTGACCACTGCATGAGCGCTGGAGGAGAGCCAGAGATTCGACGAGGGAGTAAGTCCTTGTTGCATACCCACGACACAAACAGAACGTCGTCGTCGACGACGACGGTGCCGCCGCCACTGAACCGCTTGAGGACTTCGACGTCTCTTTCGCGCACGTGCTCTACGTTCAAGAGCTTTTCTGGTTTACCCGACATTCCCATCACAATCTCAGGGCGTGGCTTGCCCGTGCTGAAAATGCACCAGTTTTCGTTGGTTCTCCGGAACAATTTTTCCTCGAACACAAGTTGGTCAAAAACAGTTTTGAACCGCCCCGTAGGCAGTCGGAGGAGTCTGATGCTCATGTTTGCACCTCAAAGCATCATGATTTCATCGAAGGAATGCACTGCGACGCAAAATCGGTGTGGTTGAGGATAAAATCAAAGGATTTGGTGGGTTTGTTCGAACAACCGCTGTTTCTTATTCGCCGTCCCCATTGCGCTGTTGAATGATTGTGGTGGCAGCCGGAGGACAAGGTTGACGCACGCCGGTTTGTCGCAGGTTGTGTGGGTGCTACACAACTCCTTTTATTTTGTGCAATGCATCCGTCACATACATGTTCACAATGGCCTTTATCACTTGAAATGCCACCACTATCGCACGACCTAATGACGACGTAGAGCTTCCACTTATCACACTGTTACCACCACCACCTCAGCCACCTGTTTTGCGTACGGAGTTTGGATATCACAGCACGGCTCCTCGCAGTGCGTCGTCTGTCTGGCAATCGTGTTGTGTGTTGTGTTGTGCATCTGTGTGTGATGATGTCATTGTGCCGTCACGAAAATGATACTCACTGTTTGGGCTGTTTGCTGTGTTGCTGTTGTTTGTGGACCCGACATCTGAGGTGATGTGAGTCGCCGATGCTTCTTCAACCGGTGACGATGTCGCTTGCATTGTAGTAGTTTCTTCGGCTGGAATGTCTGTGTTGCTTGTGTGCGCGATGCTGACGTGTGCGGTGGCTTGAGGTGCCGATGTTTCAACAGGGAGGGCAGTCGTGGTCGTATCTTTGGTTGTACCGTTTCTAACCGGGATGGTGCTGAAGCTATCACTGAGACCATCAACGAGTGCCGTGAACCCTGCAGTGAGTTTAGTAGAACTCTCAACAACAGTATGAGCGGAAACAGTCGTATGCTCAACAGCACCAGTGGAAGATTCAGTAACATCCCTCAAAGTCTGTGTTGACGGTGCTGCAATGGTCGCTGCCTTTGTTACTTGACGAACGCTGGTTTCACCGAAGCCTGTTGAGACGGATTGCGTGGTCGAAGGCTCAGAGGTAGTCATTGTGACAGTGGATCTGGCCGTAGACAACGGACTGGCAGTCGACATGACGGGAACTGTCGAGCACTTGACAGAGCCTGCATCGTTGGCACAGTCCGTCCTACAATTTGGCAAGACAAAAAGAACACACGTCAAGACAATAATGTAACGACAACAAAAAAACATCAAGAAAACTCACAGAGACACCGTTGTTCCGGTTTCGTCAATGACGGAGGTTGCTGCAAAGGTTGTCGCCGCCAGAATCGCATCTATTTGCGCCAGCGCCAGGGTCAGGGAGGCATTCAACGTCGCAATATCATCATGGGCCGACTGAGCTGACTCTTGCAGCTCGATAATCTCAGCGTCTTTCCGTGACAAGTTGGTTTGCAGCTCTTCGATCTGCACTGCTTGTTGCTTCACCTTGGCGCTAAGGGCAGAGTCGTTGCGGAACCCCTCCTCCACCGTGTTGCCCAGAGTCATCAGCAGTGCATTCAAATTGCTATCATTGTATAGCAGAGCTTCAAGGGTTCGCTCATGTACGCCTTGTTGACTAATCAGGCTTTGCATTCGCATTTTGGAGGTTGTGAAATTGTCAGTTAAGGTGTCCACTTGGGCTCCCAAAGCCGTCATATTCTCTTGCAGGTTCACAAGACCTGACAGAACGACATGTACTTCATCCGAAACCCTGATGGCTGTGTCGTTGACGCTGCGGAGGTCGTTTTTTAGTTGCCGCATGGACGTATTCGTATAAGATTCCAGGTCACTAGTCTTGGCCCACAACGCTGTGTCACTGTCCACCAACTCTTGGACCAGTCCTTGTTGCTTCTCCAATTCCTCAGATGTGACGTTTGCGATGGCAACTATGTCAACAACTTCTGCTTGCACCAGAGCGAGAGCAGACAAAGCTGCGTGAGCCGTCTCATTCACCTCAATCATCTCGGCGTTGAAAATGCCGGAATTTGTCTCTACCAACATGCTCAAGGTTGATAGTTGTAATTGTGTTGTCGTCAGTCCCGTGTCCAGGGTTTCAACAGCCCCAGTTAGTATCGACACATTGGTTTGAAGGTTCGCAATATCCGCCGGATCAAGCGCGGCACCATTGACGAACAGCCCATTCTCTGCACAGATCGACACACTGTGTGAGTTCACTGCTTCACAGGCCACACCTTTGTCACTGTCGAAGGACAGTACCACCGCATAGTCCTCATCAATAACCGCGTAGGATCCAAAGGCGACACTATTGTCACCCATCACAGTATTGTCAGTGCCGCCTAACACAACATCAAATTCCCCCATGACAACGTTTCCCTCGCCTCCAACGATGACTGCTTTGTCCCCGGAAATAGTATTGTGGACGCCTCCACTGACATGCGAGTAGTCTCCAGAAATCCGGTTGTAGTTACCTCCGGTAATGACTGCGTTGGCAGCGAAGACGGTATTTTCAAGACCACCGCCGACAATGGAGTACATGCTCTCACCTCTCACTTTGTTTCCGCGTCCACCAGCAATGACTGCACTGTACCCCAATATCGAGTTTCTGAAGCCACCGCTCACAGTAGCGTAAGCTCGCGACACAGTGTTGAGGCGACCACCGGCAACGAAAGAGTAAGAACCAGAGATACGGTTTCGTTTGCCTCCGCTGATGACGGAGTACTCCGCGGAGGAATCCAGAACGTTGTTGGTACCTCCACCTATGACGGTCCAGTTTGCTGTAGCAACATTGTACGCTCCCCCAGCTACAACGGATGCCTGACTGCGGACCACATTCGAATGACCACCGGATACCACTGCAGCATACGCATCAACAACGTTGCTACCGCCACCCGCGATGATGCTCGCGAACCCCGATACAGAATTATTGTGACCCGACACAAAATCGAAGGATCCGAAGGCGGAATTTAAAGTTCCTCCTGCTACGGCCGACGTGAACCCGGCAGCAAGATTGTTAGAGCCACCGACAACCACACTCAAAGAAGTCGCAGAATTCTGTACGCCACTGCCCACAAACGCGTAGTGACTGGCGGTATTAGAGCCCCCAGCACCGACGGCGGCACCAA
>ENA-OWNT01002780-OWNT01002780.1-seawater-metagenome-genome-assembly--contig:-NODE-2780-length-17576-cov-3.043202_pt1 | contig 17576 bp, 19 predicted proteins | sample MGYA00238136_ERZ651165 | MGnify/ENA primary metagenome ERZ651165 (study PRJEB26861, sample SAMN08777766) | seawater metagenome | isolation source: coastal seawater | place: USA: Florida | collected...
GAGTGACTGGATGACTGAGTGAGATGGCTGGATCTTGCCAAATTGGTGAGTTGGCGAACTCACTCACAGTCACTGTGCACACTGCGTCAAGTATCAAGTTCGAACTCTTCGACTGCGACACTACGACACCGCGGCACCACCGCGATCGTTGTTGTTGGGACACTGCCAAGAACGTGGGTGACTTTTGGACGGCGACCGACCATTCACGTACTTATTCGACCACTGACCTGTGGTGGTAGTTCGACTATCGACGAGCAAACACCAAGTGGTGGTGGTGGGATGCAGCCAGTATCGCCAGGAACGACGTCGAAGGGTGCAACCCTTCGAAAACTGGACATTGAAGTGGACTTCGGCAAGTCTTGCAGCAAGAAGTGCTGCCGCTCGAGTTTGGAGACGCGAGGATACACGGGCATGATGTCCTTTTTCGTAGACACTCACGCATCGCCTGTGGAAGATGTTGCACCGAAGCGCAAAACAAACGTGGAGGACCGCGGAAACCAACGTGGACACCATCACAAATCACAGCCGACAAAAATTATTTGAAAACTCTTTAGGTAGACTTGTGAATCTGCGCACTTAGTTGATAACACCATGGGAAAGAAGCGCAACAAGAAGAAAAACTCCAATGCCGGCCAGGCAGCGGACAATTCGGCAGCCCAGACTCCTGACGTCACTGACGAGCAGATTTTGGACAAGGTCAAGGAAGTGTTGCAGTCCGAGAATCCTCCTCAACCTACCGTGAGTACCACCCGTGGCGGCAGTGTCGCAAGTTTTTTGTTCGGGTTTCAAAAGAGCTTTGCGTATCTAATTGGATTTTCTTGCGCCTCTGCAGTCGAAGCCTCTTCGCGAAGCCCTGAAAGCAATCGGCGTGGCATGCTCTCTGAAGCGCATGGCCAAGATCCTAAGAGGTACTCCCATGTCAATGCAGACCTGTATTTATGTCTGCTAGATCTCACTGCGTGTGTGCAACTGTCTCGCGTACCCACAGAGAACGAAGCTGCAGTCAAGAGTGCCGCTGAAGGTGGATCGGCAGCCCCAGCCGCGGCAGCATCGGGTGAACCTGCAGGGTGCCGAAACTTTCACCAAAGGCCACGTGCTGTTCCGGTGTGATGTCCTGATCGCGGAAAAACAGCACCTGATGGTTCATCAGGGCGTCATGCACGGCCTGTTTGGTATCGCTGTCCAGCGGTTGACCAAGGTCGATACCACCCACTTCGGCACCGAGACTGCCGGCCACCTTCCGGATGTTTAACGGGGTTCCTGTCATTTGACGGTCGCTTTCTGCCCAAGGCTGGGCCATAGTCCAATAATCCTGTGCATTTGAAATTAATGCATATATTTTAAATTCGCAAACAAAAGTTTTATAGTGATGCGGGAAACGGTGAAATGACGGCAGCGGCACGGTCAAAAACCACGTCCAAACGGGAAAGCGCCCGGCTGAATCTGATCCTGGCGGCAGAGCGGCTGATGGTGGAACAGGGCATGGATGCGGTATCCCTGCGGCAGATCGGGACGGCGGCGGGGCAGAAGAATGCGGCCGCCCTGCAATATCATTTCGGGTCACGGCGGGATCTGGTCTGGGCGGTGATGGAACTGCGCACGGCCCCGGTGAATGCCAACCGGCAGGCGATGCTGGCCTATATCCGCTCCGGCACCCGGCCGACGATTGACGACATTGCCCGGGCGCTGGTGCTGCCGCTGATGTCCAGCCTGGTGGAAAACCGGGACGACAAAACCTTTTACGCGCGGTTCATGGCCAGGGTGCTCAGCGATCCGGAAACCATCCAGGAAGTGACGAAACATCCGAGCTATCAGAGTATCCGGGATTGCGCCCGCCTGTATCGTGACATTCATCCGCAGATTTCCCGGGACGAGGTCAATTTGCGCATGCGCATGGCCAGTTCCGCCATGATCATGGAGGCGGCGGAACTGGAACGATTGCTGTGTGAAACGGAGGAGGTTCCGGACCAGTCGGCGCTGGATGAACAGATATCCATGATCACCCGGGCCATTGCAGGCATGCTGTCGGCACCGATTTAAGTTTGGCCGGGCGTATCAGTCCCGGAAGTCGCTGCATTTCAACCAGTGTGTGACATTGCCGGTCAGCACGGCGTCCCCGTGCATGTCCAGCGCGCCACTGTCGATCGCCCGCTGATAGGTGTCATGGCCCAGCCAGACATCGGTCATGACCTGCAGTGTCGACCGGAACCAGCAACTGACGGCAAAACCGGGATCCTTGTCGCAGATCTCGACATGGGCGCCGTCTATGACGATCCACCAGTCGGGTTGTTCGACAAGGTCGGTAAAGGCGAAGCATATGACCGTCCGTGGTCCGGGCAGGCGTTCGGGGATGATGCTGCGTTCCAGATACAGCATCAGCAATTGCACGTCATAATCATCGCTGACTAGATTATGCCGTGTCCATTTCATGCCCCAGTCGCCGAGCGCCATCAGAACCGGCTGCAGATCCTCCGCCGACGGTGTTGGCAGATATTGCGCCCGATTGGTGCCTGCAGGTACGTGCCGGGTCAGCAGGCCACATTGTTCCAGCCATTTCAGGCGCTTAGACAGGATGGCAGTGGAAATATCCCCCAATCCGCGCTGGATCTGGTTGAAGCTGCGTCCGCCCATCAGCACTTCGCGCAGGACCAGCATCGACCAGCGTTCCCCCACCAGTTCCAGGGATTTGGCGATGGGACAGAACTGACCATACTTCATGTGGTTTCCTCCGAGGCGCCCAGTATTTACTTCATATTGTGAAGCGCTTTGCTTCATTTGTAAAACTGGCGGGCATGCACGGGCGGGGTCTAGCGTTGAGGCTGTCAGGTAAAGGAGGTTTCCATGTCCGCATACATTGTTGGCCGAATGCGCATTCTGAACCGGGACTGGATGGATGAATATTTCAGCCAGGTCCCGGCACTGATCGAGGCGCATGGGGGCCGGTTTCTGGTGAAGGGTGGAGAGCCAGGGCAATTGGAGGGGTCGGACACATTGCCGGATGCTGCCTTTATCCTGCACTTCCCCGACCGGGCCAGCGCGGAAGCGTTCTGGCATTCTGATGCCTTTGCACCTCTGATCGAATTGCGCCAGACGGGTTCCGTGCTGGAAGCGCAATTGTATTCGGGCGTTTAGGGGGGCGGGCTGGCGGTGAGAGGGGGATGGACGCTCCGACGAACCTCAAAGATCCTCTACTCTTCAAACCAGTCGAATTCGGGCCCGGCCAGTTCCCGTAACCCGGCATAGTCTTCGGCGAACATGTCGGTCAGCAGGGCGACGGTTTCGGCGTCGATCCTGTCGCCATAGGAACCGACATTCTGCGGGGCGTAGTCGATACCGTCTGCGGGCGGCAGGCCGAGGAATTCAAAGGCGCGATTGGTCTGGCCTTCCGGATCGGTGAAAAAAGCTTCGGACTTCATCACCAGCACGTTTTCCCGACCGAGCTTTTCGTAAAGGTTCCGGATCTGCGGGGCGTAGCGGGACCGGTCGACATAGGAATAATGCTGATGGGCGTAGGAATAATAGTCCGGTGCCCCGGCGATCAGCTTTTCCGCTTCACCGGCCAGACGTTCCGGTTCCTCGGCAATGGCGCGGGCCAGTTCGGTTGCGTCCTGGTCCTTCCGCTTTTCATGCCAGAAATGGGAATAGGTGCGGCTGATCGGGTGGCGCAGCATGGCGATCGCCCGGACGCCCGGCAGATCAGCCGCCATCCGGTCCACCGCCAGCGGGTGATACATGTAATAGGGGCTGGCCTCGAACGTCATGGCGGGGCCGTTTGCCGCCTCTGCCGCCGCGTCCAGATCACCCCGTTTCGGGAAATGTGCCCGGTACCAGTCTTCGCCCCGGTGATAATTGTAGTCGAAGTAATGCACTTCCTTGGATGACGGTTCCAGCATTTGCGGGTGCTGGGCCAGATAGGCGAACAGGGACGTGGTGCCTGCCTTCTGGGCACCGACAATAACGCATCCGGGCATGACCCGGTCCTGATTGCCGATGGTCATGCGGCCCCGGTGATGGGCCGCCCGCAGCGCGTCCTTGGTTTTCTGCCACATGTTGCCTTCTTGTCCCCCTAGCTGTCGCCCAGCCGGTATTCCCGCTGGAACAGTTCCAGCCCCATCAGCATCCAGATCAGCTTTTCATGGTTTTGCCGTCCTGACGTATGTTCGTCCAGCAGGTTTTTCAGGACCCGGCCGTCATACAGATCCCGGGTCCGTGAGTCCGGCCCGGTTAGATGATCCATCACCCAGTCGCGCATGGTGGTGCGGAACCATTCATTTACCGGTACGCGGAAACCGACCTTGTCGCGATAGATGATTTCCCGGGGCAGGACCGGTTTCATTGCCTGCCGCAGCAGCCATTTATCCTCGCCCCCCTGAATGCGGCAGCTTTCCGGGCAGGCGGAGACATATTCCGCCAGTTCATGCGCCATGAACGGCATGCGCGCCTCCAGCGACGCGGCCATGGTCATGCGGTCGCCCCGTTCCAGCAGATTGTCGGGCAGCCAGCTTGTCTGGTCGAAATGCAGAAGCTGCCGGAGCGGTGAGTTCCCGGCTTCATTGTCAAAGGGGGTCTGATCCGGGGCAGGTCCGGATGCGGCAGACGCCAGCAATTGATCCCGCTCCGCCGGGCTCATCGCCCCGAACCAGCGGGGGAAACGGGTCTGTATCTCCCGTTCTGACAGGCTCTGGAACAGGGTCTTGATGCGCCGAAACGCATAGGGCAGGGCGGAAACCGTTGGTCGGATCAGGCCCGTATGCAGGAACCCGGGCACCAGGCCATGATACCGGGCGGCGTAGCGTTCGGCATTGTGTTTCGGGTAACCGGCCAGAATTTCGTCCGACCCTTCGCCGGTCAGCACCATCTTGACCGATTTCCGGGCCTCGACGGCAATCAGATAAATGGGGATGTCGGATGGCTCGGCAACCGGGGCATCCCGGTGACGGATCAGATTTGGCAGATGGTCCATCAGCCCGTCGGCACGGATGGTCAGCTCCGTATGATCCGTCTTGAACCGGTCGGCGATCATGCGGGCGTATTTCAATTCCGAATATTCTGCTTCTTCAAAGCCGACGGAGAAGGTTTTGACGGGATGATCGGAATGGCGGCTCATCAGCGCGACAATGGCGGATGAATCGATACCGCCGGACAGAAACGCGCCAAACGGCACGTCGGAAATCATGCGTAGCCGCACCGCTTCATCCAGACGTTCGGCAAAACCGGCCACGGGGTCAGCGGGCATGTCGGGCTGGGTAAAGGATTTCTGCCGGTCCGCCGGGCGCCAGTAAATGTCGGTTCTGATCTCGTCCCCCCGGCATTGGGTGACGGAGGCAGGTGGCAGTTTTTCGATACCGGTAAACAGGGTCCGGGGCGCCGGGACATAGCGGTAGGTCAGGTAATGTTCCACCGCCGTCCGGTCGAGTGTCGGTGTCATGTCCGGCAGGGTCAGCAGGGATTTGATTTCCGATGCGACGGCCAGTCCGCCCCGCCATTTTGCGGCATAGACCGGTTTCTTGCCAAAACGGTCGCGCACGATGGTCAGCGTATCGGCGGCTGCATCCCAGATGAGATAGGCGTACATGCCGCTCAGGCGTCGGGCGGCTTCCACCGGACCCCAGTGGCAATGGGCGGCCAGAATGACTTCCGTATCGGATGTGGTGTGAAACGCGAATCCGGCGCCGGTGAGTTCATCCCTCAATGACTGGAAGTTATAGACTTCGCCGTTGAAGACGATGCTGAGTTTCCGGCCGTCGGGGCCGGTATAATGCATCGGCTGGTCACCGGTCGCCAGGTCGATAATGGACAGGCGGCGGTGGCCCAGCCCGGCCTGCCATGTGCCATCCCGGGACGTGGCCAGCATCTGCCCTTCGCCATCCGGACCCCGATGCAATATGGCATCGGTCATGGCCTGCATGACTTCGCTGCCGGGGGAACGTTCAGCCGGTATGAACCAGCCCGCCAGACCGCACATCTATGACCCTCATCCGATTCGCGACAATGACAGGAGCCTAGCGGAGGGCACGTCCGCAAGGCAAAACTTCCCATGCAATCCTGTGACCATCGCCTGCGTATTTGTCGGAAAACCGGGCGGATGCGCAGAAATTTCCGGCCCGGGGATGAAATCGGGCCATCTCACACCCATATAACATGTAACAACAATGGAGAGATGAACATGATGGGTCTCGGCCTGTTTGGCTGGCTGGTGGTGGCGGGCATTCTGTTTGTTCTGCCACTCTGGAAAATATATGAGCGTGTGGGACTGGACCCCCGCCGTTCCCTGTTTGCGCTGATCCCGGTTGCCGGTGTTCCGCTGGCCCTGGGTTTCCTCGCCTTCATGAAATGGCCGAACGGCGCCCGACCGGTGCCGACGCCGTTTCAGGTGGTGAAAGACATGGAAGGTAAATTCTGATGCCCTCACTTGGTTTTTTGTCCCTCGCGTCGCTGGTATTGGCCTTTTTCGGCTGGCGGATTGCCGCCCGGGCCGGGTTTTCACCGCTCTGGGGGCTGACGGCGCTGGTGCCGCCGCTGGGTGTACTGGCACTCTGGTATCTGGCGTTCAGCCCCTGGTCACGGGATCAGGTGGGCCATGCGCACGGCCAGTCAGATGACCGCTTCGGTCGGCATCGTCATACCAGTTCGGCCTATGCCCGCACGGAAACCCGCCCTGACGCGGAAATGTGACGCGTGATCATCCCCAATCTGGTAACAAAGCGCTTATCTTGTAGCTGACTGTTACCGGAAACGGGGGGTAAGTGTGGACACGATTGATGGCATGCGGGCCTTCTGCGCCGTGGCGCAGGAAAGGTCATTCACCGGGGCGGCCCGTCGGCTGGGCCTGTCCACCCGGCTGGTCAGCAAATATGTGCGCCAGCTGGAAGAGCGGTTGAAGGTGCAATTGTTCAATCGCACCACCCGCTCGGTTTCGCTCACCGATGTGGGGCAGGCCTATTTTCAGCGGGCGGAAACCCTGTTGGAAGAATTTGACGAGGTGGAATCGGCTGTGCAGGACCGGCACGGCACGCCGGCGGGCCGTATCCGCATGACCGCGCCCACGTCCTTTGGCGAAGACCGTCTGCCCGCCATGCTGGCATCCTTTCTGACCCGCTATCCGGACATTCGGGTCGACCTCGACCTGTCCAACCGAAATTATTCCCTGGTGGAAGAAGGCTACGATCTGGCGATCCGGATCGGGTCACCGCCGGATTCCACCATGATGGCGCGACGACTGGCGCCGATGCGGGTGGTGACCTGCGCCACGCCGGATTACCTCGCCACTCATGGTCGCCCGGCGGATCCGCTGGCGCTGGCCACGCACAATTGCATCATCGACACCAATATCGGTACGGCGCCCAGCTGGCCGTATCAGGTCAATGGACGCCCGGTATCGGTGCGCGTGTCCGGACAGTTTTACGTCAATACACCCCGGGCGGCCTGTGAAATGGCGCTGAAGGGGTTGGGGATCGTGCTCTGCCCCTATTATGTCGCCGGTCCCTTTGTCGAGGCGGGGCGGCTGGATGTGCTGTTCGCCGATCAGGAATATTATGATTTCGGCGTTTACGCACTGTATCCCCACAACCGCCATCTGACCGGGCGTATCCGGCTGCTGGTTGACCATCTGGCGACATGCCTGGCGCAATCGTAATCTGATCAATTGTTACCAATTCATTCTCAATAATTCCCGAAACAGGTGGATTATCATTCAAGTTGCTCTGAATTACCTCTTGTGCATCGGAACAATGACGCACATGGAAGTTATTATGATCAACGCAATTCGCATTCACGGCCATCCCCTTTCCGGCCATGCCCATCGGGTCAGCCTGTTCGCCGCCCTGGCGGGCATTGCCCATGAGGAGGTTACGATTGACCTGCTGGCGGGGGAGCACAAGCAGGCGCCGTTCCTGAAACTCAATCCCGCCGGTCAGGTACCGGTGATCGAAGATGGCGAAACGGTGGTCACTGATTCCAATGCCATCCTGGTCTATCTGGCGAAGAAGTATGCGCCGGACTGGCTGCCGGAAGCGCCGGAGGCGGCCGCTGCCGTGCAGCGCTGGCTGACCGCCGCCGCGGGGGAAGTGGCCTTTGGTGCCGCCACCGCCCGGCTGATCACGGTGTTTGGCGCACCGCTGGATGCAGACCGGGCACTGGCCGTTGCGGCATCCGTCAATGGCAAGCTGGAAGCACATCTGGCGGAAAATGATTTTCTGGCGGGGTCCCGCCCGACCATCGCCGATGTTGCGGTATATTCCTATACGGCGCATGGGCCGGAGGGGAATGTGGATCTGTCGCCCTATCCCAACCTCCGCCGCTGGATCGCGGCGGTAGAGGCTTTGCCGGGCTTTGTCGCCATGCAATCGACGTCCGCCGGGCTGGTTGCCGCCTGATCGGTACCGTTTCAGACCGGAACGCCCATCGGTCCAGGCGTTCCGGTCATCCCTATCCGCCGCAGATAACAGGCAGGACACAGATTATGAGTATTGAAAACCATGGCTGGGGACATGCCGCCTCCCCTTTCCACGCCGGGGAACGGGCCCTGCAGGAACGGGCCGGTGTGGCGGAAAACATGGACAGGTTCGCCCGCCGCGTGGTGCGGGACCATCTGCCGGACCAGCACCGGGAATTCTATAACCAGCTGCCTTTTGTCGTCGTGGGGCATGGGGATTGTGACGGCAATCTCTGGGCCACCATGCTGGCGGGCCCGCAGGGTTTCGCGACGAGCGCGACGCCCCGGACCCTGACGCTGCAGACACGGCCCGTCACCGGGGATCCGCTGACGGAGAATCTGAAGCCGGGACTGGATCTGGGATTTCTCGGCATCGAATTGCATACACGCCGCCGCAACCGGATGAGCGGCCATGTGACGGCTGCCGACGACGGGCGGATTGACATTGCGGTCGATCAGGCTTTCGGCAATTGCCCGCAATATATCCAGGCGCGCACGCCGGTGTTCACCCGTGACCCGGCGGTGGTTACCAATCTCCCCGATCCGGAAGTTTTCCGCACCCTGGATGTGGAGGCGATCCAGATGATCCGGGCGGCAGACACGCTGTTCGTCGCCAGTGCCGCGACGGAAACGGCTGGCGGGGATGACGCGCGCACCACCGGTGTGGACGTTTCCCATCGGGGCGGCCGTCCCGGCTTTGTGCTGGTGGACGGGGATACGCTTACAGTTCCCGACTATGCCGGAAACTTTCATTTCAACACGATGGGCAATTTTCTGGTCAATCCCCGGGCGGGCCTGCTGTTTGTTGATTTCGGCAATGGTGACATGGTGCAGCTGACCGGCCGTGCCGAGATCCTGTGGGACGGTGAGGAGGTTCGGCATTTCGAGGGGGCGGAGCGCGCCTGGCGGTTCCATCTGGAACGGGGCGTCAGGCTGCGGGGCGCCCTGCCGCTCAGCTTCGAAGAGCCGGAATTCTCCCCCAATTCCCTGATCACCGGCACCTGGCAGGAATCCGAAGCACGGGCGGCGGCAGATGTGGCCCGCAACCGGTTTCTGCCCCACCGGGTGACAAGGGTCGAGGCGGAAAGCCGGTCCATCCGATCCCTCTATCTGCAGCCCGAAGAGGGCGGCCCCCTGCCGGAATTCCTGCCGGGACAGTTTCTGACGCTGAACCTGCCGGATGACGATGGTAGGGACCGGAAACGAACCTATACGGTGTCGTCCGCGCCCTCCGACGGCACGTACCGGATTTCGGTGAAGCGGGAAGCAGCGGGGGAAATCTCCCGACACCTGCATGACCGGGTCGAAACGGGTGACAGCGTGCTGGTTCTGGCGCCCAGAGGGGAATTCCATCTGGACATTACCGAAAATCGCCCGGCGGTTTTGCTGGCCGGCGGGGTGGGCATCACACCGATGATCGCCATGGCGCGGCAGGCGGCCTTTGGCGGGTTGAAGCATCGGCATGTCCGGTCGCTGACCGTGATCCATGCGGCACGGGAAACCGCCGACCGGGCGTTTTTTCAGGAGTTTCGCCAGCTGGAACAGGCGACGGGCGGCACCATCCGTTACATCTCCGTGATCAGTCAGCCGGGTGAAGATGAAAGGCCGGGGCAGGATTTCCACGGGCAGGGGCGGATCAGCCGGGACATGCTGCGCCAGATTCTGCCGCTGGACGATTACGACTTTTACCTTTGCGGGCCCGGCGGTTTCATGCAGGCCATGTATGATCTGCTGATCAGCCTGGGCGTGGCCGATCACCGGATCATGGCGGAGGCCTTTGGTCCGTCGGCGCTGCAACGGCAGGCACCGGAATTTTCTGCGATAGAGGCGGAGCCTGTTGCGGAGGAGGCCTTGGTGGTATTTGCCAGCAATGGGGCTGAACTGCGCTGGACGGCAGCGGATGGCACCCTGCTGGACCTTGCGGAGGCCCATGGCTTTACGCCCCCCGTATCCTGCCGGTCCGGTCGCTGTGGATCGTGTGCTACCCGCATGACAGCCGGAACCGTGGTCACGGACCCGACAGCGGTGGCGGAAACGGCGGAGAATGAGATTCTGCTGTGCTCTGCCCGCCCGGCGGAAGGGAGCGCGCGCATCACCCTTGATCTATAGGAATCCGGCGCAAAAAAACCGGGATGCAGTCTGGCAAGGCTGCACCCCGGAGGGACGTTGGCGGGGTGTGAGCGGGGAGCGGCTGACTGGGATGCCGTCCCCTGTTCACACAAAAATTAAAGCGCGTGAGGGGCTGGAGGGAATTGACATATATCAAGTTTGCCCGGATCCACACGCAAAATACGTGTAATTACTTACTTCGTCCCGTACATGCGATCCCCTGCATCCCCAAGGCCCGGCAGGATGTATCCCTTTTCATTGAGCTGACGGTCCAGCGCGGCGGTGTAGATGGGGACATCCGGGTGTTCGTCGGCGAAGGCCTTGACCCCCTCGGGTGCGGCCAGCAGGCAGACGAACTTGATACGCCCGGCCCCTGATTCCTTGATCTGGGTGACGGCGGCAGCGGCGGAATTGCCGGTGGCCAGCATCGGGTCGACAACGATGGTGACCCGTTCGTTCATGCGTTCCGGCAGTTTTTTGTAATATTCCACCGGTTTCAGGGTTTTCGGATCACGATAAAGGCCGATGTGACCAACGCGTGCCGAGGGCACCAGGTCCAGCATGCCGTCCAGCAGACCCATGCCTGCGCGCAGGATCGGGACAAAAACCAGCTTTTTGCCTTCCAGCTTCGGGGCATTGACCGTTTCCAGCGGTGTCTGGATTTCCACATCCACCGTTTCCAGATCCCGACAGACCTCGTAACACAGCAGATGGGCAATTTCCCTCAGCAGCATGCGGAATTTGGACGTGGTCGTGTCCTCTTCACGCATCAGGGTCAGCTTGTGATTGATCAGGGGGTGATTGACGACGGTCAGGTTCTGGTCAGACATGGTGGCGCTTCTTCTTCTTCTGGAGGCATCCGCTTGTTGTTATTTCCGTTTTAGCAGTGTGAAACGCCGGACGCCATCATCTGAGAAGTTTTACCAAAAGAAAAAAGGCCGCACGGGATGCGTGGCCAGTTCGCTCCCGTACGGCCTTTGACTGGTTGAAATCTTCCCCACCAGTCGAACTGTTGTCCCGGGGCGCCGCAGCGCCCCCGGCTAATCTTGTTTCGATCCCGAAATAAGTGGGGATCAGCCGTTATACTGGTTCACCAGCAGGCGACCCAGCTGCATCATGTGTACTTCATCCGGACCATCGGCCAGACGCACGGTCCGGGCGTATTGGAATGCTTCCGACATGAAATAGTCGCCGGTCAGGCCACCGGCACCGTGCATCTGCATGGCGCGGTCAATGACGGTACAGGCCATGGTCGGGGCCACGATCTTGATGGCGGCGATCATGCTCAGCGCCTTCTTGTTGCCGAAGCGGTCCATGGCGTCGGCGGCTTTCAGCGTCAGCAGGCGGGCCTGCTCGATCTCGCAATAGGATTTTGCCAGCTCTTCGCGGATCGACTGGTGCTGAGAGACCTTGCGGCCGAAGGTTTCGCGGTTTTCCACCCGGACACAGGCGGTTTCCAGCGCCCGCTGGGCAACGCCGATCAGGCGCATGCAATGGTGAATACGGCCCGGGCCAAGGCGCCCCTGGGCGATTTCGAAACCACGACCTTCACCCAGCAGGATGTTTTCGGCCGGAACGCGCACATCTTCGAAATGCACTTCGGCATGGCCGTGTGGTGCATCGTCGTAACCATAGACGGTCAGCGGGCGCTTGATGGTGACGCCGGGCGTGTCTTTCGGCACCAGAATCTGCGATTGCTGCTGATGGCGGGCGGCATCGGGGTCCGACTTGCCCATCACGATCATGATCTTGCAATTGGTGTGCGGCGCGCCGGTGATGAACCACTTCTTGCCGTTGATCACATATTCGTCGCCGTCGCGCACGATGGAGCAGCGCACATTGGTGGCGTCGGACGAGGCCACATCCGGTTCCGTCATCGCGAAGGCGGAGCGGATTTCACCGGCCAGCAGCGGCTTCAGCCATTTTTCCTGCTGTTCCTTGGTGGCGTAATTGACGAACACTTCCATGTTGCCGGTGTCGGGTGCGGAACAGTTGAAAATCTCCGGCGCCCAGGGCACGCGGCCCATGACTTCGCACAACGGTGCATATTCCAGATTGGTCAGCCCGGCGCCGTATTCCTTGTGCGGCATGAACAGGTTCCACAAACCGGCTTCACGGGCCTTTTCCTTCAGCGCCGCCATTTTCGGCCACGGTTCCCAGCGTTCCGGGCCGTGCGTGGTTTCGAAATATTCCCGATACTCGTCTTCCACCGGATAGACGTGCTCGTCCATGAAGGCGCTCAGACGGGTGATCAGGTCCTGGACCTTGGCGGAATGTTCGAACTGCACTGTTTTTCCTCCTGCCGGACCATCCAGCGCGGCATTACCTTTACGTAATCCGGGGCTCTGGTCCCGTTGATCTTGTATTGAAAAAGCTATCACCCCCGAATGCATTCCGGAAATTTATTGTTGGAATATCGACCATCATCAGTATTTATAATGGTATGAAGCTGAACCAGATCGACCTCAATCTCTTTGTGATATTCGACGCCATCTACCGGGAACGGAATTTGACCCGCGCGGCGGAGAAGCTGAACGTCACCCAGCCGGCCATCAGCAATGCACTGGCGCGGCTACGGGATGCGCTGGGGGACCGGCTGTTCGTGCGCACGCCCAGCGGCATGGCGCCAACGCCCTATGCCGAACGCATGGTGGAACATGTGCAATCGGCGCTGCAATTGATCAATCTCGGCATTCATGAAGGTCTGCAGTTTGATCCGGCGACCACCACCAAGACTTTCCGTGTCAGCATGAATGACATGGCGGAGGCGCTGTTCCTGCCGCGTCTGATGGCGGCGATGGAGGTGGAGGCACCGGGTGCCCGGCTGGAATGCTATTACATCAATCGCCGTGAAGTGTCCCGCGCCCTTGCCGCCGGCACCATCGATCTGGCCTGCGAAATCCCCCTGACCCAGGACCGGCAGCTGCGCCAGCAGCCGATGATGGCGGAAGACTACGTCTGCATGGTCCGCCCCGGTCATCCGGTGCTGGATCAGGCATGGACCATGGATCAATATCTGGGCCTGGACCATCTGCTGGTATCCAGCCGCCAGACCGGGCTGGGCCAGGTGGACTTTCACCTGCAGCAGCAATTGGGGAAGTTCCGGTCCATCCGGCTGAGGGTCCAGCATTATCTGCTGGCGCCATCGGTTCTGCTGCGCACCGATCTGGCCATGAGCTCACCACTGGGCCTGGCGGCGCAGTTTGACCTGCCCTGGCTGCCCCTGCCCTTTGAAATGCCACCGATCCGTTGGCATCTGCACTGGCATATGAGCGCTGATCAGGATCAGGCAAACATCTGGCTCCGCGATCACATTGCCCGGGTGGCTGGCGATGTTGTGGCGCAGGCGTGAAGGCCAGTTTTACCTGATTTTGTTCAGGACCGGCCGCAGATAGGTGAGGAATTTTTCCGGATTTTCGCTCATCGGGAAATGGCCCATTTCCGCCATCACCGTCATATCGATGCCCAGCCGGTCGGCCAGAGACTTCGTATCTGCCGGTGTGCAGGAATAGTCATATTCCCCGGTCAGCAGGTATAGCGGGCATTTTTCCGGATCGATGGCGGCCACCTGATCGCTGATGTCACCATCGACCTTGTAGAACCAGAGGTCGCCCTTGAACACGCCCGGACCGCCCTGCATGTAATGCCAGCGGGTTTCCTGCCGGTCGGCCACCGGGCTCTGCGGCGCCATCAGACCATAGGCGACGGCGCCACAGACCTGTCCGCCATGCACGTCCGACCGGTTCAGCCAGCCCGTATCGTAATAGGGATCGACGTGATCCGAGCTTTGCAGCCCGATCAGCGCCCGGAATTTTTCCGGATGTTCATGGGCCAGATGCAGGACAATCCGCCCGCCGATGGAACAGCCCATCACCACGGGCTGATCCAGTTCCATTGCCTGCACGAAGGCCAGGATCTGTTCGACATAGGCATCCGATGTCAGCTGATATTCCTGATCCACAGTGCCCGGTGCCGGGGATGACTTGCCGTGGCGCGGCATGTCGAACACCATGACCCGGTAATTCCGCGTGACTTCCGGGTCGTTCAGAATGGCCCGGTATTGCCGCCCGTCCGACCCGGCGGTGTGCAGGCAGACCAGCGGAATGCCCCGGCCTGCCTCTTCCCAGTAAATGCGGTGCATGTGCCCGTTCATTTCCATGTGGGCGTAGCGGCCGGTGATCGGTTCGATATGCAGGGTCATTCGCCGTCTCCCATGCCGGGGCCGGGGCGCAGGGATGCCAGCAGCCGTTTGAAATACAGGAAATTGGACATCAGCGGATGCAGATCCCCCTCGAACCGCAGCACGCCCCGGCGCAGCATGGCCATCAGGTCATGGCTGCCGGGTTTCGGCGTGGCTTCCAGAAATGCCTGCCATTCTGACGGCGATGCGGTCAGGCGAAAGGTCCAGCTGGGCATGACAAAGGGTCCGTTCGTGACCGAGGTTACGACACCGTTCTGAATACTGATCAGGGTCTCGTTTTCCTGATCGCTCAGCATCATGGTGGTTGTGCAATGGGGGGCCTGGGCGGCCAGTGGGCTGCCCGGCCCGGCGTTATTTTCCAGGGCGCTGAACATGTCGTTCTCTCTGTCGTGCAAATTCTCCGACCCATTTAAGCGCGAAATCGCACCGGGCGCAGCGAACCGGAATCGGGTCTGCCATAACCACAGATCACTCTCAGCCTGATGGTTTCGTTGCCTATGGTCCGGCAGGACGCATCTTTACGACGGGGCAATGCCATGACCAGACGCCAGCAGGCCGAAGCCGCCTATCCGGAAATCGGCCAGATCATCGCCGGTGATTTCGTGTCGATCGAGGGTCGAAGGGCCGGGGACATTACTGATCCGGCGACGGGTCGGGTGCTGGGCCAGTATGCCTTCGCAACGCTGGAGGATCTGGATCGGGCGATTGCCGGGCTGGCAGAAGGTGCCCGGGCCTGGCAGCAGATGGGTGCCGAGGCGCGGGGGCGGATACTGCATGACATCGCCCGCACCATGCGGGACCGCAGTCAGAGCCTGGCCGATCTTGTAACGCTGGAACTTGGCAAGCCCCAACGGGAAGCGCTGGCGGAGGTGGAGCAGGCTGCGGGCATGTGGGACTGGGCGGCGGAGGAAGGCCGCCGTGCCTATGGCCGCATCATTCCGTCCCGGGCGGACGGGGGGCGACACATGGTGCTGACCGAACCGCTGGGCCCGGTGGCGGCATTTGGATCGTGGAACGCGCCGCTGATCACGCCCAGCCGGAAATTGTCCGGGGCGCTGGGGGCCGGATGCCCGATCATCCTGAAAGCATCCGAAGAAGTCCCGGCCTGCGCCCTTGCCATCGGGCGGATTGCCATTGAATGCGGCCTGCCCGCCGGTGCCCTGTCCATCGTGACCGGGGATGCGGAGATGATTTCGAATACCCTGCTGGATGCACCGGAAATCCGCGCCGTCACCTTCACCGGATCCACCCGGATCGGCAAGATGCTGGGCCAGCGTGCACTGGCCTCGATGAAACGCCCGGTCCTGGAACTGGGCGGCCATGCGCCGGTGCTGATCTTTGATGACGTGGATGTGGAAAAGGTCGCCGCCGGTGCCGTCGCCGCCAAGTACCGCAATGCCGGGCAGGTCTGTATCAGCCCCACGCGTTTCTTTGTGCAGCGGCGTATCTATCAGGACTTCGTGGATGCATTTGCGGCCCGGGCCGGGGCATTGACCGTCGGTGATGGTTTTGACGACGCCACCGATATGGGCCCGCTGATTGACCCCCGGCGCATTGCCGCCACCCAGGAATTCGTTGTCGATGCGAAACAGCGTGGATTGCCCATTCCCGCGGGCGGCACGGCGTTGCACGGTCCGGGCAGTTTCCATCAGCCGACGGTGATCGCAGATGCCGGGCCAGCGGCGCTGGTCGCCAATCAGGAACCCTTTGGCCCCATTGCCGCCATGGCGCCTTTTGATGATTACGATCAGGCGATTGCCCTTGCCAACCGACTGCCCTTCGCGCTGGCGGCCTATGTCTGGTCAGGCCGGGTGGATGTGATCAATCGGGCGGTGAATGATGTCCAGGCGGGCTCCGTCATCGCCAATGGCTGGCGCGTTTCCTTGCCGGAAACGCCCTTTGGCGGGCAGAAGGAAAGCGGCCTTTTTGCCGAGGGCGGTATGGAAGGCCTCGCCGCATTCCAGCAGACGAAATATGCGTTTATGGGCGGTTAGGGGCGTTCAGCCTGCTGAGACCTTTGCCACCGTCCCGGATTTGAATTCGGACGCTTCATGACATTCAGCCAGCAGCCAGTCGATGAAATGCCGGGTCTGCAGGCTGACCGAGGTCATGGTGGGCCAGACGATGTGAAAGGCGGCACCGGTGGCCAGCGGCTGGTCCAGCGGGCGCACCAGATCACCGGTGGTGAATTCCGCCTGCAGCAGATCCACCTGGCCGATGGCGACGCCGTGCCCCTGCCGGGCGGCGGAGTAGGTCAGCAGGGATGTATCAAACTCCATCCCTTCCAGCGTATTGATGGGGGCATTGCAGGCTTCGGCCCAGGCCTCCCATTCCCGCCGCCGGTATTTGGAATGCAGCAGGTCAGCGGATTTCAGATCTTTTGGTGCCGCGAGCCCGCCCACCCGGTTGAGATAGGCGGGGCTGCAGACGGCATCCACCACCTCGTCAAACAGTTTCCGGGATTTTGCATCCCGCCAGCTGCCGTGCCCCAGTTGCAGGGCTACATCCAGATGGGTGCCGCGAAAATCCAGCGGTTCCACCGCTGTATCAAATCGCAGCCGGTAATCGGGATAGGCATTGGTGAACCGGTTCAGCCGGGGCATCAGCCAGTGATGGGCGAAAGTGGGGTAGACCCTGAGATTGATGGTGTTTTCCCGTTCCTTGGACAGCACCCGTGTTGTCGCCCGTTCCAGCCCGTCAAACAGGCCGGAGATTTCATGACCGAAGGCGCGACCGGCTTCGGTAAGCTTGACCGAGCGGGAGCCGCGTTCGAACAGTTTGACGCTGAGATAGTTTTCCAGAATGGCGATCTGGCGGCTGATTGCCACCTGG
>ENA-OWNT01002782-OWNT01002782.1-seawater-metagenome-genome-assembly--contig:-NODE-2782-length-17571-cov-6.860181_pt1 | contig 17571 bp, 10 predicted proteins | sample MGYA00238136_ERZ651165 | MGnify/ENA primary metagenome ERZ651165 (study PRJEB26861, sample SAMN08777766) | seawater metagenome | isolation source: coastal seawater | place: USA: Florida | collected...
CTTCAACGGCGTTTTTCTCGAAAAAATCAGTCAAAAATCGCTGGGTCGATACTGCCGATTTTTCCGAGACGCTTCACCTATGGCATACAATCAAGCGAGCAACCAGCCAACCAACAACAACGGCGCAAACCCAACCAACGACGAACGTCGACAAACGTCCGATCCAATTATGACGTAAACACCGTACTGAGTACAGTTGAAAAATACCGAGGTTGTAAATACTGCTGTATTGAACAACCTTCTACACCTCAGCAGCTGACAGTTCGACAGTTCGCTGCTGACAACGCATTGCTTGCTGCTGTCGACCAACACACAGCACCCAACGACCTCCTCGTCGCCACCTACCTGTGCACCGCCCACAGCTTGATGAAACTGCTACAACACACACAAACTGCCGCTCTGCGACACTGCCACGCCACGACGGCTGGTGCACTCCGTTGCTGATCATCCAGCGGCATGCCACGAGGACGTGGGAACGTTTGTCAATTCACTCGCGTGCAGATCACAACCAACAAGTGTCTGGCTGCGTCGACCCACCTGGGCCAAGACATGAAGAATGTTAAGTCTTGGTTGGGCAGGTACCCTTGGGTAGGTACATCCTTGATCACGCCTAGTTTGTTTGTTTGCTTGCTTTTTGCAGCTCCACTTTATTCACGAAATACAGCATCCACGACACAAGTTGAGCATTTTATTCCCCTCGGTCACGGGAATGGCTTGTCTTTTCACCGCCGTTTGACGAATCCAGCGTTGAACATGGGTAACGTTGAAGGGCAGTTTGCTCAGTTTTCCAACGACGTCAACACGGCTTTCGCGGATCTTTCTCGTCAAATCGAGCAAGGTCTACAGGTGCAACGCCCAGGAACTTCGGCGCGGCAAAACGCGTCACCGAGGGCAAACTTCCTGAGCGCCCATTTTCGCCACGCTGTCGACTTGATAACGCAGTACCTGACGGTGGAAGAATGTTTTCGCGTGATGGTACTTGACAAGACCCTTTATGAATTCATGTCATCGCATGCGTACACTTGGCGGTGCTTGTTCGAGAGGGTGTGTCGCGCATCTGGAGAGCCTGGCCGATTCGAGGAAGAGCGAGCGTTGCTCGTCGAGCAACAACTAAGTCCGGTCCGTGAGGTGAAATATTTGCAACAGAGAATCCTGCATCATTTGCAAGATCGCCTGAAGTACGAGGAACAACATTTCCGCGCGCTCCTTCCTTACAACAGACTCTTGTATAGATATTGCGACAAGTTTTCGCAAACCGCGCATGGCTCAGTGAATTCCCATGGCCTGGTTGGACTCAGCTGCAACTTGTTCAAATTCCCATCACGAGCCCTGGCCGAATGCCTCAGTTTGAAGCGCAAGACTGCGGCTCGGTGTTGTGTCATGGACACCTTCATGCATCCGCAGGCATTCAAGAAAAGCCTACCCCGTGGCTACCAGCGCGGTCAATCGAGCGTTTCGTACCTCGCACTTGACATGGCTACCGCCGCCCCCGAGACCCGGGACGCCCTCCCGGACCTTACCGGTGTGCCCGGCTTCATTGGGTATGCATACAATTTGTGTGAACTGCGCCCGGAACACGAAGCTACTTTGCGAAACACAATTTGTTGGTCAGCATTCTTTCACTTGGCTGTGTTCGAAACGGAAGCTCAGGGAGAAGCATATGCTGCCACGTTGCCGCCCGAAAGCAAATTCTGGTTTTGCGGGCTCGACTTTGCGCCGCCAGCGGACAGATTAAATGAGGCGCGCTTTGGTCGCGGCTACAACTTTGCATACGGTGACCAGTTCCGACCCATGATGCTTGACATGCTGGTCCGTAAGATCACCCCAGAAGCACAACTTCAAAAAATAGAAAGAAAAATCCACTTGTTGAACACTGCACTGGAACTATCTGCGGTTCAGGAAATGTCGTCCCCTTCCAGCGAACAATGAGGAATTAGACTGCAGGCGCTCTAGGTGCCTCTGCACACTCAACACGGCAGTGTGGATGAAGTTATTGTGGTCGGAAAGACAGGTGTCCTACTGTTCAAATTTAGTTTATAACGCGCAACGTAGTGCAAAACGTGTTTGCTGGTGCAGCGCGGCGCATCATTATGTTGAAAAGTCAATTTTCTTGCGGCCTCCAAATATTGGCCTCGCGTTCGCCGAGCGTCTTCTCCCGCACGGCATCGACCTGTGAGGTGTTGTGATTGTCACTACGTTCACTATTGTCATCGGCGGTCCATACGTCAGCAGAAGTGTTCGTCGACGCTGAGCCACCCGCATTTGAGTCATCCCCCGCTCGCCATACGTCGGCATTTGCATCTCCTGCAGGTTCATCGGCACGCCATACATCTGCCGACGCCCCATCGTCGGCTCTCCATACATCTGCTGAGCCGTCTGCACCATCGTCGGCCCTCCATACATCTGCTGAGCCGTCTGCACCATCGTTATTGTCGTCTGCCTGCCATACGTCCGCATTGCTGCCGAGACCAGGGTTGACCCCAGCAGCGCCATTGTCTTTGTGTGCGAGAGTACTTTTTGCATCTGCTGTTCTCATTGCAGCGTCAGTGATATCACTGCTGGCTGCGTCGTGAACGGCATTGCTTTGCGTTTTCGCCTCTTGAATTTCCTGCAAGCTCTCCGCTGCCAAGCTAGAATCGATGGCGTTTTCGTCAAAATCAAAATCCTCGTCGTCATGTGGACGATCAGACGGTGCGGACTTTTTCCGTCGCTTTTTCTTGCTTGTCTTTCGCTGCGACACGTTATTCTCGGCCGACTTTTCCAGAGCACGCCGCTCAGCAGCGATGTCCTCGGCAACTTGCTTGGCCACAGCATCGCTGTAGGCACTTGGTCCAGTGGCGGTCACAATTCGGCTGTTTGTGCTCGTGGCCGCCGCGGTGGTGGTGGTGTTCACGTCGATGTCAGGCGGGAGTGCGGCAGTGCCACCGCGCTGCCCACTCGCTGCATCTTCATCGTCGGAGTCGTCACTGAACCCCGATGCGGGCACACCAGCGCCACGATCCGTAGTTGCAGGGACAGCTCGGGACTGGGACGCATTTGACTGTGATTGCACCTGACTGTCATCAGTTGGCTCAACCTGGTCACTGGCAATGAGGTCGGTGTCTTCGTTGCTCGCGGTAGCTTCCTTGCTCACGGCCCCGTTGCCCATGGTGGCGCGAGTGGCAACGGCTCACATAGCAAGTGCAAGGCGAGATGGGCGGTCGGCGTAGTAGCGCGCAGAACCCAGGGAGAATACAATCATAAAAGATCACAGTTTCAAAATGGTCGGTTTCGTTTCTCCGTTTCACAGGAGCCCAACAACGAACGCCAATTATGGCCAATCCCTACCCAACTTCCACGCCAACCACGCCTCGGGCACGCAACACGTGGGACTCAAACGATCTAGCAGTTGAGTTCGTCGACGAATACAGCATGCTCGTCTCGTAGCAGCATACATACATGCCGCTCTTCGCCATGGATTGTTGTTCTTCTCTTCTGCTTCTTGTTTTGAGAAACACTACCTGGCGAGCAGCAAATAGAAACCACGAAAGGGAAAGCAACGAGCGGACCAGCGAACGAACAAACAAACAAGGAAGCAAGCAAGCAAGCAAGCAAGCAAGCAAGCAACACTTGAACACACCAACACAAACACGGCAACCGAACCGCACAACAGCACAACACAGCACACACAACACGCAGGAAGAGAGAAACGACTCTGAAGAGTCCACACTCCAGACTCCACCCATGCCCACCCGCCCCCGCCCACCCTCTCACTCACACTCACCCGCATTCAGCGCGTTACTTCGGGCTCCCGCTCAACCAACCCCCCACTCACACACACACACACATGAAAAGCCGGTACAATATACGTGCGTGATCGAGACAGGAATTCTAACAAACCGCTGAATGTGCAATACTGCAACAACTTTCGGAAGAACAGAGAAGGGACGCAGAAGTGAGTGAGCGAGGCGAATGGTTGCCCCCCCCCCACCCACCCACAGCTCACTCACAGCTCACTCACAGCTCACACAGCACTCACAGCCACAGACCGTCTCAAACCGGCGCCACTCACACTCACACTCATTCACTCACACGCAGTCACTCACAGCCAGTCACTCAGTCAATCACCCAGTCAGTCAGACAATTTTCAATTTTTAGTGAGGGTGGGTGGGTGGGAGAAGGGACGAACGACTCTCACAGTCTCACTCATTCATGGTCGTCAATCAAACCAATCAAACCAACAGTTTGTGCGTGAGTGAGTGAGTCAGTGAGTCAGTGACCGACTGGGAGCGACTGACTGGGAGTGATTGATTGGCTGACGACTGGCTGGCTGCCTCTCACTCCCTCACTCACGCACTCACTCAACCACCCTCATAATCCCACCCACATTCACCCACCCACTCACTGATGGTGCATTGTGAGTGTTGAGCTCTGATTGCTGTGAGTGGTGAGTGAGTGGGAGGGAGCGTGGGATCAGGGATTTCGGGGATTCCTTTATTCGGCCATGGAGTGATGGAGTGAGTGAGCTTTGATCGTCTCACAGCCACAGCCACAGCCACAGTCACAGTCACAGTCACAGTCACAGTCCACAGCCCACACTCACACTCACAGTCCACAGTCCACAGTCCACGGTCCACGGTCCACAACCACAGTCACAGTCACAGTCACACTCACAGGTTGGTGTTGTCTGTCTGTCTGTGTTGTCGTTGTTGTTGTTGTTGTTGTTGCGTTGCGTTGGTGTGTTGGTGTGCTCTCGCGTTGTTGTGTTGGTGTGTCGTGGAGGAAGTTGGAGCGATCGATGTTACCAACCCGTAGTTAGTTGATGCCGGCCGGCCGCGAGTGGCGTTGTTGTTGCTGTTGTTGTTGATGATGATGATGATGATGATGATGTTGTTGTTGCGGTGATGTGTTGGACGTGTCGGGGTGTAGTGGACGGCCTGTGTATTGCACTTATTCCCGGTTGCACTTGGATGGCGTTGGCACCGCAGGTTGTGTTGATCGTTTTGGACCACCAACACCCGACACCACGACTGTCAGCACTGCGGCGACAACGGCCGACACATGTGTGCTGTTCGCTGGGCTTGTTACCTCCTGTGCGCAACGGGTGTTGTTTGCGGCATTGCTGCCTTGGCAACCACCGGTGACCTCCACACCACCTGATGCTGGGAGAACGGTGGTGCAAGTGTTTCACATCCTCTGCTTCCCATTGCTTTGTTTCACAAGTAACGTCACGTGTGTCAGGAGCGCGATCCAGAAACGGCGGAAAGAAATTTACCGGTGCAAGTTGTGAACAGTGTTGTAAACTTGCTACAACACCATTTTTGAGGTGCTGCGTCGTGCAATGCGGCAACTTTCGCTCATCACTGCGTAGGCGTTTTTTGTTAGCCGACACCAATTGCGTTTTGTGAGTGGCGACATGCACGCCACAAAACGGTCCAGCAGTGAGCCCGGCACTGCTGCTGGCAGTTCCACCTCTCCGCGGAATAAAAAAGCGAAGCTCGAAACCGCTGCCAACCTGCAACAAAATGTTTCCCCACACGCTGAAAAGCTCAATGGTCCGTTGCTGGAGCAGCAAAACAACAACTTAGCAATAGAGCTAGCGTCTGCCAAGCGTGAGATCAACAACTTAGAGTCACGCAGGAGCGTTTTAGAGGCCCAGCAAAGTGACATTGCCAACTACTTGTCGCTGGTGGATCGTAGTTGGACTGAACTAGACTGTGACCTATCAACGGTGTTCGGGACGTCCGGGGACGCAGTCGGGCCTCAAACCGGCGACCAGTCGTTGTTTTCGTTAGTGGCCCCAACTATCCGCCTCTCACGAATAATATCGTCGTCAGGGAGTGACAGTGATGGTGACAGCGACGGCGATGACGACGACGACGACGACGCGACTCAGCGGAGTGAAGCTGCTGCGGCCCAAAATTCTGTCGGAACGCATGGCCAAGTGCAAGCTGCTGTGAAAAAACACATGGCCTCAAGGATTAAATTTTCGAAGCAGTTGGCCCAACTTGCAGTGAAAAATTCCTCCTCCGGTGTTTCATCCGAAGCCATTCAAAAGTTTTCGCGGGTGAAACGCGTGAAGGCCAAGCTCAGCGCCCTGGAAGACAAGTTAGAAAGCATGAAACAAGAGCGCGATGAACTCAAGCAGCAATTAGTTTTGTGCAAGTTCCAGCGTGACAGAGCCCGAAGCAAGTTGTCTGTGCTTTCCACCTCACAAACGTCACCTTCACCAACCACAACTTCCAGCGCAGGTAGTGGAGCCGTATTAGCTGCGGCACCACAGTCGCCGAGCACGGGTGCTGCTGAAGGAGTAGAAACGTCAGAAGAAGGCAGGAAGCGTGCAGAGGAAGCGAAGCTGGAGATTCGCCGCCTGGAAGCGGAAATTCAGAGAATTACCAACGACTTTGACGCACAAATGACGAAGCATGCTGGTCGGATCACAGATCTTAGCGAAAAGCTAGCTCGATGTGAGGCGAAGCGAGCCGCCGCCGAGGCTCAGTGCCACACGCTTCAAGACCAAGCAAAACGCTCCAGCAACGGCCCGCAAGAAGTGGTCAGGCTCAAGCAGGAGGTGCATCACCTGGAAGCTGAGCTAGCTGACCATTGCAACAAGCACCGTGAGCAAGTCAATCATTTGCAGCAGAAGCTCGCCTTGCAAACTGCGCTGTTCAAGAAAACCATGCGCGATTTGGAGGGTAGCAACGCTGAAAAAGTATCCATCAAAGAACGCTACCAACGGAAGGTGCATCAATTAGAAACCGAGTTTTATGCGCTCCGTCAAACTCTGAAGTTGAAGGACGCCCAAGCCACAGCCCTCTCTGCAGAACTCGCGGTGTCCAAAGGAGTTCAGACACAGCTCGACATTGCCAACGCCAAACTGGAGCGTTCTGCGAAACTACACGCTGGTCAACTGCAGCAGGCGTCACAGGCGCAGGCTGCGAAAATTGATGAACTCACACATCGCCTCCGTATTGCGGAAGAAGCGGCTAAAGCGACGGCTGTGCCAGCAGACGCCCAAGATTTGCACGCGAAGGCCGCTGTGTCCACAAAACTTGAAGAAGAACTGAAGAAAACACAAGCACAGCTGCGTGCGACGCGCCAACAGTACCATGAGGCTGCTGTACTGGACAGTTTGTATGCCGAGATTGACCGAATCAACGAGGCATTTAGAACAACAAAAGCTCAAGTGTCGAAACTAACCGGTTCGTTGAGCGTGTGCACATGCGCTGGTATGAGCCGACCATCATGTGTTTTCCCACTACGATGTACAGGCAAACTTGAAGAACGTGCCGCTGACTGTTTGAAGTACTCATCTGCCAAAACAAAGTCTGATCGGATCTGCATGCACTTGAAGTCGGAAAAGTTGGCTCACCGCGCGGAAACTGCTGCCGCGAACACGTTGCAAAAGCAGTATACGGACAAGATAAGAAATTTAGAGGAGCAGGTAAGCTGATTTTTCGCTATGATGCAACAAAGCAATTCACGATCGTCTGACAAGCCACGTCGTGTTAATGCTTGCAACGGCACAGCTTAATCTCTGCAAGCCTTTCAGTACACAAAACCAGGATTTGCGCGAACAACTGGAGGTTAGTAACACGACAGTTCCGTGGTTGTCGACGGTCCCGTTCGCCTTTAATGGTGCACGTACGTTCTTTCAGATATCTCAACGAAAAATTAAGAAGCTGCAAGAAAAGGTTGAAGCATCCACATCGGATTTACGGACAAAGTTAGATGCAGCGGTTCGTTCACCATGGAGGTGGACTGTCGCAGTATGGCCCAATTCTCATTTGGTTTGATATTATGTTTGTGAGCAGACTGCGGAATGTTCATCTCTACAAACAACCGTGTCGTCTACTTTAGCGAAATGTGAGCAGAAGGCGAAGGAGTCGGAGAAATACCGACGATTGTTTCTTGAGCAGAAAGAAAAATTGGCCACGTTCAAGCGCAACAGAAAGAAGTTGCAAGGCAGCGAATCAGAGATTAAAAATTTGTACAACATGCTGTCATGCCAGGTAACCTGCGTTGCAAATCTGACTGTAGTGTTTTTGTGGCCACTAAATCTCTGGATCGTGGGAACTGTAGGTCTGTTCGACCGACTTCAAGGAAGTGATGCTGCCTTGCCGCCACATGTTTTGCCGCAGTTGCATTCAAAAGCAAGTGAAGTCACGAAATCGCAAGTGCCCAGCTTGCAACACTCGATTTGACGCCGATAACATCAAGGATATTGTATTTAACTCTTGAAAATATTGGCGCAGATCAGCAAGCGCGTGTTGATTGTATTTTGTATCGTGTATCAGAGAATGGCGTGCAAGTGTTTGCGATCATAGTGACCTTTGAAGCGCGATTGCGGCATCGAGGCGTCGAACCAATGGGTGTGAAGTGCCGTAGCTGGGATTACCGGCAAGCAGCTGCACAGCAACGCATAGTCAGTTACCTAATCGCAACGGGCAGTTGCACACACACACACACACACACAAGCCATCAACATACCGAGCGCTCGCGCAGCAATCGTTGCAACTCAACAGATGCGGTCGTATTTGTTGACAATCCAGACATGTCGGCGTCTTCTTGTGAAATAGAAGTGTTGCCTTGGCCACCGTCGCCTGGCAACGGTTCAAACTCGTCTTCGTCGTCTGTTACAGCGAACTCATCAACGATGGAATCTTCATCACTGTCATCGAGCTCTTGAACTGCAACCCCTACGGGAGCTGGAACTGTACGATGTGGGAACGGCGAGGCCCCTTGTTCTGGAGACCGTGGCTTCTGACTGCCAGGATGGCCACCTGGCGACCGCAATGCATCTAAATCTTCTTTGATATGGTTCAACTCAGAACGGTCGCCGCGCAACACGAAGCGCTGCTCTTGCGCCTAATGCAGATACAAATCTCGTCAACATGGAACACGGGCGCCATATCACAGCTTGAGCGCAACAACAAACCAAGTACTGAACGCGCAGGCTTTGCATATCACGCTGTATGGCTTGCTCCTTTTCATTGCGCAGTGAACTAACTTCGCTCGCCTGGTCACAGAAGCAACATGACAGCAGGACGTGACATATTGCATTCAACACAGTGACGTCGGCATTCGTAACGTCGCGCCGTACCAGTTCAATCAACTGACGCCGCAGCTCCGCCCGGTTGGCAGCTTCTTGGATCGCGTCAACTCGGTAGCGCTCAATTTGGAGCAACAAATCCGCCTTCTCAGACTGCAGCAGAAGATTTTCGGGGTGAATCGACGCGATTGTGCGGCACTTGCATCACGTAATGGCAATTGAACCTTGAGTTGAATGATTTCATTCTGCATTTCTGCTTCTGGTGTATTTCGCTGTCGCCGCTTGTACTCTTGGAAGTCTTCCTCGATTTGTGCCGTCCTCTCTGTCGCCTTCGTGAGCAGATCCTGCCACCAAAGTTGAGCGCTTGATTCAACAGAGTTCGTTTCCGTGACAGATGTGTGCGACGCATACCTTTGTCAATTTGAGTCGTTGCTTCAATGCTTCCGTGCGTTCCGCCTCTAGATTTAATTTGTGTTCGCTCCTAAATTAGCGGCATTGACAACGGGTGAAGGCGCGCGAGCTAGAGACATTTCAATCAGTCGGATCCACTCGACGCACTCGCTCTCCAATTTACGGCGGCGAATTTCAAGTTCTGCAGTTTTTTCTTGAAGCTGTCTTTTGGTTGTGATAGTTGTCTGCAGGCGGCACAATACGTGTCAGCAACACAACCCGGTGCTTGCTATCAAGTGCAGAACAAACCTGAGCGAGAAGGCGTTGTTTCTTTTCCGCTTCGGCAATCGCTTGGCGAACACGTGCATCAAGCTTGGCAGACTCTTCCCGGGCCTACAAACCAAAGCTCGCACGTTACGCAGAGCCCAAAGAAGCCGCATCGACTCGCTTACTCACGAGGTCGAACTCTTTCTGCCGGAGGGCCTCTTTGGCAGCCCACTGCTTCTCCAACTGTACCAAACACAACATGTGACTTTGTCGTAACGGAAATCGCGTTGGGCAACATCGCCAAGAAATCGCACCTCTTCCAGACGCTTTTTAAACACTTCCTCCATCTCGCGCTCAAGCTCACTCCGAATATCATGCTCAAGATCGCGCTTCAATTTCGCCTCGTCCAAAGATGGGTGACTTTGGGTTTCTGGAGCACGACTGGGTTCAGGTTCGTGCGTCAGCGCCTGAGATGCCACGGTAGCCTTTGGTTGCAATGGCACTGCGGTTTCGTCGGCAGGACCAAGGTCTTCGATGTATAGTATCGTTCGAACTTTGGCAACAACCTTGTTAGACACTCCCCCGGACTCGGACGTGGCAAACACGTCGATGAGGCGGTCGTAGGACCGAAACTCCACGGCTCTGCGGTTTCGAGCTTCGGCTTCACCGTACAGTCCTGCATCAAACGGCCCCAACAATCGTCAGATTCACAGTGAACGAACAGAATCTTCCACGAAAGCAAGAATATCAGGTGATGCTCACCGATTGCATGTTTTTGCCAGCTGGCATAGCTGGAGAAAGTCTTGGCGGACTCAGGACAGCGGTAGTACAGGGGAGATTTCAAAACCTTGGCCATGCGAACTTCCGCAATGCCCAGAACACTGTCGTTTGCGTACCTGACGCAGATGCGGTGACGACCAGAAGAATTACGAGAGAGTCGTAGCAAACACAGAATAGTGCAGTTCAATCACTTCCTTACCGATCACTACGAAGCAGTTTAAGGACCAAAGGCCATTGGTGCAGCATTTGCCGCAGTTCCTGCCCCGTAACGGCAAACTCAAACATACAAAAACCATTCGGAAGAAGAGCCTCGAACCGTGGGTTGCACAGCACTGGCGGCAGCGTCTTAACGGGCGTGTGACATCCAAGTTGGGGGTAGTTGTATGTCAGAAAAACGCGCGTGGCTTGCTTCATCCCACTTACGCTTCGCAAGTCGATCGACAAGCGAAAGTGCTTGACGACTGACAGATTAGATTCGTGCACCGCACCAACCATTTCATCGTGGTGAATTGGCTGCGTCTGCTGTGCCAGCACTGCAGATGCACCCGCACCGTGCTGATGTGGGGAATGCTCCACGACCATGCGCAGTGCATTTGCATGTCGTGGTGGAGTGTCCACGGATGACAAATCGTGCTGTGAACTTGCATATGAATCGTCACCTGCGTTAAGCGACTCATTTGCGTCGTCCAAGGAGTCGGTAGCCGAAGGCTCCGTGATGGCGGAGGCTGCGCCAACTGCGTGGCGCTGCAGTGCTTGGCCCACTTGGATGCCAGGAGTTACCTTGATAGTTTGTGGCGGCAGGGTTTCAGTCTGTCTCATTTGAACCTCAGCCTCCACTCCAAAGAAGTTATTCCGCCCGGTGGATGCGCCAGTGTCTGAAAAGCTTACTCCAGCGACACCGTGCCCTTCTCTATTTTCAAGAAAACCATACATGCCTTTGACTTCCGCCTCTGCAAAATCGTCTTCGTTGTCACCGGCGAGTGCCAACTGGCGTGCGAGTTGACGTAATGACACTGTCGCAGTTGCAATGATTGGGTCGTCGGGATCAGCGGATCTGTTTTGCTGCTGCCGCGCCAGCTGAAGGTGAATTACCAGCACAGGCAACGACTGCTCAAAGAAAGCAACCAGATCCGCAAGGCAACTTCGAATCGTGAAACCGTCTCTGATGGGCTCGAAGTCCACCGTTTGCGAAACGGACGCTGACACGCGGGAAGGCCCAAGTAGGCTAAAACTCTCCGACGTGATATTAATGCCGAATAAGTTGTAAGAGAGGAAACACGATGGAGATCCAGTTGTGGAGTCAGTGGCCGCAGTTGCGATGTGATCTGGTCTACGAATTGACTTCAAGTGGATTTCAAAACAGAATATCCTCCGACTCTTGGGATCGCCGATCAAGATGGCATCGTCAGCTACGCCCGCTTCCATGTCGAACCGTGCCTCGAGTGGGACGCTCGGGACACACTCCGGCTGTGAAAGATCAACGACGTGCCAGAAGCGTCCGAGCTTTGTTGTTCAGTTCACAACGACGAACAAATGTTGTTTATTCAAAGTGCATCCTGTAACTTTATTTATTTCTCAGGAGTCATGCCCCCCACGTGCGCCGGACAATCAGTGGTGACCCCTGGAGAAGCCGACGACGGATTGCGCGACGGAGAGCACTTTGGAAGGAGTCAGTGAGAAAGGGAGAGACAGAGAGACGAGGCGAAAAGAAAGGAGCTGAACGAACGAATCTACCAACTAACGAACCTACCAACCAACGAACCTACCAACGAACAAACCAACGAACCCACTAACGAACCAACGAACCCACTAACGAACCAACGAACCAACGAACCAAAGAACCAACGAACCAAAGAACCAAAGAACCAACGAACCAACGAACCAACAAACCATCGAACCAACGAACAAACGAACAAACGAACAAACGAACAAACGACCAAACGACCAAACGAACAAACGAACAAACGAACAAACGAACAAACGAACAAACGATGCACAAACACCAACACAACCCACCTGACACCCAAACTCGCTGCAACTGACTGACTATCAGTCACTCACTGCGGTCGGTCGCTGACATTGATTGCTCACTGCGCGTCGGTCTCTCACACTCTCCTCCAATTTGAATTTGATTACTGGGAAAGTCCGCGCGCTCACTGTCACTCACTCACTCACTCACTCACTCGCTTACTCATTCATTCACTCACTCACTCACTCACTCGTTTACTTACTCACTCACTCACTGTCGCTCACTCATCATCACTGTCGCTCACTCATCATCACTGACTTGGTGATATACTACACTGCGATACATCAGCCTGTGTATTCCAAGGGTTCCCGAACGAACACGTATGGTCATACCCGCGAAGAAATCCAGGTCGGTTGGTTGTGCGTTTCGCTTGTGAGCGCCGCACGCAACACGCGACACGCACGCAGCACGCAACACGCATGTATGTGTCCATGGTGCGTGCATGTTCTGCATGACCTACATCGTAACCGCAACACACTCACACCACAGAGAAAACAAATGAAAGGCCACGCAATGACCTCCGAGCATCACATTTTAATGCCGCACGGTGTTTTTTTTTCAACAGAAGGGGACATGCCTGCAATGTTCGATTCACTAGACATTCAATCGCGCTGCTGAGCTGTATCAATAAAATACTATATAATACTAACTAAAATTTACAATGCATGAATACATCTGACCATGCGGTCAAACCTTTGATTCGCACACCGCGAGGCAAGTCAAGTGCGAACACGTGTGGGTGTGACATCGATTTCTAAATAGCCCACGATTGTGAACTGGTCCGCTGCAGGTCGCCGACCGTGACAACAGGTCCGCCCTCTTCGGCACTATCGTCATCGAAGCTGTCCTCGCTGCGCTCTGCATCTATGTCGTCGCCACCGCCTACGTGTGTTGCGTTGAGCTCACTCAACATGTCGTCCAAGCTTTGGCGACGCTGTGCCATCGTCTCTGGATCACGAGAGGCTTCGGAAGTAGACGCAGTGCCAGGAGCAACGCTAACCTTTCGACTTGACACTGGACGAGCGAAACTTGATAATGACCCGGTGCCTACAAGACGGTGACTGGACGCGGTCATGGCGGCCCGCGACCCAGTACGATGCCGTGAAGCGAGGCTGGAGACCAAGCCAGGGCCAGGCGCAGAGCGCATACGGGCTTGTGCTGCACTTGTGTCGGAGCTATCACCGTGTTCTGAGGATCGTTGTGCTTCACCAGTTTCTTGCCGTCGACGATGATTTACGTCGTCTAAGCTATCCAAACGGTGCAGTTGAAGCATGTCGTCATCCACTTCAGTAGCTTCAGTAGCTTCCTGTACTATTCGGGGACCATGTTTGCGGCGCAGGGCTCCGTCGCCCGCACTATTATGTTTGCTGTGGTGACCGTGCTTGCTGTGGTGACCGTGCTTGCTGTGGCCGTGCTTGTGCTGATGGCCGTCTCCGTCGTCTCCACTCGCGTTGCGTGCGTGGCGGTGGCGGTGGCGGTGGCGGTGGCGAGTGGCATCTTGCGGGTCACTCGCATCTCGGTCCGGGTGTTTTTGGTACGGAGACTTCGAGACTCCATCCTCTTCGCGGCGCGCGATTCCAGCGACGCTGACTGCGCTTATCGCGTGATTTGACGAACTAACGACGCCGGAGTCGCCCACACCTGCTTCGAGTTTGGCGGCGAGGGGTTGTACTTTGGAGCGCAGGCCTCGGCCACCGCGTCCACCACGTCCCCCTCGAGAGCGGCGACCGTTCGATGCTCTTATGGGAGCTTGCATGAAGGGTTTGACCTTCTCGGTGTGTTTCTCTCGCACGATCGCGCTTGGCCGCTGCGACATATCCAAGCCAAACGGTGTCACCGCGGCTCCTCGCTTTCGGGATTGATGCATCATCCCTTCAATGGCCATTTTCATTCGATTGGGACCACGAGTTGCCTGATCAGCGTCCAAATCCTGGACAACGATGGATTGTTTTTGCGCGGTATCTGGTGTCGAAGGCATCACGGAGAAAGGCTTAACTTTTTCAGTGAGTTTCTCTCGTGCAACTGTCGGCTTGTATTGTGGAGTCCACGATACCACGCGAGCATGTGCCCCGGTTTTGTTGCTTCCATCTGATGTCGCTAATTCAGGAGAATCTGGCGAAACCTTTTCCGACGACTTTGATGCGACAAGGTGCTTCGAGTTGGAATTGATGTAACCTCTGCGTTGACGCGCAAAACGTGTCGACCTTGATGAAGAAATGTCGAGGTCGTCATCGTTGAAATCGGTTGCTGCGGTCACGATGCCTTTCCTATGGTGTCGCTTTCTACGTGTCAAGATCACAGCAATTATCACGGCAATTATCACGACTGCAATCGCGGCGGCAATGATGGCCCACAATAATGTTTCGTCCTCAAAGTCGCCACCAGTGTTGACAATTGAAGCGGCATCGCCATCTGTTGTGGACGTCGTAGTCGCAGTCTCTGTCGCAGTCGAAGTCGCTGGTATTTGCTCAGTTGTCAGTACTATGCTAGCGTAGTCTGGATCCAACATATTCAAAACGCCGTCGCTGTCCCAGTCCTCAAACCAGTCCGCGACGCCATTCCCATTGACGTCTTCATCCATATCAAGTTCTCCGTCGCCGTCCGAATCTTGAACGTCATCAGGAATACCGTTCGAATCTAGATCCTCCAACATGTCAAGAACACCATCACTGTCCAAATCCTCCTGGTCATCCGGAATGCCGTTGTAATTGAGATCTTCCATCCCATTATTGATGCTGTCGCTGTCGTCGTCCTCCAAAATATCGAGAGTACCATCGCTGTCCAAATCTTCCAGCTCGTCTGGAATACCGTTGAAATTGGAATCCTCCCACCCGTTGGGAATACCATCGCTGTCATCGTCTTCGTAAATGTCAAGAATAGAGTCACTATCAGCATCCTCTTCTTGGTCAGGAACGCCATTGCCATTAACATCTTCATATGCATTGGGAATTGAGTCACTGTCTGAGTCTTGGAAACGGTCGAGAATGCCGTCGCTGTCCAAATCTGAGCAGTCACGTGTGCACACCTGGATTACTTGACTCCCTGCCGTTTCCGCGCACGGCAGACCCCCGCTTGACGCGGCAATGTCGATCGCGAAAGTTTTCAATCGCACACCCTCGCCACAAGATTGCGAGCATGAACTCCAGTCACTCCATTGACCACTGCAGTCAACAGGGCAAGACAACACATCCGCGGCGCAGTGCCGTGTTACAAACGTACCGTGCGCAAAATCACAGTCTTGCCCACCACCAGCTGCTTCAGTTAAAACTGAAAAAGTCTTGATCTGAACACCGGACGCGCAAGTCGCGGAGCAAGCGCTCCAATCGTCGAACTGGCCAACACAGTCAACGGAGCACGCCTCCGTGTTGCAGTCTTCGGATACAATGTATCCGTCTGCAAATTCGCAGGGCGCGCCACCACTCGTGGACGCATTCTGCACAACAAACGATTTGGTTCGAACTCCGGATCCGCACGACTGTGAACAAACGGACCAATCTGAAAACAATCCAATGCAGTCAGCTGTCGACGAATCGCAAAACGAGTCGCTGTCCGCATCGTTCAACGCATCGCCCATGCAAGAATCCACGCCATCACACACACCGTCGCCGTCGCCATCGTTCAAGGCGTCATCAAGGCAAGAGTCCGCGCCGTCACAAATGCCGTCACCGTCCGCATCATTCAATCCATCACCCAAGCATGAATCCGCACTGTCACAAATACCATCACCATCAGCGTCATTCAACGCGTCCGTGGCACAAGAATCCTCATCGCCACAAATTGTGTCGCTATCAACGTCATTCAACGAATCGTATTCGCAACTGTCGACATCGCCACAAATGCCGTCACCGTCGACATCATTCTCAGCGTCCAGGCTACACACATCAAGGTTGCCGCAAATCGTGTCGCTGTCCGCGTCATTCCATGCATCCAAATGGCAACTATCAACATTCTGGCAAACGGCATCACTGTCAATGTCATTGCCAGCGTCATACGGACAAGAATCTACATCGCCGCAAATCTCGTCACTGTCTGCATCATGCTCGGCGTCGTACTCACAAACGTCGTCCGGAAAACAAATTTCGTCACTGTCAGCATCATTCGATGGATCCTCGGCACAACTATCCACATCCCCACATATGCCATCACTGTCGAAATCGTTCGCAGCATCGTGTGGGCATGGATCATTGTCCGCACAAGTGTCATCTGAATCCCAATCATTCTCCGTGTCGTGCGCGCACTCATCAACATCCGCGCAAAGAGCATCACTGTCGGCGTCGTTCAGGGCATCCTGCGGACACGAATCGACGATGGTGCACAACAGATCGCCGTCGGAGTCGTTCTCGGCATCATTCAAACAAGAATCTACGCCATCGCAGATCCCGTCATCATCCACATCATTCAAGCTATCGCTCAAACATGAGTCAACCCCGTCGCATACGCCATCGCCGTCTGCATCGTTCAACGCATCGCCCATGCAAGAATCCACGCCATCACACACACCATCGCCATCACCGTCGTTGAATGGGTCACTCAGACAAGAGTCGACGCCGTCACAGATTCCGTCATCATCCGCATCATTCAAGCCGTCGTTCAAACACGAATCCATGCCGTCACACACACCATCGTCATCCGCGTCGTTCAGTGCGTCGTCCAAGCAAGAATCCACGCCATCACACACGCCATCACCATCAGAATCATTTCTATCATCATCTACGCATGAATCCACACCGTCACATATACCATCGCCGTCTGAATCGTTCAACGCGTCGCTCAAACATGAATCGACGCTGTCACAGACACCATCGTCGTCCGCGTCGTTCAGCGAATCACTCAGACACGAGTCAACGCCGTCGCAAATGCCGTCACCATCTGCATCGTTCAATGCGTCACCAAGGCAAGAATCCACGCCGTCGCAGATACCATCACCGTCCGAGTCGTTCAGCGAATCACTCAGACACGAGTCGACACCATCACAAATGCCATCAGCGTCAGCATCATTCAACGCATCGCCCATGCAAGAATCCACGCCATCACACACACCGTCGCCGTCGCCATCGTTCAAGGCGTCATCAAG
>ENA-OWNT01002783-OWNT01002783.1-seawater-metagenome-genome-assembly--contig:-NODE-2783-length-17567-cov-6.584048_pt1 | contig 17567 bp, 4 predicted proteins | sample MGYA00238136_ERZ651165 | MGnify/ENA primary metagenome ERZ651165 (study PRJEB26861, sample SAMN08777766) | seawater metagenome | isolation source: coastal seawater | place: USA: Florida | collected...
TTGTGTTGTTGTGTTGTTGTGTTGTTGTGTTGTTGTGTTGTTGTGTTGTTGTGTTGTTGTGTTGTCTTGTCTTGTTGTCTTGTGTTTGTTGTTGTGGGGGTGGTGGTGTGATGGTGTTGTTCAGTCGTTCGTTGTTGTTGTCGTCGTCGTCGTCATCGTGTGCCATAAAACATGATCAAACCAATGGATACTCGTCTGGAATGGGGCTGCGTGTGTGACACTGCTGACTGGTGGTGCTACTGCCGACTTGGTCGCATCCTGGTTGCTTTTGTTTGCTTGAGGCGTCGAAGTAGAGCGTCGTTTGACGAATGGATGGCATTCGCGGGCAACGAAGCAAACACGGCGGCGTTTTTTTTTTCGTCTTCCGACTTTGTGTTCGGCATGCAATGGCCAGGTGCAGCACGTGTATCTTTGCAGTGTCAGTGTGACAGCTGTGGCCTCTGAGCTGCCTCCGCTCCCCAGGCTGGTTCTAAAGTCCCTCTTCTGGGGCTGCCGCCATTCCCATGCCCTGCTTCAAGTGACGTCGACAACACCCACCCGCGGAACATCATGGCAGACACCAGCCCAAACGCTTTGAGCGACGAAGAATTGGCGCAACTTCCGGAACCATTGCAAAAGAAAGTGCGAGCTTTGGCATTGGACCACGACAATGCTCAAGGCCGATGCAAGACGTACCAATTGCAGTCTGCAGAGTATCAGCACATGAACCATGCCTTGCAAAGCGAACTCGATAAAATGCGACAGAGGTTACAACATCGTGATCCAGGTGACCTGGGCAAAGCTGTGTCGAATTCGTTCGCAACGCTGCGGAACGTTTTCAAGAAGAGGACCGCCTCCCGGTCGGGCAGCATCGACAACGGCACGGAGCCTCTGGTGTCGAGCGCCCCGCGTGCCACTGATGCACACACTGCAGCAACGACGACGCAGGACGGCGCCCTTGTTTCTGCTGCGCGAGCCAGCTCTTCGAACGGCGGAGGCGGTGGTGATGGAAGTGCGGTTACACTCGGTTATAACGAGCTCGTGGAGCAAAAGCTGGAACGCGTAACGGCCGAGAGGGACAACCTCAAGGTCGAAGTCAAGCAGTTGCGCGACCTCCTCGAGAACACCGGTGCAGAACTTGCTGCGGCACGCCAGGCAGTTGAATCCAAAACTTCGCTCTACCGCGACCTGGAAACGAGCAACGCTGCGGAGCGAACCTTGAGAGATGCCCTGAAAGTCGAAAACAATCACCTGGAGGAGAGCTTGATTGTCGCCGTGGACGCCCGCAAGGCCGCTGAAGACGCACTCAATGCCAAAACCATCGAAATGCAAGAACTCCAAGTTCGTTACGACGTGCAAGGCCAACTACTGCGTGATGTCGAGCAGTCGTTCGAATGGATATCTTCCATGGATCGCGCTCTCGAGTCCCAACTCATGGAAGCCGAAGACCGACGAACCCAAGCTGTCGAGCTGGGCCGCTTAAACCGTGAGCTCTCACTGCTGGTTGACATCCAACAATCCTCTCACGATGTCGATCTGGACGATGACTCCAACAGCCGCGTGACCCCGAGGTCTTCGTGGCGGAACTCCGCTGTCCGAAAGTCAACGACCATCGCCTCACCAACAAGCTTGGCGAAAGACGACCCCATCCAGTGGCTGTGCCAAGGAAACGGGAATTTAGACTGCCCCAACATCGTTGCGGAGGGGTGGCTCTTGAAAGCCTTTACCACCAAAGGCAAGCCATCGTCTCAGGAGCGGTACGTCCGAATTCGGTGCCTCAGCAGCACCAAAATCACGTTGTCGTACTTCCCATCAACAAGCATGGAGAATATGAAACGCCGGCTCATTTTGCGCCCGCTGTCCGAAGTGGTGGAGAACCACACCGAAGATAATCCACTGATTTTCAGCGTCACTGGTATGGACGCGCACGACTCAAACACCGCACTGATAACACTCGTGTTCAAAGCCAAAGACTTGGAGTCCAAAAATCATTGGGTCACCAAGTTGCACGACTGCATCAACTACGTTCGACAGCTCGCAACAGCAGCTGGCGGCGTAACACCGCCAGAGGAGCTCAAAGCCAACTTCTGTGAAGGCTGCAACGATGCATTCTCCAGGTTTAGAAGGCGCAACCATTGCTATTTTTGCGGCAACGCCTTCTGCGGCCAGTGCGTGGACGACGCCCCTGATGGAGAGAAAGGGGAAGTGCGCCGGCGATGCGACAACTGCTTGCCTGACAGCGCTGGCGCGGTTAGCTTGGCACCTCGTCGACACACTGCGAGTGCCCGTCTCGACACTTCGGAGCGAGGTGCGTCGAATTCTTCTGTGCTTGCTGTTCGTGTGCCGGTGTCGCCATGTCTCCGCCGTCCCGCTATACCCTCAACTTTCTGCACTCACAATGCACTTACAGACCGAAGCACAAGTGCCCACTCAAGGTCGCGTGGATCCGATGCAGGTCGGGGAGACCGTGTGTCACGACCGACAGCAAAGACAATCCTTGCACAATGCATGCCATGTGGATCTGTCGGGGTGTCGGCCCCAGTTTCTCGCGAGACAGCGTTGCGCAGTGCACTGTCAGATGATGCTGAATGAAGGAGCAGCTATGCGTCGTTGGTGTTTGGGTCAGCCTACGCAGAGCTCGATTGTTCATTGTGTACACATATAATTTATTATTATCACGGCGCTTTACTACTCGAGTATGGTATACGGAAACGGTACAGACATTTGCGTCGCAACGCGCTCGCCGATCTATTCATTTGAAAAAATAACCAAACAGGTGACTGAAGAACCAACAGCATGTCCGTGACTGTGTTCCACGATCAGCAAGCTTGGCAATCACGCATGCACGACTGCATTTGCCAGTGTGAACGAGTCCATTCACAGGAACTGCTCGGCTGACCCTGAAACCGCCTTACTTCGTCGCTTTGACGGTTTCAAAAACACAGTTGATCTGTCAGCCGAGGGGTGGAAGGAATCTAGCCAACTTGAAGGAATGCACTCGCGTAGCAGGTCACTCTCCGCCTCCTCGTCGCCCTGACCGCTGGTAGCGGGTGAGGACGGCGTCAAAGTAGAAGACTGCGGAGAACGGGGCAGCGGAATTCTCTGTACTGGACTCGTGTCAGCATGCTTCGTGGACAATTGCAACTCAATGCCGTGCTCCGGGCTGGCTTTGGTTTCTAGGGGGCGACTGAGGATCTTTCGTTGGGCCTTCTTCTTCTTTCTGCAACAGCAGCACCACGCTGCAACAATTAGGATGATGATAAGCGCCACGAGGGCCACGGCTGCTACAACGACCGTGACTAGGTTCTCTTCGGCCACGATCCACGCACTGGCCACGGCAAACACATCTGATGGATCCGGCGTGGATGGCGGTGGGGTCGGTGACGTCGCGGGCCTCTGGGCAGTTGAGCTCGGTGTCGTGCTGGATGTGCGTGGGTCAAATTGTGAAGCAAAAAACTGTGCTCGCACACCCTCGTTCAAAGAACGGCCCCACGGGGCCAGAGCCCCTGACGAGCTACTAAATCCTTGCTCTGTGGTCGTCACACCCGCAGATGACGCCCCGGACGAGGTACTGGGCGAAGATGTTTCCCACGAATTGTCGTCATACTCGAAGCTGAGAACGAACCGCAAAAACCCACACATTGTGATTTGGTTCGCGAGTTGGCCTTCGATTTCAGATTTCTCGAATTCTGTGAGCTGACCGTCAAGGCCACGAAACAAAATTACACCAGTGACGTTGAACGATGTGTCGATAGATATAGCTGTAGTTGCGTCCTCAAAGACAGCGACAGCTTCTACATTCTCAAATCCGAGGCCGTGAACAAGGCCCAAGGTGTCCTCGTGAATGAGAACATTCTCAACACACAAGATACGGTCCAGCAAAAAGTCACTGTCGTAGGCACTGTCGGCAAAATCGAAAGGTCCGTTGTTTTCCTCGGACGTGGAGAGTGATGTGTGTGGTAACGACGTGGTAGTTGGCGTCTGGTGGCAAATGCAATCCGTGCAACTCTTAAACTGCATAGCTCCTTGATTACCGCAGCAGTCACCTCCGTCCCACCCACAGCAGTCATTATTATTGGCATCATCGCATATTCCATCCGACACGAATGTTGGTAGGCAAAAACTTCCTTGAGATGCACAGTACCATGGATCCAAGCATTGACACTCGGTGCAGAAGGTTTTGTTCACACCAGCACCACAGCAGTCGCCGCCATCCCAACCACAGGCGCAGACGTTGTTGATATCGTCGCAAAGTCCGTCACTCCTCCACTCCTGCCTGGCACACTGATCATCTACATCACAAAACTCTTTTGCGCCTGAAGAAGTTGACGGGGCCAGGGAAGACTGTGCCAGGGTCGACCGTTGCGTGTCCGTCGTTCCGATCGATGGCATTACAGATGTGGACGTTTTGTCGCACACTTCACATAAGACCACCCAAGACAGTGGTGCTTCGACGTCTGATGTAGAGAATTGATTAAACTTCAAGTTTTGAGCTTCATTCAAAAAGCAACCAGCTGGTTGCGTCGATTTAGATGTCAGATCAGCGTCTGTATCCTGTAGCGCCACGAGTGAAGCTGCTAGGTTGCATTCTGATACTGAAGTTAATGCGCACAACCCCTGCGCAGTGGCGCAACTCCCGCCATTCAAACTGGTGAAAACTTTGCTCAATGCTGATGTGGATCGATTGAGGCGTGGAGTTGGGCCTTGGCTCGCTGCTGCGGTGGTTGCGGGTGCGGAGGAATGCTGCTGCCGAGAGGTTGACTCACTAGCAGCTCTCGTTGGCACGCGTGTCGTGCCTGCAGCAACTGTCAGCAATGACGATGAAGTGGTCGCGATAGTCTCAGCAGTAATGGACACACCACTCGACGTTGACGATTGTGAAGTCCTGGCTAGACTTGTTGCTACGAACGGAGTTGTAGGTAACGCATCGGAAAATGTTGGGAATAGCGTTGTTGTGAAGGTGGTGGTTGTCGAAGTGAACCTTGCCTGTGTTTGAGGTGTTTCGCTTGTGGGCACCGTAATGGCATCGGCACAATATTCACAGATAACAGTTTCGTCGAAAATGCTTCCTGATCCATCACCAACATTGAATCGGAGACTACCTGATGATGTCACCCAGCAACCCACCGGCCTGTCACTTCTGGACTGTTCGTCTGCAACCGTGTCTGTAATGCCGAGGTAAGCCGCGGCGATTTCACACACTGCTATGCTGCGAGGGGGACAATACAACGGCTCGCAGTTGGTGGTTGACAAGAGGACAAACTGGGCAAGAGTTGTCTCCAACGAACTATCTTCGGAACTCGTCGTGTGTGCCAATGTTGGCTCTCGCACGCCCGTCGCAAGTGTGAAGGGCCTTTGACCGTTGTTCGTCGTGTCGCGCGGCGAAGCACGGCTTGCGTCAGTGTATCTACCATGGTCAACGTCGTCGGTTGCCGCCCTTGTACTGAGTACATCTTCTCGCGTGACGATGTCAACGGTCCGAGTTACAGATGGGACTGAGATTGCGGGCCTTGTCTTCGGAACAGGAATAGTCGTCGGCGTAGCCGTAATAATTGTGACAGCTGGTTTCGTCGTGTCTCGTTCTGTCTCAGTGCGTAGAACGGGGTCGCTCGCACTCGGTTCTGCTGTCAACGGCCGAGATGTCGCCGCCAATGTTGTGACCCTGCGCCTTGTGGTGTCTTTTGGCATCTCGGTGTCATCACCCGCGTCGTCCGTTCTTGGAGGTGACGACACTGATCGAGATGTTGCTGCGAATGTGGAACTCAACAACAGTGTCGACGAAAGTGTTTGAGATGCAACCGCGTTTGTGGATACGCCGGGGAATGTGGTTCGCGACCTCGATGTCGGCAACTCCGACTGTCCATTCGAAGAGAATGAAGAAGGGGGAGCAGATGCTGCAATTGTGCTGGCAGGTGATGGGGATCCCCAACCGACCGTTGAGCCCGTGACTGAAGTGCAGCTGCTGGATTGCCCCTGCGCATAAGTGAGCAGAGGATGGAAGGAGAAATCTTCTGTCGTGCCGTATGACGTGCCGTAAAACGATATTCGACGCTGCTCGTCCGTACCCCCATTGTCTTCGTACGTGATGATGACAATTGCGATCGACAGCTCAGCGGGAGCGCCGTCCACAAACTCAAACGATGTTCGAAACACTCCATCCACCGGTGAGGACGCTTGTAAAACAACACCCTCATCATTGCTGTCATCGGCCAAAGAGCCTCGATGCAGCGCAACTGAGGCGATATCGATGTCTCCCAGCACCAAGAACAACTCAGTTGTGGCGCCATCCGTCACCAAAGCCCCCGTGTCCGTGACGAGCGTCGCGTTCACGTCGAATGTACAACCTTTGTGGGCAATACTGACCACATCGTTGGTGGTATTGAGAAGGAAGCGGAATTTCTTGGCAAGCGCCGAATTAATGAAGACGATGTCCAACGTGTCAATTTCACCGTCCAAATCGGCATCCATTTCTCGGAGCTGTGCGTTGCGATCATTGAACTCCAAATCCTCCCCAACATAGAATCGCTTCACGAAATCCAAGTCGGACACCGTGAACAATCCATCACCGTTTGTGTCACCGCGCAGTTGAATGTTGTCCACCAGGTGCCGTCTTTGTGCCTCCATGGTCGCCATCACCGTGTGCACGGTGCCTCTTTGCAGCCGCCGTCCAGAATCCACGCTGATTGCAGAGAACAAGCCCAATCCAGCAACAACGTCGCGATTCGTCGTGCCAAGTGCAGCGCCACCAGATGACAACGTATCGACGATAACACCCGAAAACCACGTCGCCCCTTCGCCCACTACTTCAAAGCGCAGAGTGGACAACACCAAACTGCCACCCTTCGCACTCGACGTCGGCTCCGACGACAGAATCTGAACCATGCTCGATGGACTGCCGTACGTATATGTGATCGTACCTGGCCACGACGAACCATCTTCCTCCTCGTCCGCCACTGCCTGCACCACATCAGGGTCGAAGTACACTTGAATCTGGAAACCAGTCAAGATGTCCCCGCAAGTGTTGATACGAATGGTCAAGTCAAAATAGTCCCCCACTCCAACGGAAGGAAATTGGGGACCACCTGTTTGGCCAAAATCAACGTCGAAACAATCTGGCGCCAGGTTCCCGGCCAGGCCAGCTTCGTCAGCCACGCTGCTGTCGACGGTCGAGGAAGCCGTCACAGACACAAACTCATTCGCAGCGCTATTATTCCACAAGGTGAGCGTGCCTGTGGTGTCAACAGAAATAATGTCCGAGGTGCTGGATGTGAATTCCAAATAATCGTCCAATGGCATCCAATCCGACGGTTCATTGCTGCCGTCCGACTCCACATCCACAAACATAGTTCCGTCAGAGAAAGTTGTGGTGACCTCCATCACTACCTGCGTCGCTGTGGTGGCCTGCAGATACGATACAGCAGGACGTACAATGGAAACGTCCGACACGGTTACCGGTGAAGAATGCACTGCCAGCGGCAGCTGTGTCGCCAAGGATAACCATTCCAATTCGACGTTCATGTGTCCCACACCAACGCCGGTGACAACTCCGTCAGACAATTCCCCGTTGTCCAACACGCAACGTCCAACGCCGTCGTCGCAGGCCCCCGATGCGACCCCGCCCACGATCGAACTGTCGTTGAATGTCAACTCAACCGATTCGTCCAACGGTAGGTCGAAGGTGTTGTCAAGAGAGTCAATTGCGATGGCAGACAGTATCAGCCTTTGAAACGGGCCATCATTGTTTTGAACGCGGTATATGTCGCTCTTCTCGAAGCATGCCGATGCATTGCAGAGAGGGTAAGCGTCCGCACGTAAGTCGACGCCAACGCTCTCAGCGACGAATATGGACACACTGGACGTGACGCTCGAATATGAGCCAAATGACACCGTCACTGTTACAACTTCAGTCGTTGACTCCGTCGCTGTCACCACGTTGGCAGTGCTCGTGACGACGTCAGAGTCAGCAGAAAAGACACTGCGAAAGTCCGTACTCATATCTCGCTGTGAGCCGTCTTCATACAACACGGATACCGTCAGCACTGCCTCCACAGCAGTGCCCGGCAAGGTAGCCATGGGGTCATCTTGGAAGTAAATGATGTCTTCGTCCACAGACAGATCGACGTCCACAACCGCTGGCATTCGCACCGTCACCCACGGCGATGCCATGGCCTTGGTAGTCCATCCCACGCTCGCACACGGGGACCACATCAATTGGACGATGTCGGTACCATTTCCAGACATCGCACCAACAGGAACCTCAAACTTTGAGGGAAAGTGGCCTTGTACAACATTCAACACATCCGGCTTAGCACTTGTTGCATTCACGCCGCTATCAAGCAGCCAGTTGGTGCCATCAGAAAATGTGCCAAACAAGAACCCAAGCGCCTCGTCGCCTTCAGCGGTCAATGATAGTGTGCCTCGAGCTCGAATGGGGAAGTGGAAAACACCTTCCGTGAACGACGCGTCCGAAAACGACGACTCGTCAAGGTCAATCCCATTCAAAACAACACCCTCGACCTGCTGCACGGACACTGCCTCGTCCGACACAGTCAAGCTCACGCCAGCGGCAGCCGCTACATCGACATTTTCGGTACATAATGATACGGTCGCCGTTCCTTCAGCCACGCCAACCGCCCGGGTACCATTGACATGGACAACGTCGTTCGACTGAGAACAAAAATCCACAAAAGGTGTCACATCGGCAGCAAACCGACCTTTGTGCCCTGCAGAGAACGTTGCGGATGCTGATAGAGTTGCGCGCTGGAAACCCCATTCATCGCAACCATCCGTAATAGGATTCAACACCACATCTGTTGTCCTCACAGCAGCTGACTCGACAACTGGATGCCACACACGAAAGGGCACAAAGTCCACAAAAGATTCAACGTCAACCGCAACGACAATGTCACCGCCGGATGTTTCGCTCCCGGTGAAAGACACATCGCATGAGAACTCAGACACTTGAGCAATCGACTGCATGGCGGTGTCGTTGAGACGACATGAGTAGCCAGACGAGATTTCGGACCACACTGTGTTGCCTTCCTGGCAAGAAGTAGCCCCACCAAGCGGATGGCATGAGTACACCTCAGTCACCACCACGCTTGCAGTTGTCTCATCAGCATCCGCACCCAACGTCCGCAAGTTGACCAGCTGCTGTTCGCCACTGTTCTTGACGTATGCATTCACACCGACCACGGTCTTTTCGGCAACGTACAATGTGCTGTCGTCTGTGGACAATCCCGTTCTGTCCAGAACTGTTCCAGTGTCTCCGTTCACGTATTCAAAACTCGCCAGTGACACCATCGACACCACCGTCAGTGACATTGCCGGCGTCAACTCGCCTTCCTCTGCCGAACTTTGCAGCTTGAATTCCAACGTGCCCAGTTCAACTATTCCGCTCAACGAGTCAGGCTCGGACGAGAACGCCGCCTTATGAGTTGCCACTGCGGACAACGTCCCGTCCTCATCGTTACAAGTGATGTCATAGAACTCAGAATCGACATCGACATACGAGAACGATGTTGCATGTGGAATCTCAATTGACCAAGTGCTCAGCGTCCGTTCCACACCATCACTCGATGCCGACGTGTTCGCATACAGCGTCGTAGCAAACGTCTTTCCTGGAAGTATTGGATACGACGGAACGGCGAGCCAAATTGCTGCAGTAGACACACTGGACGCTGGCAACGGACTCAAAGTCACACTCACAGCGTTGGAAGACTCGCCAGTACGGCCGCTTACAACTTCCACCACTACAACACGGGATTCGTCACCAAACCATGCTTCCTCACCGAGCGCTTTAGAACATGCCTTGCCACTTTGGGATGACAGCGAACCGCAGTTAAATGTTTTGCTCTCGTCACCATATGTGATGACCATCGACAGCGACTGCGTGAGCATGCTTCCGAACTCTGGTGGTGAGGCACTGACAAACACAGATATCGTGTCGCTGTCGTAATAGATGGTCGGTGTCCGAAGAGTCAACGACAGTGTCGATTGGGCTACGCTTGGCGTCTCCAGAGCGGACGTGGTCGTTGCAAGATACTGTCCATCAATGGATGCAGTGATGGTTCCGGATCCACGTTGTTGCAACGCCACAAAACTGCTTTCGACTGTTGACGTTCCGGCACGGTCTGACAACACGCCTGCGGGCACAACACTCTTGTTGGTGTTGCGGAACAATCCACTTCCTGAGACTACTTCGACGCGAATGGTTGAAGCGTTCGACCCCGACGCGGCCATATTTGTAGTTGGCGCGACCACCGCAGTTGTTGCCGGCTGTACCTTTGTTGTGGACACGCTCGTTGCGGCTGACGTAGTCTCTGTCGACGTCGATCCCATGTTCGTTGATGTGCTAACCGTGGTATCTGTCGTTGGCAACATACTGGTTGTGGTTGATGATTGTTCGTTTCCAAACGTTGGCCGTCGCATGTTGAACGAGGTCGTCGACTGTGTTGTGCGGAGGCCGATGGTTGTGCTCGAGGTTGCGCCTCGCCCGCCACCGGTCTCATACCGTGTGGCATCAGTCTCAGCATACTCGGCTCTGGAGGTGGTACTAACGGGGGAGCGGGTCAATAATGCAGTGGTTCTATCGTGGGCACCTGAGCCATCGGGGGATGTCCGTGTCATGATTGACGTTGTTGAACCCATGGAGGGCTCCCTGAACTTTGCGTTGGGTTCTGTGGCAGAATTGCGACTGCCACTCGTGGAAGTGGTTCTGACGTCTTGATCTTGGGTTATGTATCGAGTGCCGTCGGACCACAGCTGGGCTTGCCGTGTCGTCGTGGACATCGGAGAACGCGTCAGCATGTCGCCAGTGGACGTCAATCGCGTTGGAATATCATCCCGGGCCGGCCGCGTAGCAGCGACCGACACAGTGGTTGGCATCGCAGGTTCTCGCTCATGAAGTGTAGTGTGCGATGCGTCCCGTTGCTCTGTTGCTGTTGATGACACAGCACGAGACATGGTGGCATCGTAGCGATCATCAGCAACGGTACTCGTACTGCGCGCTGCACCAACTGTCTGTGTGGTACGGCCGGCGAAGGTCGGGGGCGGTCGTCCTGGCAGCGTGCTATGCGGAGCCCTCGTGGCGGGTACTGGTGCCGGGGTGGCAACTTCGACCGCTGTTGTGGAGGTCTGCGTCGGTGGCCATGTGCTGGTGAAGGGATGCGTTGAGGATACACCAGTGACTGAAGTGCAGCTGCTGGATTGCCCCTGCGCATAAGTGAGCAGAGGATGGAAGGAGAAATCTTCTGTCGTGCCGTATGACGTGCCGTAAAACGATATTCGACGCTGCTCGTCCGTACCCCCATTGTCTTCGTACGTGATGATGACAATTGCGATCGACAGCTCAGCGGGAGCGCCGTCCACAAACTCAAACGATGTTCGAAACACTCCATCCACCGGTGAGGACGCTTGTAAAACAACACCCTCATCATTGCTGTCATCGGCCAAAGAGCCTCGATGCAGCGCAACTGAGGCGATATCGATGTCTCCCAGCACCAAGAACAACTCAGTTGTGGCGCCATCCGTCACCAAAGCCCCCGTGTCCGTGACGAGCGTCGCGTTCACGTCGAATGTACAACCTTTGTGGGCAATACTGACCACATCGTTGGTGGTATTGAGAAGGAAGCGGAATTTCTTGGCAAGCGCCGAATTAATGAAGACGATGTCCAACGTGTCAATTTCACCGTCCAAATCGGCATCCATTTCTCGGAGCTGTGCGTTGCGATCATTGAACTCCAAATCCTCCCCAACATAGAATCGCTTCACGAAATCCAAGTCGGACACCGTGAACAATCCATCACCGTTTGTGTCACCGCGCAGTTGAATGTTGTCCACCAGGTGCCGTCTTTGTGCCTCCATGGTCGCCATCACCGTGTGCACGGTGCCTCTTTGCAGCCGCCGTCCAGAATCCACGCTGATTGCAGAGAACAAGCCCAATCCAGCAACAACGTCGCGATTCGTCGTGCCAAGTGCAGCGCCACCAGATGACAACGTATCGACGATAACACCCGAAAACCACGTCGCCCCTTCGCCCACTACTTCAAAGCGCAGAGTGGACAACACCAAACTGCCACCCTTCGCACTCGACGTCGGCTCCGACGACAGAATCTGAACCATGCTCGATGGACTGCCGTACGTATATGTGATCGTACCTGGCCACGACGAACCATCTTCCTCCTCGTCCGCCACTGCCTGCACCACATCAGGGTCGAAGTACACTTGAATCTGGAAACCAGTCAAGATGTCCCCGCAAGTGTTGATACGAATGGTCAAGTCAAAATAGTCCCCCACTCCAACGGAAGGAAATTGGGGACCACCTGTTTGGCCAAAATCAACGTCGAAACAATCTGGCGCCAGGTTCCCGGCCAGGCCAGCTTCGTCAGCCACGCTGCTGTCGACGGTCGAGGAAGCCGTCACAGACACAAACTCATTCGCAGCGCTATTATTCCACAAGGTGAGCGTGCCTGTGGTGTCAACAGAAATAATGTCCGAGGTGCTGGATGTGAATTCCAAATAATCGTCCAATGGCATCCAATCCGACGGTTCATTGCTGCCGTCCGACTCCACATCCACAAACATAGTTCCGTCAGAGAAAGTTGTGGTGACCTCCATCACTACCTGCGTCGCTGTGGTGGCCTGCAGATACGATACAGCAGGACGTACAATGGAAACGTCCGACACGGTTACCGGTGAAGAATGCACTGCCAGCGGCAGCTGTGTCGCCAAGGATAACCATTCCAATTCGACGTTCATGTGTCCCACACCAACGCCGGTGACAACTCCGTCAGACAATTCCCCGTTGTCCAACACGCAACGTCCAACGCCGTCGTCGCAGGCCCCCGATGCGACCCCGCCCACGATCGAACTGTCGTTGAATGTCAACTCAACCGATTCGTCCAACGGTAGGTCGAAGGTGTTGTCAAGAGAGTCAATTGCGATGGCAGACAGTATCAGCCTTTGAAACGGGCCATCATTGTTTTGAACGCGGTATATGTCGCTCTTCTCGAAGCATGCCGATGCATTGCAGAGAGGGTAAGCGTCCGCACGTAAGTCGACGCCAACGCTCTCAGCGACGAATATGGACACACTGGACGTGACGCTCGAATATGAGCCAAATGACACCGTCACTGTTACAACTTCAGTCGTTGACTCCGTCGCTGTCACCACGTTGGCAGTGCTCGTGACGACGTCAGAGTCAGCAGAAAAGACACTGCGAAAGTCCGTACTCATATCTCGCTGTGAGCCGTCTTCATACAACACGGATACCGTCAGCACTGCCTCCACAGCAGTGCCCGGCAAGGTAGCCATGGGGTCATCTTGGAAGTAAATGATGTCTTCGTCCACAGACAGATCGACGTCCACAACCGCTGGCATTCGCACCGTCACCCACGGCGATGCCATGGCCTTGGTAGTCCATCCCACGCTCGCACACGGGGACCACATCAATTGGACGATGTCGGTACCATTTCCAGACATCGCACCAACAGGAACCTCAAACTTTGAGGGAAAGTGGCCTTGTACAACATTCAACACATCCGGCTTAGCACTTGTTGCATTCACGCCGCTATCAAGCAGCCAGTTGGTGCCATCAGAAAATGTGCCAAACAAGAACCCAAGCGCCTCGTCGCCTTCAGCGGTCAATGATAGTGTGCCTCGAGCTCGAATGGGGAAGTGGAAAACACCTTCCGTGAACGACGCGTCCGAAAACGACGACTCGTCAAGGTCAATCCCATTCAAAACAACACCCTCGACCTGCTGCACGGACACTGCCTCGTCCGACACAGTCAAGCTCACGCCAGCGGCAGCCGCTACATCGACATTTTCGGTACATAATGATACGGTCGCCGTTCCTTCAGCCACGCCAACCGCCCGGGTACCATTGACATGGACAACGTCGTTCGACTGAGAACAAAAATCCACAAAAGGTGTCACATCGGCAGCAAACCGACCTTTGTGCCCTGCAGAGAACGTTGCGGATGCTGATAGAGTTGCGCGCTGGAAACCCCATTCATCGCAACCATCCGTAATAGGATTCAACACCACATCTGTTGTCCTCACAGCAGCTGACTCGACAACTGGATGCCACACACGAAAGGGCACAAAGTCCACAAAAGATTCAACGTCAACCGCAACGACAATGTCACCGCCGGATGTTTCGCTCCCGGTGAAAGACACATCGCATGAGAACTCAGACACTTGAGCAATCGACTGCATGGCGGTGTCGTTGAGACGACATGAGTAGCCAGACGAGATTTCGGACCACACTGTGTTGCCTTCCTGGCAAGAAGTAGCCCCACCAAGCGGATGGCATGAGTACACCTCAGTCACCACCACGCTTGCAGTTGTCTCATCAGCATCCGCACCCAACGTCCGCAAGTTGACCAGCTGCTGTTCGCCACTGTTCTTGACGTATGCATTCACACCGACCACGGTCTTTTCGGCAACGTACAATGTGCTGTCGTCTGTGGACAATCCCGTTCTGTCCAGAACTGTTCCAGTGTCTCCGTTCACGTATTCAAAACTCGCCAGTGACACCATCGACACCACCGTCAGTGACATTGCCGGCGTCAACTCGCCTTCCTCTGCCGAACTTTGCAGCTTGAATTCCAACGTGCCCAGTTCAACTATTCCGCTCAACGAGTCAGGCTCGGACGAGAACGCCGCCTTATGAGTTGCCACTGCGGACAACGTCCCGTCCTCATCGTTACAAGTGATGTCATAGAACTCAGAATCGACATCGACATACGAGAACGATGTTGCATGTGGAATCTCAATTGACCAAGTGCTCAGCGTCCGTTCCACACCATCACTCGATGCCGACGTGTTCGCATACAGCGTCGTAGCAAACGTCTTTCCTGGAAGTATTGGATACGACGGAACGGCGAGCCAAATTGCTGCAGTAGACACACTGGACGCTGGCAACGGACTCAAAGTCACACTCACAGCGTTGGAAGACTCGCCAGTACGGCCGCTTACAACTTCCACCACTACAACACGGGATTCGTCACCAAACCATGCTTCCTCACCGAGCGCTTTAGAACATGCCTTGCCACTTTGGGATGACAGCGAACCGCAGTTAAATGTTTTGCTCTCGTCACCATATGTGATGACCATCGACAGCGACTGCGTGAGCATGCTTCCGAACTCTGGTGGTGAGGCACTGACAAACACAGATATCGTGTCGCTGTCGTAATAGATGGTCGGTGTCCGAAGAGTCAACGACAGTGTCGATTGGGCTACGCTTGGCGTCTCCAGAGCGGACGTGGTCGTTGCAAGATACTGTCCATCAATGGATGCAGTGATGGTTCCGGATCCACGTTGTTGCAACGCCACAAAACTGCTTTCGACTGTTGACGTTCCGGCACGGTCTGACAGCACGCCTGCGGGCACAACACTCTTGTTGGTGTTGCGAAACAATCCACTTCCTGAGACTACTTCGACGCGAATGGTTGAAGCGTTCGACCCCGACGCGGCCATATTTGTCGTTGGCGCGACCACCGAAGCTGTTGTTTGCTCCATGTACGTTGGCGCTGTGCTGGCTGTGCTGGCTGTGCTGATGATACATGGAAGGTCACCACCATCATGTATTGCGTCGTCACAGCCTGTTGTGAAGCTTGCAGGCTGCGTAGACTGTGCAGCACAAGAATCCAACTCCGCCTGCAGTTGGGCAATCATAGCTGATTGGCTGCTTATGATTGCGTCTTGTTCAGCGATAATGCTGGACAGATCGTCACAGTCACAACTCAGGGAAGAAGTTGATGTTGAAGTTGCTTGGCTCTCAAAAGGTGTTGTCGGTACGCGCCAATGCGGGAGCTGTGTTGTGCTGTCACGCCCGCTTTCGGCGACGCTGGTGGTCGTGCGCGACACGGCACCGGAATCTGAGTACCTCGACTCCATGGTTGTTGATGTTCCACGATCGACAAAAGTGGTTGTTCGGTCATCCTGTATCGATGATGTCGACCTCGAAGCCACAGAACGTGTCTGTCGGGTTGGGTGGGTTGTCGAAGCATCAGATGCGGTTGTCGGCACGCGCCCATCAGGACTCTCTGTGGTTGCTTCCCGATCGCCAGGTGGGTTTGTTGTCGTCCGGTCACCACCATTATTGGACGTGGTGACATACCTTGATGTAGTCATTGTAGTCGAGTCTCGACCGGCATCACTTGTTGATCGGTGATCTGTCGTGGATGAAGTGGACCTTGTCGCTTCGGGCCGTGTCTCACGCACAGGCTGTGTTGTAGAAGCACCAGATGCAGTAGTCGGAACTCGCGCATCGTGATCTTCAGTGGTGCTTCCGCGCCCACCTCCAAATTCGCTGGTCGTTCGCACGTTACCATCGTTTGACGTCGTTGAGTATCGTGACGTGGTCATCGTCGATGTGACGCGGTTCGCAGTGCTGGTGCTTCGGTGGTCGGTGAAGGAAGACGTCGATCTTGATGCTGCGGTCCGTGGATCGCGGACAGGTTGCGTGGTAGAACCAGACACAGTAGTCGGAACTCTCGCACCAATATCATCAGTGGTGCTTCCACGCCCACCAGCAAAATCAGTCGTTGTTCGCACGCCACCGCCATTGGAAGTCGTCAAGTCCCGCACCGTTATGGTGGATGTCACGCGATCGGGATCAGTGGTGGATCGATGATCCGTGAACGACGACGTTGACCGAGATGCAGTGGAGCGGCGATCTCTGGTGGGCGGCATTGTCGACGTTCCAGAATCTGTCGTTGGTACACGGCCATCTGGACTCTCGCTGGTGCCTCCGCGTCCGCCATCGCTTGCGGAGGTTGTTCGAGGACCGCCACCACCGTTGAATGTCGTTGAGTACCTTGACGTCGTCGCGACCGACGTCGCGCGATCGACCTGGCTTGTTGATCGATGATCCGTTATGGAGGACGTTGACCGCGAAGCTGCAGACCGCGTCTCGCGCACATGTTGCGAAGTAGACGATCCTGGCATCGTCGTCGGTACTCGGCCCACAGGATCCGGTGTAGTGGTTGCCCGCCCATCGCCGACATCAGAAGTTGTGCGTCCCCCGTCGTTATTGGATGTCGTGGCGTACCTTGACGTTGTGAATGTGGACGTCTCGCGATTGGCCGCGGTTGTCGACCGGTGGTCCGTGAACGTAGACGTCTGTCTCGACGCGGCTGAGCGTGTCTCGCGCATGGGGGCACTTGTTGAACCGGACTCCGTTGTTGGCTCCCTGACAACAATTTCGCTTGTCGTGCTGCCTCGTGCTGCCGAAGACGTGCTGCTTACTCGCTGCGTGTTGCTGGAGCTCGTTGTGTACCGATTCTGCGGGCTGGTCGTGGTCACTCTTCCGCGAGGCGTCGTCGTTCTCGCCGATCTCGTCGTTTGTGTGGGCCGGTCATCGCCTGTGTTTCTGGGGCGCGTTGCGGTAGTAGTCGGACTGGTGGTGCTGGTTGTGGTGCTGACAGTTGTCGGCACTTGGGTTGTGGTCACCCCTGTGGTGGAGGTGCTTGCGCTGGTGCCGTCTCCCGCGCAGCCGCACACGAGCGTGATGAGAGAGGAGCCTGCAGGACTGTCGTTTCCGTCAATTGCGTTGTTGAAAGTCAGGACGCCTGATCCTG
>ENA-OWNT01002787-OWNT01002787.1-seawater-metagenome-genome-assembly--contig:-NODE-2787-length-17552-cov-3.946037_pt1 | contig 17552 bp, 24 predicted proteins | sample MGYA00238136_ERZ651165 | MGnify/ENA primary metagenome ERZ651165 (study PRJEB26861, sample SAMN08777766) | seawater metagenome | isolation source: coastal seawater | place: USA: Florida | collected...
CCCCGCCCCATCCCGCCCTGCGCCGGGCAGCATTCCACACCACGGACCGGGGCAACAACTTACATGCTGCAGCAAAGCAGTCCGCGATCGACGGACTGCACCGAGGCAGAGCAGAAGAAACGGGCGAGTCTGCAGTCTGCGTCGGCGACGACGCGGCGCCGGGCCACGAAGCCATCCGACAGCAGTGCGCCTCGGCACAACCGCCGCCGCGACGGCGCAGCAGTGGCGGACGGTCGCACAAATACATGTGCACCCGTCCGCTCCGCCCTGCGACCACACGACTCGCCTCACTGGGGCCCGCGTCCACAGTACCTCTTTGCCTTTTTTGTCGTGGCTGCCTTTTTCGGCGACAAAAACTTTGTCCGGACAACCGCTGCAACCAACCGCGACCGCACCCGGAGTGACATACGGGCCTCACCGTTCACGGAAGCTGCCTCGACTACGCACCGGACAGGTGATCGACGCCGCACGCGACGCTCGAACCGTCTCGCGCCATGGCCTGAGACCTCGCCACTAACACAGAGCTGACGAACAAACGGCACAGGGGCACCGACGCCGCACAAACAGCGGCCGAATTCAACAACATGCAGCGCCCGCAGACACAGACACAGGTGCAGCAACAGCCCAATCTTTTGGACGCAGCACGGGTTGGCAACGGACAACCCTCGTACTGGGGCTTCAACGGACACGTCGGAGCCCAGCACGCCCAGCAAGGGCACGGTGCATCCACCAGCCAGTTGTCGGCGCCCGGTCCAACGTCTGGACTAGGGCCTGCGCAAGCCACACATCAAGGGCAACGCCAAGTGCAAGTGCAAGGTCAAGGCCACGGCCACGGTCAAGGCCACGGTCAAGGCCAAGGCCACGGTCAAGGTCAAGTCCAAGCGCAAGCCACACATCAAGCGCAAGCGCACGGCCAAGGTCAAACCCAAGGACAGTCTCACGGCCAAGACCAGGGTCCACGCCCCGGCCCCGGCCACGGCCACGGCCACGGTCAAGGACAAAAGCACGGCGGACAACACCGACCGGTTGCGGGCAATGCGTACGGGCTCGCGTACGGTGCCTCGGCGTTCGGCGGCGGCTTGCATGCACAGACTGGCATCCAGTACAGCGCACTGCAGAGTATGTACCCGTCCCAGTACGCGTCGCCAGGCGCTGGCTACGGTATGCAGTCGCAGGGCAGGCGCGCGGGCCAGTTCCCGTTCGCGGCGTTCGCGGCCACCGCACAACAACAGGCAACCGCGAAGGCTGGCCTGGCCCATGCCGGCGGCGCCCAAGCCGTGAACCACCAATACCAGCCCCTCCACCCACAGCACCAGCAGCAAGCCGGTCCCATCGGTGGACACATGAGCATGGGGCTCGGCATGAGTGGTCACGGCCAAAGCCGCGTCGGCGTGGGCCTGCAGGGCCTGCGCGGTCTGCAGGGTCACGCAACGACGCAGCTGGGCAGAGGCGCGGGACTCGAGTTGCAGCCGAAGGGCGGGCGCAGCACTTCTTCCACGCTGTTCGCCATGCTGCAGACCGAACTGAGTCCGTACGTGGTGGACGAGAAGGACATCAACACGTTCCACGACAAGGGTGCCAACAACGACGGAAGACTGCGCGAGCGCCAGGAGACGAAGTATTCCAACCTCCTCTGTGCTCTGGTGTACTTCTCGGCGACGGACCGCGACGGCACCGTCCATGCCGCGCGCGGTGAGCAAGTGCTCAAGCGCGCGTTGAAGAGCCAAAAGCTGCGGCACTTCGTCAAGAACATCATGCCAGATGTGGACAAAGTCGAGGCGGCCGAGAGGGTGTTCGCCAACTTGCGGCAAGTGATCGAGAAGGCGGCTCAGGACAACACGCCCACCTCCAAGCAGCTGGTCGCCGCGATGCTGACGTGCGTCACGTCCACGGAGGCGTCCAACAAGGAAAAGAAGCACCTACTCGATTGCCTGTCAAACTCCGGCGGCGGCGAGGAGCAGACCCAGGCCAAGAAGGAGTCCCGGGCGCGTCTGTCCAAGCTCTTACGCACCGCTTCGAAACGCAGGGCCGAGTTCCTCAGCGGCAAGGAGGTTTCCGTGAGCCCCCCCGGCGTTGCTGCTCCGCGGCAACAACAGAAGGAGCGGTCTGGGGCCGTGGACCGACCGGGTCCCCACGCGCCAGCTGCAGGGACAGCGCCCGCTGCGCGTGCCGATATCAACAGTCCCAGTGCCAACCGCAAGCGCAAGTTGCCCGTGGACGCCGCCAAAGCTGCGCGCGGCCAAAATGATTCTTCAACAAGCAGCAGCAGCAGTGATTCCCATAGTGCACCGAAGGTTGCGCGCCAAAGCAACCTCTCGCCAGCGACACCGCTGGACGCAGGAAAATCGTCGTGAACGCATGCATGAATGTACGCGTGACGAATGCTAGCACTGTGGCTGCCCCTACAACATGTGAACCCTCATTGTTCCACCAAAAATTAACCGACAACTCGTGACACCACCAAAGTGAAATAACAAAACAACTTTGCAAACAATAAAACAATACAACCGCAATTTTATTTCTTTATAAAATAAATTAACGACAACGTAATAGAAGCAACTAATTTTGGAGGTCTCACGCAAGCAAGTGGCCCTGTAGGGTGGCGCAACACGCCTTTGACGCTGCCCGTGTGAAGGTGATGAGCGCATTCTACATAGATGGAACGGCACTGCGAACTGAGCACCGGCGGACGTGTCGGGTCATGTCAGATATCAGACAACTGCGCATCCTTGCTTCACTGCTTCGCTGACGCCGGCGGCCTTGCTTCAGTGGCCTGGGGTGACTGGGACAACGCGACTGGGAGCTCATCAACTGCTCGACACCAGTCTGTGTCGTCGCCGTCCCGCGCGCCGCGCCGAGACTTCGGTTGCAACCCGAGGTCTTCAAGCGAGGGTGGTGGGCCGCCAGGGTGAGGCGGCAGCACCGCGGTGCGATGGACGGCCACGTTGAAGCGAGATGTCAGTGCTTCGAAGTGCTGCGCGTCCTTGGCGTAGAATGCAGGGAAAGGTGCTGGCGGATGCACGACACGGCGCACCCCTGCAGCCACGAGCAGACGCAGGCAAGTGACACAGCACATGCTGCTCACGTAGACCGTGCAGCCGCGCAAGGCAGTGCCGTCATGTGCTGCCGAGGCCACGAGATCGGCCTCCGCGTGCAAATCCGTCGGTGGTTGCCAATTCTTGGGCGTCCGAGCTGGTTTGTACTCGTGCAGCAAAGATCGCACGTAGCCCCACGCCAACACAGCTTGGCTGGGTGGTCGCACGGCCAGCGCAACGATGCAGCCGCGCACCGCCCGCTGCGTGGACGACACGTAGCTGCGGAGGTTGACCAAGTGTCGAAGCATGGCGTCATCGAAAACTGTCTCTGGCGTCAGTGACGGCGACGGTGACCTGGGAGGGTCGCTCTCGTCCTCGACACTGGTGGACATGCCGCGGAACTCAAACTTGGCGTCTGCGGCATGCCGCGTCCGTCCTCATCATGCAACCGTCACTGTCGAGGAAGGCAAGGACGCCGTGCCGCCTCACAGTGGAGACGACTACACGAGGGCCAAATGGCCGAGATAAGGACCGACTCTCTTGAGGAGACACCGCAAAAAAACTTGGGAAAACGAAGCGAAACCAACCACATACACACATACATACCTACCTACATGCGTGCCGACTTCGAACCGTTCTCGACTGTCGCAATGTCAAGCGAATAGCAAACCAAACACGTTCGCAGTGAACAACAACAACTACATACATTCACAATCTTCTTCGAGTAAGGACGTGGTGGCACGGACACGCAATGCCGACGCAAAACAAATAAAATATAATCGGCCTGCCCATACACTGCACGTGGGCAGGCCGACGGACTGACAGGTTGACGACCCACGTAGCTTACATGGCGACGGTGATGAATTAATTGTTTGGCAGGACGCGCTGTGGCAGAACGCCGAACCTACAGAAGCGAGAGACGCCAAAACCGACGGATTCACGAGTTGACGATGGAACCACAGGACAATCGATGCCGCGTCGTGGAAGTGGCGTCGTCGTTCGCCGTTCGTCATCGTCGTCGTCGTCGTCGTCGTCGTCGTCGTCGTCGTCGTCGTCGTCGTCTTTGCGGAACGAACGATGGAACGAACGATGGAACGAACGATGGCACAAACGAACGAAACGAACGAAACGAACGATTGCGCGAAGCTGGTTGCAAAACACCGTTTTCATGAATACCCGGTACTAATCTATTTGACATTGACCTATATTGCTATTCAGCACAGTGCCATGTCGTGCTTCATAGTACCTAGTACTAAAACACGTGGAATAGAACGTTGTGCGAGCGACCGTCTGAAATCTGAAATCAGCAAGTCAGCTGACAGCGCCCAAGCGACGCAGTGACGGAGTGACAGCGAAGAGTGGCTGGCTGACAAACTGAAATACTGAAACAGCCTTTAGCCAACACAACAGTACTGTCATAGTATTTTGACCACCTATTAAGAGGCTTTGTGAACCCATGGTAATGTGTACTGTACAGGTGAATCAACACGCCACGGAGGCGGAGGGCGGAGGGCGGAGGGCGGAGGTGAGTTGGTTGGTGAGTTGGTTGGTGAGTTGGTTGGTGAGTTGGTTGGTGAGCAGAAAGACCTCCCAGCTCACTCACTGACGAACGACGACGCAACAACGCAACGACGTTCGTTGTTTGTGACAACGAACGAACGAACGAACGAACGAACGCAAGAGCAGCGAAGTTTTCACGATTATTGGTGAGGTAGGTCGTTGTTTGTGGTTTGGTTGATTGAGGGTTGGCGGACCACTCACTCAGACGCAACGACGTTGTTTGTGACAACGAACGAATGAATGAACGAACGCAAGAGCAGCGAAGTTGTTTTCACGATTATTGGTGAGGTAGGTCGTTGTGTGTTGTTTGGTTGATTGAGGGTTGGCGGACCACTCACCCACTCACTCACTCAAGCGCACGCACGGGGACGCACATAATGGCGGGTTTCTCTTTCTTTCTCTCTCTCGAGTCTCCAGGCAGGCGTAAACGTTTGTGGTTTGTTGTCGTCCCTAGCGTTTGCTTGTGTGCGGCATTTAATTTGGAAGAAGCCACTGTGCCGGGAGGTCGGTGTTTCGATGAAGGTCGTCTCTGCACACCGCGAGCGTCGCCGAGCTTCGCTGTGGCGGCGTTTCGCGTGGTTTGAACTTCAATGATTCGGCTGGGCTTCTCTTCGTTCGTCGTTCCGCCACAGAGGTGAAACATAACACATCGGAGGATCGGCGATCGCGGCGGGACAGCTGGCGAGTGCAAGGAGCCGTCGCCGAAGACGCATGCACAGCAAAATGGGACACAGCGATATTTTCCACGACAAAAAACGAAACAGTGCGAACACTTTCGATCTTTCGATTGATTTATTCGGGAACAGTTTGTTATTCGACGAACGCGGTTGCGGAATGTATTCAAGAACAGTGAACCGAGACAGTCAACAAGAAGAACAACAAAAACGGCACAGCAGCGAGCAGACGAAGGTCCGCCGACGGAGAACACAAGTAAACGCGCAGTGCAGCATGGCGGCCGTGAAGGACTTCTTCACTAAATTGGTGCACTCCTGGCATTTCGGCCCCAACGAGCCCACCAGCGAGCACCACGCACAGAGCATGCACGCCGAGGCTCTGTACATGCACACTCACGGGGGCCGTCCCGTGGAGGCAGACGATGCTTCCGCAGAGCGGCCCCGGCATGGCAAGAGCAAGGACTGGCAGCTGCAACGCTGCCTGGTTTCCACACTCGACACGCATCAGCCGAATCGGTCACATCTGCGAGTGGTGGCGATATCCGACACTCACATGAAACACGAATACCTCCGTGACCGCATCCCGGCCGGCGACGTGCTCATACACTGCGGAGACATCCTCCTCACCAGTGTGCGGTATTCAGAGGCAAAGAGTCGCCGGCGCATCATGAAGTTCAACCAATGGCTCGGGCAGCTCCCACACAAGCACAAGATAGTGATTGCGGGAAACCATGACGGTTTTTTGCAGTCGATTGGGGACGAGGAATCTCGGCAGCTCCTGTCCAACGCGACGTATCTCCGCGATTCCGGGGTCACGATTAACGGGCTCAAGATCTACGGCTCGCCCGTTAGTTGGGGGCACTCGAAGAACGACGCTTTCCAGCAAGACCACGAAGCTGCACACCTGTCCAAAATTCCACACGACGTTGACCTGCTGGTCACCCACGGCTTCCCATTTGAGAGCATCCGCGCGTTCAGGGGCGCCTTGACTCGCGTGCAACCGAAAGTCCACTTTTGTGGCCACTGGCACCACGGATCAGGGATCCACTTTTGGAAGGAAGGGACAGTCACCGCCAACTGCAGCATGCTCAATGGAAAATACCGGCTTGCACACCGCCCGGTCGTCGTCGATGTACCTCTGAGGCCGCAATTGACCTCTCACCTGTGAAAACGGTTGGACTGAGGCTGCGCATGCGGCACGGGCACAGTTGGCGACCACAAAGTATCCACCACTCTGCTTCTTGACGCAAAAAGCAATGAATTGACACGCAACCAACATCGTGCACACATCAGCGCTCGAAAATACTTGTCAAGTTTTCGTGTGTTCGTGAATAAATTAGACATGGATGTACACCATTCGTCGCCATGGTCGTCGTCGTCGTCATGGTCGTCGTCGTCATGGTCGTCGTCGTCATCATGGTCGTCGTCGTCATGGTCGTCGTCGTCGTCGGCGTTGTCATGGTCGTCGCCGCCGCCGCCGCCGCCGCCGCCGCCGTCGCCTTCGTCGTAATTTTTTAATTTTTTCAGCACTTTGTAAGTGTACACTACCAAATTTTGTCTTTCGGTGGCGACGACGGATCGACCACTTCGTGAGGTGAACTGTACAAGGAAGTAGACTAAGGCAGTGTGGACAAACGAGGACAGCAGGATGTAAAGGGTGTACAGTATTGTCGTCGTTGATTGTCAGGATGGACATCGACCATACCAGTTGGCTGGTTGTTCGTTCGTGCGTTCGTTCGTTCGTTCGTTGGTTCGTTGGTTCGTTGGTTCGTTGGTTCGTTGGTTCGTTGGTTCGTTGGTTCGTTCGTTCGTTGGTTCGTTCGTTCGTTCGTTCGTTCGTTCGTTTGTTCGTTCGTTTGTTCGTTCGTTCGTTCGTTTCAGTTGGACGACGCGCGCTCGCGTTCTCTTCATAGTTACTTCTAACACCGTCCGGAGAGTCAGCCGGGGAGTTGGCGAGTGTGTGTGAAGGTTGGTTGGACTGCACTTCCAATCGCGTGATCATCGTGGTGGTGGCAGTTGACGTAGTGGTCGCCTTGTTTGTTTTTAACTTTTAGCGAATACTCTGTTTTAGATACTGCTGGATTCGAAGCAATTTCCGTTTCGTGGTGACAGCTAACTTGCAGTCGTTGCTGTGGTTGCCGAGGTTCTGTAACACTTTCTTGCTGGAGCACTCCCTGTCTCGCATGTCGTGAGAGCAGCAAGCACGATGGACGCGGCGCCACAACTTCCGCATCCAGAGTCAGGAGACGATTTCTCGAACGAATTCTTGCAATCTCACACCAATGTATTTTCGAAGTCTTGCGACGACATTGCAGCAGTGATCCAGGAGCGTACGCTGGGCAACTGTCACGGCTCTGCGCTGTTCACGGATGCGGAGATGGACAGCTTCGTGTCGCTGGTTTCGCGGGTTGCGGAGCATCTCGCCCCGAGTGCGCGCCGGCGGTGCACGGGCGCCCTCAGCACGCGGGGCCGGATCAGTAGGAGCATGTCAGAATATTCGCTTGGACCTTGGCTGTCCCCTTGGAATTCTCCGAGTCGCTCGACGTCCTCGTCTCCGAGCCGCTCGCCGCTGGGGCGTTCAGGGCACCGCACCCCCTCATTCGGGTCCGTCGTGGACACACCTTGCAACGACATCGAATCAACGCCAGAACCGAACGCGCGCTTCCGTTCGGCTGTGCACAAGGTAACTGTTTCTGAACATTGCCGACTTATTGTTTCGTTTGCTTGGGGCCACCAAGCTCATTGTATTCGGGACCACACGTGAATGTGTTGTTCGTGTTTTGTTTGCTCATCAGGTGATGTCCACCCCTGTGAGTGCCGGTGGATCGCTGCGCGCCGTCACGGCCTTTGAGGACGCTGTGAATCGTTCGAAAGTTGGGCTCTTCAGTAATTCGGTGTGGGAGCATTCCCAGCAAGGTCCCAAAACCACCAAGGACGTGCTCCAAGAGGCTGGTGTGTCGTCGACCGAAGGGGTCGACCTCAATGAGATGTTGCGCGTTCTGCAGCAGCTTGGAGTGACGATGACCTCTGAGGAGGAGGCCTCCGCCGAAGCTTTGCTGAAATCCCGTGACAATGGCCAGATCGGGTTGAAAGAGTTCCAATTGTTTTTGAAGAATCTCGCCTTCACTCATGACAAGATCGCCACGTCTTCTAGGTAGGTGTTTCGCCGCGTCCCCAGTGTTTGTGATGGGAAGAATGCGCACACATTAGCTCTGCGCGGGTGCTCCAATCGTTTGCATCTGACAATGTATCTGTGTGCACATTTGTTTGATATCAGTCGATCATCGCCGGCGAAGCAGGTCCGCAGAGGCCAGGGAAAAGAGATTTTTTTGGGAGGTTCCTGCAACCCCACCACTTGGCGCAAGGACATTGTAATTCCGACTCTTGAGGCGATGGGCGTGCCCTACTACAATCCACAGGTGCGCCATGACGTCCACCCTCCACCCGGCGCCGAGCGTGCTACATCTCGTTGCCGTCATCGTTGGCTGGACCACACGTCCCTGGGTGCACGCTTCAAACCTATTCTTGGTGATTCGGTGCAACTCTATAGGTCGACGACTGGTACCCAGAGCTTGTCGAAATTGAGGCCCGGGCAAAAGCTGAAGCTCCCGTGCAACTCTTTGTGATCGATGACCAGACACGGTCGATCGCCAGCATGATCGAGATTGCCGAACTGGTACGGCACCTTGGCAAAAGTCTTTTGCTGCGAAAAGTCGCAGCCCGCAAGACCGCGGCTATGACTGACTTGACGTGTGCCGTGTGCCGTGTGCTGTGTGCTGTTCAGATATCTGAAGGATTCATCTGCGTCGTGGTGATCAAAGAGCTTCCAGACGGCGCGACGATCGGTGGGCACGTCTGTCCGCCATCTGAGATCAAAGACTTGAACCGCGCGAGAGCGTATCTCGCAGACGTGGTGCAGCGCAATGGATTTCCGGTGTTCGACGAGGTAGTATATCACCATATGTTGCACACTGCATGCGTTGGCCACCTGTTCTTTCTCTGTTGTCCCTGCTGTCGTTGTACGTTTTGTATTTTACAAGCGGGAGTGTGTTATGTGTTGGTTGTGCTCTTTTAATACCCCCAGATCGGTTCTGCAACAGCGTACGCCGTGGAAAGGTGGCGTCAGTTGATGGAAAGTCGGCGTGACAGCTTGGAGCCCTCGCCCACACCAGAAACTGGGTCGTGACCAGTGGGTCGCGGCTGGAGTCTCGTGACTTGTGACGAGCTGTGTTCAAGGTCAACCGACGTCCAATTGGTCGCGAAAGTCCACCGTCTTCGTTCACTCAATCTGGGATTTGTTGCCATAAAAGTAATCGTGTATATCGGTGAACTGTAGTCACAGTTTCCTGGCATTAAAATGATAACAAGACAATAACAAAAGACCATAACAAACAGATTTCTTCATGCAAGGAAGGGGGATTGTTCTCCGATCTGATATGCCATTGTCGGAGAGCAATAATTTTGCCATACGCCATGGTCCATGCCAACCTCTACGTCACAACGTACACCGTACAGTTTTCAGTGTTGCATAGCCCATGCTTCCGAAACCTCCGAACGCCCGGAATGCACGAAATTTCCGAGCCATGGACGAACACACCCAGGCTTGGGAGCGGCGTAACCATATTAACTCGCACTGTTGCTGTACGTGCTGCGATAAACATGCCGCTACATAGGACTAGACTACCACGAATTCACAGAGCTGCAGGAGTAGTATGTAACCCTATGGCATACCTACATACATGCGGTTGTGTAACCCCGCTTGAATGCTCATCGACCATCGATCGACCATCGACCATAGCCCGCCCGACGCATATCCTGATACAGGAATATACGAATTCACGGCGCTGTAGCTGCGTAATCCCATGCGCGGGTACTTACCGCTGTCGAGGAGTCCCTCAATCAACGCGCATGGAATATCGTGGCAATGCTATCTCTCTTCTACTATTCTATCTTTTTTACAGGAACACGTGAATTCTCAACCGTGGAATGCGCGTAATACCAATAGCAGATACAATACACAACGCCCTTGCAGCGGCGTCGCAGCGTCGCGGCGTCGCGCAATGCCCATTCATTGACTGTTCTGTGTTCGGTGGAGGGTGATATCTGGATACGGGAATACATGGATAGCGGAGTGGTGACGGCGTATAAATGGCATAGGTCGGTGGTCGTGGTGGTGACGGAGGTCATCACTTCACTTCACTTCACTTCACTTCAGCATCTGCATTCATTCTACATGCACGCATACCCACTTCCGGGATTCCACACAATGGACGTCGAAGTGAATGGGTTGAAAGGGGGAATGCGTTGAGAAAACGATGATTACGGAAGAAGGAAAGCATTTTGGTTTTGGATACAAAACACAAAAGCAAAGCAAAGCAAAGCAAAGCAAAGCAAACGAACGAACGAACGAACGAACAAACGAACGAACGAACGAACGAACGAACGACCGAACGACCGAACGAACGACGGGAAAACGAGGAAACTCCCGCGGATACGCCTCTGTCTTCACTCACTCACTGTCAGCTCACTCAAATCAATCAGTCCGTCCTCCCGTGCTGCTCAATGCGAAACGAAACGTCACTCCGCTTCACTCGCTCCCTCACAACGCACTTTAATCAGTCGCTCACTCCCACGTCACTGAAATCAGCCAGCCAGCCGGCCCACGCACTCGGCTCCGCTGAACGTCGAATCAATTGCCTTCGTTCATTCAATCAAGGTCCATGCATTCATTCAAGCTTTCACATGTCAATTCAAGTCAATTCAATTCAATTCAATTCAATTCAATTCAATTCCAATTCAATTCCAATTCAATTCCAATTCAATTCAATTCAATTCCAATTCAATTCCAATTCAATTCCAATTCAATTCCAATTCAATTCAATTCAAATCAATTCAATTCAATTCAATTCAACTCAATTCAACTCAATTCAACTCAATGCAATGCAATGCAATTCAATCCCCAAAATGCACGAATGTGCGTTGCGATGCGTTGCCAAGCGTTGCCGTGCCATGCCATGCCATGCCGTGCGCTGCCATGCGGTGCGTTGCGATGCGACGCGTTGCGATGCGTTGCGAAGCGATGTGATGCGATGGTGATGCCTTCATTCCGTCAACCATCACTTTGTTGCTAAACACGTTGCACACAAACACTGTCATCTGCAAATCACCTCCAGCACCTTTGTCGACACTACTCATTGCGGCACGAACACTCCACTGCAACACCAGCCATTAGTAGTGGGACCAGAGTTGGCTCAGTTGGCTCAGCGGGCTCAGCTGTGCATCGAATCGTCTGCGAGCTGTCCACGGACGAATGCCGAATTGATCCGATGCGATCCGATCGATGGGTGGAGCTTCTCGTCGCCGACGGTGACATGTCGTTGCGAACTAAGCTGCTCAAGCTGTGCACGAATCGGGGGGTGTTTATGGGAGAAAGGCGGCGACATGGCAGTGGGTATTGGGGGAATGGGAGCTGCGATCCTGAATGATTTTGAGGCCGAAAGATGTGACAGCTAACGCGGACATTTTGTTTGCCAGCGGACTGTGGGCAGTCACGGGACCAGCTGCGGACAAGGTTGCTGGAGGAAGGTACGCTACTAAACGATAGACAAAAAGAGCTCCTGTGTGCGGGTGTTGCAGCCCGCGTCTATTCTATGAACCTAATCCAATAGCGGGTATTCGGCAATCAGATGCAAGCTACTTCGAGTCTTGGATCATGGGGGCAGCCTCTTCACTATCATCGTCCTCATTGGCCTGTCCGGTCTGATATGGCAAAATATCGCGAATTGTGTCAAGAAAACACCCACAGACCAAGTGAAAGAACAACAGCTTTAGCACAAACCTCTGCGTCAGTCTCCTTGTCGTTTTCGTCCGCGGCCGCAGCATTCATCTGTAATAGCTTGATCCGCGAGTACCAGATAACTGCCACCATGGCCAACACGATGCCAATAACCTACAGCAATACGATGCGCCGTCACGTTGATCGCTGGCGCCAGGCGGCCCACGTTCTGAAGAGCAACTCCACCCACCTTTTTCGTGTTCATGTCTTCATGGAAAAACAAGTATCCAGTTGTCAGAATGGAAATGGTCTTCAAATGGCCCACGATATTGTAGGTCAGCGGTCCAGTCGACTTGATAAACAAAAAAGTGGACAGCGAGACAAAGAGCCCTGCACACCAAGCATATGATTCCATTTATTCCTGGCAGTGCGACACACGGTGCAGACATCGTTTCAACTACGACGACGTACCGCAAAATCCAGATCCGATGATGAAAGCAATGTTGCCAGGCGTGGCAAAGTCACTTCGGAACCACTCAATGATGTTGCTGTACCTGCACGTGGTTCACGCGTTCCTGGTGTAAGCGACACACAGCGAACGCACTGAGACGACAGCTCCCAGACGTACTTTGCGTTCGGCAGCAACCCGTCTGCTGGTGACATCACAGACAGCACGAGGAAACAGTAGGGCGTGTACGCCAGCAAAAGTTGATTCGAAGAGGCTTCCAAGTTTTGCTGGAATCTCTTGATGACAATCTAAATGCAACAGCGCACACACAAAATGAGCACTTGACGCCAAGCAAACGTCTCGGCACGATCACTAACCTGTTGCTGAGCGGCTCCGATCACGGCAGCCATACCAACGACGAATCCAACAACTGTGATTGAAAGCTCACTCACGGTGGCCAATCCAACACCAACGCACATCAGCAGCACACAAGCTTTGACCTCCAAAGTCGTTCCCATGCCAAACAAGAAGAACTGCATGAGCATCACCGCCGGCGTGACGAGGATTTTCGAAATCTGGTAAAATCCAATAGTGTTCAAGTTCAAGTTGGCTTGTGATGCCTGCAGATAATGGCGCACAAACGTGGTGAGGTGTCATAGTCGACGGCTTCTGCGCTCGTGCAATTGAACAGTGACACTAACCACATTGTATGCAGCAAACGACAAGGCCATCAAAATGAGTGGCTTATGGTCGAATGACTTCGGTGTGAAGCCACCAGCCAAACTGGCGCACTTGAGGCCGAACCACGTCACAATGGAGTGAATTGCGACGAGTGAAGTCGGAAACTTAAAGTTGATGGTGTCGCCGAAAATGGTCTTGTTCATCTACAACCGCATTCAAGTGTAAGGACAATTGAGCAACCAGTCTCCGACAAAGTCCCAACTAAAGAAACAATTCAATCAACAACGCACCGACACGATCAAAACCACGGAAAATATGTTCAGCAGTGCGAAGAACACAACTTTCATTGCCGCGGACGCAGCCATGATTGGTCGTTTCGGAGCAACTTCGGCCTACCGCTTGCCGTTGTTTGGAGCCCTTCAATCGCGTTGGCGACGACGAAAGGTTCAAAGAGTGAGCAGTGGCAAGAAACACGCGAAAGTACAGCCTTTTCTTTTTCCAGTGGGCCGTAAACCAGTCAGACGAGTTGTCATTACCACACACAAAACCCTGTCTCGCACGGTTGACAATTCAGGACACGATTGTGAGTGCCACGGATTGGCAGGCATACCTTGCCATCTGCATTGCGTCGTCTGCTCTTCGTTACATAGTCCTCGCCTCTTCCTCCCGCCATCCTTCCCTCTTCCTCCCGTCGTCTGCCTTGCATCGTCTGCTCCTCCATACATGCATGCATGTACGTATGTACGTACGTACGTACATGTGTGCTTCGCGTGCTTCGTAATGTGCTGCTGCCTTGCTGTGCCGTGCTATGCCGTGCTATGGTGTTACGTTGCCTCGCCTTGCCTTGCCTTGCCTTACGTTACCTCGCCTTGTTGTGACTGGAGTGGCTGCTTATCTTTCTTCATGCCTGACAACGTACGTATGTATGTATGTATGTATGTATGCGTTGGTTCGTTGGTTCGTTGTGTCGTATGGTCCGCCGCCCCCCCGCAGCCACGACGACCCGAGACGGCGACGCACGGCCGCAGCAGTCGACTCACTCACTCACCCACTCACCCACTCACTCACGACTCACGACTCACTTCATTCAAGCGTGCGTTGCATCCACCCCACACACCGACTACGACTACGACACTACGCTGACACTCGCTGGCTGACAGTGAGGGCGACTCTGTTTTCTGTTTTCTGTTTTGAAAAGCAAGGAAGTCCCCACCGACCACCCGACCGACCCAATGGTAATGTCATGTTTGTCTATGTAAAGATCTTTTCAACGCACTTTATTTACACACTGACTTGCACTGTCGAGCACTGTATGTGGTATCGCATGATGTGTGTGGATGTTAGAACATGGCGAACAACGCGTGTGTATAACAATGAGTAAACATGAAATGTGGGGGCTGGGAGTGAGTGAGTGAGTGGTTAGGGGTGACGTGGGATCTCCCCACCGCCACCCTCTCTCTCGCTCTCTCTCGCTCCTTCTCTCTCTCTCTCTGTCAGCGCTCTCTTCCTCTGTTGGCCATTGATTGCATTTCCTTCGTTCGTTGCTTCGTTGTCGTTCGTCGTCGTCCTTCGTCGTACTTCGTCGTTCTTCGTCGTCCTTCGTCGTCGTCCTTCGTCGTCGTCCTTCGTCGTAGTTCGTCGTCCTTCGTCGTCGTTGGTGGTGTGGTGGTGGTGGCGGCGGCGGCGGCATTGTTAGTGACGTTGTTGCTGTCGTCGTCGCCGTTGTTGTTGTTGCTGCTGCTGCTGCTGCTGTGTTGTTGGTTATCACTGTCCGCTGTGGTGGTGGTCGCTTTTTATTGTGGTGGTGATCTCCTAGCCGTGGTGGTTGTTGTTTGCCGTGTTGTTGTAGTTGTGTTGCGTTCGTGGTTGTGCTGACAACAACATTGTTGAATGGATGGTGTGTGTGCAGTGGTAGTGGAATGGAGGACTGTGATGACGGATGTGAGATGGTGCGGCGGCCGAGAGTCGTCGTCGCTTTCTATGCTCCAGTCGCTCTCTCTGTGCATTCCCCTTTTGAAGCTGCAAGCTTCAAAACAAACAATATTTTTTGTGTCAAGTATCAATCGTGGTAGGCTACGTTCATGTAGCCCGCCCGAGATAGCATACCCAGAAAACTACTTCGTAGGTGCGTTCTGTATTGGTTGAGTCGTAAACTGCAACCATGTCCGCGGAACCAACTGCCATGGAGGGCATTTTGGCCGTGGAGAAAGAGAGATCTGAAGAGATGCGAAGCATCATGAAAACCATTCACAAACCCATGAAAAAATGGTACAAGACCCAAGATGCCGCGTTCAAGAAAAAACACGGCCGTTTCCCCCTCTTCTGGCAAGATCTTGATCCGTGGAGCGAATGGACTGACGTGTACAAGGCCTATATGATTGCCACTGAAGACAAGGGCGCGGGTAGCGCGCTTCGTAAGTTGACGTCCGTGTCCAAGAGCGCTGAAAGTGGGGACTCAACCGCTTCCACTTCCAAGGACAATGCGTCCACATCAGTTGCCCCATCAAGTAGCACTTCCACGACAGCTGCAACGAACTCAAACGCAGGCGCATCTCCCACAGCCATGCCTCGCAAACGCAAGAGTCGGTGGGGAAGCGAAAAGGTTGTGAAACCAAAGTCTCGCTGGGGTGCCGCTGCCCCGGCACCCGCTGCCCCAAAAGCGAATTTGGCAGGCATGGCCGCTCTCGGCTTAGCTCCCGACCAATTGAAAATTATGAAACTTCGGCTTCAACTGACCGAAGTAGAAAAGAAGCTCAAAAATGTAGAACAAGAAGCGAAGGCGCAAGCGGCTGACCCCAACCGCAGCCCGTCACCAGACCCAATCATGGACCCTGAAACTGGCCAACGCAAGAATACACGGGTTGCCCTTCTCCGTGAAAAGTACACAAAGGAGCGCGCCGCCATTCAAAAAGAAATGAACGATCTTGGCGCAGGCATGTCCATGTCCACCAGTAGTGGTGGAATGATGCAACGGAAATTGTACGTCATTGCTTGTGCTGCTCTGCCTACGCTTCGTTTTGCCAGCGTTCTATTTCAAGGCTCACGTGTGGCTGTGCTTTCGCTGCAGGTACATTCCGGAGAAAGAATACCCGGGGTATAATTTCATGGGCTTGATCATTGGGCCTCGGGGCAATACCCACCGCCAAATGGAGGCAGAAACCGGATGCAAAATCTCCATTCGCGGTCGCGGTTCTGTCAAAGAAGGCAAAGCCCGGCGCGCCGGTGATGCTGACGACGATGACGACCTTCATGTCTTGATTTTGGGTCGCGACTCAAAGATGCTTGACAAAGCCGAGGAGATGGTGGCGCAGCTCCTGGTCCCTGTTGAAGATGGCGTGAACGAACACAAGCAAAAACAGTTGCGTGAGCTCGCATTGATCAATGGCACATTGCGTGAAGAAGAGTACTGCAACATTTGTGGAGAAAAGGGGCATAGGCAGTATGAATGCCCGAACAGAAGCCGCACGTTCGTGAATGCAAATGTGCAATGTAAGATTTGTGGCGAGGCCAGTCACATTACAGCAGATTGTCCCCTTGCGAAAACGGGCGACGCAGAGCACATGGACAAAGAATACTTGAACTTTATGTCGGAGCTAGATGGCAACGCGCCGAAACCGTCGGCTGCGGGTGGTGGCCAAGCCGCCGCCCCTTCGTCTGGCGCGGGTGGCAACGGCGCCGCCTCCAGACCTGGTGGACCTGCTCTTGCGTCCTCTCCTCGCCGGCCCGGCCTTGGATTTGAGGAACAGCACAGTGGTGCTCCGATTAAAATCGAAAACCCTTTACTCAAAGAAGAAGTCAAGGACCCCGTGACCGGCCGCGTGTTGAAGCCTTGGGAAAGACCGATCAAACGGTCAAGGGCGCCGCAGCCACCACTTCCAGCGGACATGCCAGCACCGCCACTCCCCTCAGGTGGAGACGGTGCTCCCGGAAGTGGCGGCTTTGCAGGACAGCCGCCCCTCCCGCCGACCACTCCAGATGCTGGCGCGCCAGGCGCAGGTCCGCCAGGGGCGAGCGCTGCCTACGCACAACCACCACTACCGCAACAACCGCCGATGCCACAACAGCCACCGATGCCACAACAGTGGGGCGGCTATCCCGCACCAGGCGCTTACGGCATGGCTCCTCCAATGATGTATGGTGCTCCCTATGGTCATTACATGCCGCCCTACGGTGGCATGGCCCCGATGCCAGGCGCCTACGGCGCAGTACCACCACCGCACAACCCTGCGGCACAAGCCCAGCCACCGGCACCACCAAAGTAGATTAAGATTAACCTATTCGCATTACTCTGCTCGCAAGCTAATCGCAGTCATTGACGTTCAAGTTCACGTAGCAACTGGAATCTCACACAAATGAGAAGTTGGTGCAGAGTGCTGCCA